>Ga0310786_10006764_pt1 | contig 15143 bp, 11 predicted proteins | sample AusTroGonzalo_MG_FD_203881 | JGI IMG/M metagenome (GOLD analysis project Ga0310786, IMG submission 203881) | Bovine rumen microbial communities from tropical cattle in Woodstock, Queensland, Australia - Gonzalo_03 (v2) (version 2) | ecosystem: Host-associated > Mammals > Digestive system >... | reverse complement strand
CATTCTTCAGAGTCACTACACGCTTCTGTAAACTATTCACTACGATCTCGTCGTGCGTAGAAACTAGAATCGTCGTACCAAAATCATTAATTTTCTTAAGAAGACCGATGATTTCATTTGTCGTCAACTTATCAAGATTTGCCGTTGGCTCATCCGCAATCAGAATCTTTGGCTGCCTAGCCACACTTCTTGCGATAGACACACGCTGCTGCTGGCCACCAGAAAGCTGGTCTGGGAATTTCTTGGCTTGGTCCAAAAGATCCACTAGTTCTAGTACCTTTGGCACAGTCTTTGCGATTTCCTTGCCACTCATACCAGCAATCTCAAGTGCAAAAGCCACATTCTCGTACACTGTACGCCTAGGCAAAAGTTTGAAATCCTGAAAAATAACACCTAGCCTTCTTCTATATCCTGGGATGTGACGCTTCTTTACATAGTCTAGGTCAATCCCACCAACGATAATCTTACCAGCATCCGGCACTTCCTCTTTCGTGATCATCTTAATAAGAGTAGACTTGCCGGCACCTGACTGACCGACTAGGAATACAAACTCATTCGGCTCAATATGAAGAGAGACGTTATCAATCGCCGGCCTCGCATCGCCAGCATACTGTTTCGTCACCGAATCGAGTAAAATCATATAAATATGATAGCATAATCATTAAAGCGATTCAAGCTGACGCATCAAATCGTCACTTGGTGCTTCCCTGAATTCTAGGTGTACAGAAATATGCTTCTTATCACCTTCAGGTTGATAAATCGAGGCTGGGCTAATCTCAGCCTTAATCTCATTTTTACCCAAGACCTCTTCAATCTTTTCAATCACTTCACCATAAGTCTTGTCGGTAATAATGGTCAAATCTCTAGACTCTTTATTTAAGATTATTTCTACATCCTTAGTTGGCTTTGCGAAGCTTAGAACTTTCTCAAGATCTAGTTCAAACCCAGCCAGGTAATCTGCTAACTTGAAATTGTTCTTCACGCTTTGCTTAAACTCACCAACAAAACCAACGAGTTCATTGCCAACATAAACCTCGGCAGCACGCTTCTTTTCAAATGGCTTAGCCTCAGCTACATCACTGTTAAGCGCCTTGAATGAAGGCTTGATATTTAGTTCAGCGAAAAGCTGTTCTACATAGAACTTGGCCTTGTAATATGCAGTTTCTTTGTTTTTTCTCTCAGCTAAGACGAAGCCCATACGAACAGCCTCTACCGGCACACCATCTTCATCCATTCCCCAGGCCTTCTGGTAAACCTTGTTCATTTCATAAATCGCAAAATCATCAAATGGAATCTTCTGGTTTACAAATGCCTTATCGAGCAAACTCGGCACGATAGATTGACGTACTTGCTGAAGTTCTGGGCTAATCGAATTCACAATCTTATATGAATTAGAGACGTCAAGCCCAGCTTTTTCAAGCAATTTCTCACTCACGAAGCTATAAGTTAATACTTCATTCGCACCAAATCTTTCCATAATACCGCGAATCCTAGATTTCAAAGCAAACATCGAGTTCTTACCGGCCGTACCATGAAGAGGTAACGTAGGATTGATATTGTCATACCCCAGCAAACGACCAACTTCCTCAATAATATCTTCCTTGATATGAATATCAGTTCTCCAAAGTGGAGCCTTCACTTCAAGCGTATCATTACCAGAAACTTCAAAACCAACATTCTCAAGTGTAGTTTTAATCAAATCGTCGCCATACTCCGTACCAAGCAAACCGTTGATTTCAGATGTTGTAATTTTTACAACAATGTCTTTCGTTTCTACTGGTTGCTCATCTGCTGTGCTGGCAATTTCAAATCCATCGGAAAGCATATCCGCGCACTCTTCAGCCACAGCCAAAGTCTGGTAAGCTGGCTGACCTTTCGTAAATCTCGTAATGGCCTCGGAGAAAATACCGTGAGCCATCTGAGTCTTACGAAGATTGTAAAGACTAAATGTCGCAGACTCGATAATGATATTCCTCGTATTCTCATCAATCGCCGTGTCCTTACCACCCATCGCACCAGCAAGTGCCACTGGCTTATCATTGCTCGTAATTACGATATCGTTTTCATTTAGCTCAACTTCTTTATCATCAAGAAGTACCAACTTCTCACCAGACTTCGCAAGCCTTACACCGATCATTGGCTTATCGCTACCACCAACAGCCACAAACTTATCATAGTCAAACGCATGAAGCGGCTGACCGGTCAAAAGCATCAAATAATTCGTCGCATCAACAATTGGATCTACCGGACGCATTCCAGATTTGGATAGAATCGTATCCTGCCAAGTGAGGTACTTTTTCTTAATCTCGCCGTGCTTTGCTAGGATTACTGCAGAATAGCGAGAACAAATGTTAGAATCTGCGATAGAAATTTGAACAGAGTTTTCTCGACCGCGCTCATTCGCGCCCGTCTTCACGGGGCTCATTCGCTTCGAATTTGTAGCGACAAATTCGGGACACGGTCTCGCAAACTCCGTCTCAAATTTCTGACCTAATATTCCAGCTACTTCTCTCGCGAATCCGATTAGTCCGAAGCAATCTGGACGGTGGGTTAAGGACTTGTTCTCAATTTCGAGAATCTTGTCATTCAAATCAAATACGTCAGAAAGAGCATCACCTGGTTTGGCCATTTCTGGATCGATTTCTACGATACCACTGTGGTCATCACCAAAATCAAGTTCATCAGCACCAGCAAGCATACCATTAGACTCGTACTTGCCGAGCATTTTGCGCTTACCAATTACAAATGGAGCATCTTCGTGTACAGAAGCTGGCACGATTGCACCTGGTGCAATCCAAGTCGCAAGCATACCTTCGCGAACATTTGGTGCACCACAAACTACTTGCACCAATTCATTGCCACCATTATTGATCTGACAAAGTGTAAGGTGAGTTTCAGGAATCTTCTCTGCCGTCTCTACGCGCACGACAAAAATATTATTATACTTCGTACTTTCATCCGTCACACCCTCAACTTCCACAAGGCGTGCACCAATTAGGCGTACGAGCTCGTCGTCTGGAATCTTAATATCTACATATTTTTTGAGCCAATTTAGTGAAATAAGCATATTAAAACTCCTTCAAGAATTTAAGGTTACCAGATTCGAAATAGCGCACATCCTTCAAGCCAAAACGTAGCATCACAAGCCTATCAATACCACCGCCCCATGCGAAGCCATGATATTCATTCGGATCGATTCCAGCCATTTTAAGTACATTCGGATGAATCATGCCACACCCCAACATTTCTAGGAAGTCGCCTTTCTTACCACCAAGCGACTTTGGCTTTTCAATCATAAACTCGAGTGATGGCTCCGTGAATGGGAAGTAGCCAGGCTGTGTCCTAATGTTGAGCTTCTGCTCATAATACTTTTCAAAGAATTCACGCAAAATTCCAAGCATATCACCCATCGTACAAGTCTTTGATACATACACGCCTTCACACTGATAGAAAGTATGTTCATGCGTAGCGTCGACATCTTCATTGCGATAAACACGACCTGGGATTACCACGGCAATATTCTTACCCTCGTCCAAGTTATGTTTGTAAGCCTTAAGAGCACGATTTTGCATCGTAGAAGTATGTGCTGGTGGAATCAAACCCTCCTCCGTGCGGAAAGTATCATAGCCATCCCTCGCTGGGTGACCCTTCGGGAAGTTCAAAGAATCAAACATGTGGTATTCATCATCAAGCTGGCGGCTCTCCATCACGTCAAAGCCCATCGATTGATAAATCGAAATCACACGATCAAGCTCAGCCATAAGTGGATGCTCGGAACCTTCAAGAGTTGGATAAAAGGTAGGGAGAGCTTCGTTTGGCGCACAAGGAGCCGTGATATCAATCGGCTCTACATTGACGTTTAAAAGTTCTTCATTTGCCTTAGCAATTTTCGCTAAGATTTCGCTTTTCTTCGCATTTAATTTGCGACCAAATTCACCACGCTCCTCTGGCGCAATATTACGAATATTAGCATACTCTTGATTAAGCTGATTTAGTTCAGCTTTTAGCTTTTCCAACTCTTCCATATGATATATATTATACCACAATTATATTGTCATAGTCTGGCGATTACGTACATCCGCATAAATAATCGGGTTTGTCAAAATATAACTTTCTGCCACGATATTTTCATTGTCAAAGTAATCCGTAACTGGCCTTTCTGGCTCAGATTCCGTGAAATGATACCTTTCCGAACCATCATAATTTGCCACATATTGGTAATATTCAATCAGCGCCAAAGTATCTTCAACTTTTTCTTTGCTCATACCTGCAAACCTTGCAATAGTCGCTTCAAAAGAATCATCAATCGGATCATCACCCAGCTGCTCTTTAACAAGCGCAGTCACATTGGACTCATAGCCAGGATTCATATTTTCCACCAACCTCATATTCTCTGCATAACGCTGATACCATCTATTATTATTCCAAGCGCTATTTGTCTCCGACGCAACACAAGCCCTACCAGAAATCCAGTCCATGTTTGCCTGCTCTTTCATGCCATCAACAGCGCCAGCAAGATCATCGAGTATAGGAACCATCCTAATAATTGACGAGACCGTACTCCCAGTACCAGTGACGTCTTGCGTAATATTGCCGTCCTTAACCCCGTAAGGTGAAGTCCTTTGTCCACAGTAAGAAATATACCTAGCCAAATCCGAATCGTCTTTAATCGTACCATCTGGATCAATCATGTTAGACCTAACACCTTCACTCATTCCAGGAACAGACGCAGATATGGACGCAATCTCGGTATCCGTAATCGTATTGCGTATTATATTATTAACTGAAACTGGCGACACTCTAATCGTCGACACATCTGTAATAATATATGGATTACAATAGGCATCCCCCATTACCCCTACCTGTTCCAAAAGTGAACAGTCACCTTTAGAAGCAATGGCCGCTTCATTCGAAATCGCTCCAGCCGTAGGCAACATGCTCGAAATGGCAGACGAGGCTAGACCAGATACCTGCCGAAGCGACGACATTATACCTCCCCCAGAAAATGCTATAGGGATTAACGAATATACCATACTACCCAAGAATGTATATGGCGAAGTAATATCAAACGGGCTCCTAATTGCACGCTGATATTCAGCTTCCTGCGCAATTACCTCATTTCGCTCATTTAAGTAAGCCGCGACTGCAGCCTCACTGCCAGGACTCTGTCCACCGCTCGTACCGTTACCGCCCATCAGCTTATTTGCAGAAGAAGCTATCGCATTGCCAAGATCTGGCCCAAAGAGTTCTGTGGCAAAATCACCAATAATATAGTTAACAATACCCTGAGTTATATACGGGATAATCGCATTAAGAGCTAGTGCTACACCAGCAGTAAGAGCAACTTTCTTTACTACTTTCACTAAGACCTGTGATACTTTTACCGCTTGACCAACCAACGGGATGAAAGAGACAATTGTTACACCAAGATCAAGTACTGCACTTGTAGCCTTGATATATCCACACGACTCAAACATTGACGCCATATTTGCAGCATAACTAGAAACCTTACTCACATTTGACATAATCGCCTGGAAGTTTACATTTAGGACACTCGGGTCATATGGATTAATGGCAGTATCAGAAAAGAGCCAGTCCATCCCAGCGGACTCCATCGCCGTCTTATCCTTTGCTATCACACTATGGTCGTCACCATAATTATATTTCAAGTCAGCCTTCGTAGTAAGTTCTTCACCATACGCATGATATCCACTAGCTTCGCCCTTTCCAGCCTTATTCTTACTAGACGATTCTAGAAAACCTGAAATTAGATTAAGCGACTGAGCCTGATCATAGGCAGAAACCACCGAATAAATAGCCATTATCCCCTCAACAATGGAGCAGGCAACACTACCCACCTTGGCAACCGCCGCCGCCGCCTTAAACGCCTTACTATTTAAAGCACTTTGAATATTACTAAGGGCAGAGTTTTTAACCTTAGCATCACCGATAGGCATATCGGACCCCTCCACATCAGTAATTAATGTATCTTGGTCATATTTAATCACCTTATCTTCGCCGTCAATTTTTTTGGTCTTCTGCTTTTCTACGTCGTACTGAAAATCATCCGCAGAAGGAATCTCTGAATCACTATCTGGTTCATAATTAAAATCACGTGAACTAATGCCATCATCCAAATCCTTACTTGCTCGCTTTGCCATTTTTTTAAAGCTCTTATCAATGCTCTTTACACCAGTACGCACATACCGCGCAAAGCGATTTCTATTAAGGCTAAGTTTAACAGCTGTAATGTTATCCATAATATTGTCAAACCAACCACTATTCCCCCCTCGCCACGTCTTAGAAGCAGCCGTATAGGCTATACGAAATCTATCATTAGAGATAGCATAAGAAGACGATACTGGTGTAGCAATATCATCCTTATTGTGATTTGTAGCTGCTTTTATAGCGTTAAGCAACTCTGAAGAGGAATAATCCGGATCGTTTAAATAGTTTGTACCAACAACCGAGATATAAACATCGTACAGATCGTCATAATAAAGCAAAGTCGTTACATCTTTGCCATTCATATTTACAACAACTACATCAATATTTTCACGCTTTAGCGACTGCACTTGCCAAGGCGACAGACCAAACAACTCGTCATCAGTATAATCATATTTACCGTTCTGCAGTTCGCTATCCCTCACCCCAAAATTCAACTGAGTATCAAGCCAAGCATCACTTGCAACCGTAGAAGAAATCCCCACGGAATTCAATTTTTCAATGATCATTTCTTCAATCGCAGTAGGGAGCATCGTCTCAAAGCCGACCATCATTCCACCAACGCTAAGAAGAAGTCCAAAAATAATTCCAATCGGCCCTTTTCTTTTAGCAATCTTCTTTAAGGTATCTTTTTTACTTTCTTTTTTCTTGCCTTTACCGTCAGAATCCTTTTCTTTTTTCTCACCAGAATAAAAACCGTCAGCGCGCTCTTCCCCCTCACGCGCACCATCTATCGAATCTTCTTTTTTCTTCGGAATTTGCTCACCCGCTATTTTTTCCGCAGATTGCAAATCAGAAGCCGCTTTGTCTCGGTCTTCCATACTATATATTATATAATACTTATGTTAAAAATTAAAACCCAAATGGGCCAAATGCTAAAATACTAACAATTACAGCAATAACACCAAGCACCAAAATTACCCAAGTAAATTTTCCAGTCTTCTTCAAATCCTTCATATAATCCGAATCCTCTACAAGATCCGGATCCTTCTCACCCTCATCTTGTTCAGTCTCGGCCATTTTAGCACGCAAATCAGCAGTTATCCTGCGTGATATTTCATCGTTCTGTTCTTCTTTGTTTACAATTACACCCATTTTACCTCACAAAGTTAATAACTTTTTTCATTATAGCATATACTTTTGTGATATAATGAACTTAATTATTATTAACGGAGGAACTGTATGGCAACGAAAAAGCCAAAGGCAGCAACTAAGACCACTGCGTCCAAAGCTGCTAAACCGAAAACTGCCGCGAAGACTGTAGTAAAACCAGTGTCCGAGGCTCCAAAGACCAACCCAGTAAAAGAAGAGACTGTCAAAAGCTCCAAGACCGAGCAGAAGTCTTGCCTCAAAGGTTTCTTTGCTAAAAAATATGAAGAAAAAGAGAGTATTCTCACCATCTTCAAGAACCACAAATTCTACGGTGCACTCGTAGGTGAAATCATCGGCACTGCATTTATTACATTAATGCTTCTCTCGATGTCTATCCTCGGGCTCGTAGATATCTCCAGGTTCGGTGCATTTGCAATCGTAGGTATCTACGTAGCAATCTATGCTTTCTCTGGTGCTTGTCTCAACCCAATCGTCACCGTCGGTATGATGGCTTCCCGCCGCATGTCCGTTATTCGTGGCGTTATGTATATCATCGCTGAAATCGTCGGCGCATGGATCGGTTGGATTATCTTCAACGCTTTCCACCTAGCTGGCGGCGACACCGCATATGATATGCCAGCTATGGCAGCAGTTGCTGACGGCAAATTCTGGGTCACTGCAATGACCGAGCTTCTCGGTGGCGTCATTATCGCCTTCTTCTTTGCACGCGCTCTCAAATACAAGCGCAGTGTATTCACCTTTGGCGCAGTTGTAGCCGGCGGTATGCTTCTTGCTATCCTCATCGGCTTCGTTGCTTCACAGGTATTCAACGGCCTTCAGAACAACTATATCTACAACCCAGCATCTGCATTGATGTTCCAAATCTTCCCAACCACTGGTGAGAACTTTGGCGAAATCATCGCAGGCGTAGGCCAAGCACTTGCAATCTATGCCCTCTTCCCAGCTATTGGTGGTGTCTGTGGTTTCTATCTATCAGACTTCGCTTCCAAGCTTTCCGCTGAAGAGTAATTAGACAAATAAAAAGAACCTTCACTGTAGGAGGTTCTTTTTTTATTCTTTAATTCTTTGGGAAGAGTGGGGTCTCTGGCGGCATAATTTCACCACCAAAGACTTCTGCAATCCTACTTGTTGCGTTTGGTAGGAATGGTTTTAGCATTTCATTTACTTCCAATATTCCTTGCACCAAATCGCCCATCACGGTATTTAGTTTTTCAATCTCACCATTTTTCGCGAGGCTCCATGGCTTCTCTTCATCAATTTGGCGATTCAAGCCATTTACCTTCTCCCAAGCATAATCAAACGCTTTCGAAAATTCATAGTTGTCCATCAAAGATTTATAGTTCTCATCAAGAACTATGTTTTTCTCACCCGCAACTATGTTATTTTTGTGCGCCAAAGTTGCAAGTCTCTGCACTAAATTACCAAGGTCATTTGCGAGCTCATTATTGTATGCATCTTCAAACTTTTCCCAAGTAAAATCCGAATCCGCAAAAGTATCAATATGGCGCAAGAAGAAATAACGGAACGCATCCACACCATGTTTATCGAGCACCTCGACCGGATCAATCACATTACCAATCGACTTAGACATCTTCTGACCGTTTGAAAGCACCATACCATGCGAAACAAGCACTTTAGGTAGTGGCAAGCCAAGACCGATAAGAATCGCCGGCCAAAGAATTGCATGAAATCTCAAAATATCTTTGCCCACAAACTCCGCAGCCGCTGGCCACCAGTCCGAAATATCATTATCCGGATAGCCCAAGACCGTAATATAGTTTGAAAGTGCATCCATCCAAACGTACATCACCTGCGAATCATCACCTGGTACAGAAACGCCCCATGTCAGCTGTGCCCTCGGACGCGAAATCGAAACATCCGGCGCATCCTCTAGGAGCTTCAGAACTTCTTTTTTACGAAACTCCGGAAGTATCAGCATCTCATCTTTCTCAATCGCTTCACGAATTTGGTCCTTAAAATCAGCTAACCTGAAGTAATAGTTCTCTTCCTCAAGCGCCTCATATGGCCTCTGGTGGTCAGGACAAATACCACCATTTTCTTCTGCTTCCTTTTCCGTCACAAAACGTTCACAACCAGTACAATACCAGCCTTTATACTTTGCGGAATAAATATGGTCATTTAGCTTAGTCCAAATTTCCTGGCACCTTCGCTCGTGGTCAACATCAGTAGTCCTGATGAAATCAGTATACTCGACGCCGAGCTTTCCGATGAATTCTTTAAATTTATTAGAATTAGCATCAACATATTCCTTTACCGGAACATTTAGCTCTTTTGACTTTGCAAAAATCTTATTACCATGTTCGTCCGTACCCACCTGGAAACGCACCTCGTTACCAATAAGTTTTTGGTAACGCGCATACACGTCAGCCAAACAATAATCCATCGCGTGCCCAATGTGTGGAGCACCATTTACATAAGGAATTGCAGTAGTCAAATATTTTTTTGTCATAAAACTATTCTACAATAATCAGCACAAAAAATCAAACAAACCCCCGAAGAATAATTATTTATTCATCATCATGATTAAGACAACGACAAGGACAACCACCACAATAGCAGCAACTACGGTCAAAAGAATCAAGGTATTCTTGTTAATCGGTTTCTTAGCACCCTTCTGTGCTTGTGAGGCAGCAGCCTGCTGTGGATTTGTAGCGTTTGGGGCACCAAAAGCCATATTGTTGACAGGTGGCATCGCACCAGTATCAGCAGCATTATTAGACGGGACAGAAATTGCACTGCCAATCGAACCCGGCACTGGCTCAGCAGCCTTAAATGGAGCTTTGAGCTCCTCCTCAATCGGATCAGGCTCAGGAAGAGGCTCCGGCATCATAATCGGATCAGTTGCACCAAGCATAGCACCACCTTGGAAGCTCGAAGCTACCGGCTGGGTATTACCCATAGGACCAGACTGATCTGGCTGGAAAAACATATCATTTGCAAACTCGCCAACCATTTGTGGTTCTGTCATCACAGATCCTACCGGCATGTCAATTTCACCAGACGGAGTCTCAAACATCGCTTCTGGCTGCTGTAAAACCGGATCCATTTGCATCTCAGAAGGAGCAGCAGGAGCGACCGGAACAGCCAAATCAGTAGACTCAGGTACAGTAGGAATAGGCGCAGCAGCAGGCTCAAGAGCAGGAGCGCTAAACTCCACAGCAGGAGCAGGAGCAGCAGGAGCAGCAGGAGCAGCAGGAGCAGTAGGAACAGGCTCTATGACAGGAGCAGCTTGAACAGCAGGATTGACCGGAGCATTAGAACCCCCACGCATCTCTGGCATTGCATTAACTGGGACAACCGGCTCTACTGGTGGAACAGGCGCAGTAGCCATCGCTGGCATAGAAGAAGTCGTTGGTTGCACTGGTTGAACAGGCTGTGCGGCACTAGCCATCGCTGGCATAGCTGATGATTGTGGTTGATTTGTATTTTGCTCCATTTCGTATGTATATCCTATTTCTATTAATATATTACTATAATATATATATAAACGCAAGCGTCATGTTTAGCGGCCGCCGCCGCCTCCGCCTCCTCCGCCGCCTCCGGAGAAACCGCCGCCTCCACCGCCGGAGTGTCCAGACGAAGAACCACCGCTGCTTGAAATCGACGTAGACGAAGTTGCCACCGACGAGAAGAATGCTGAAGCAAACACAATATCACTCATCCTCACGCCAGAACGATACCAATCCGGCTGCGCACTCACATCGAGATTTGCATAGTAGCGATCAAGTTCTTTCATCCAACTTTTCTCTAGTCCAAATAGTGCCGCATATGGAAGCAGTTTTTCGTATAGTTTTACGATGCCTTCTGGAGTCATCTCGGCTTTTTCTTTACTTTGGAAGAACTTAATTCTCTCCGCCTCCGCCATACCAATATAAAGTTTCAAACCATCCATGTATCTAGACATTTCTAGACCACGAATCGTCCTGTATTTATATTTAGACGAATTCGCATACATCGCACACCAAGCACCACAAGTAAGAAGCGTCACTCCGGCAACAATGTAATGAATATACTCAGAGCCAATCATAATCTTATCATGACCGAGAAATTCAGAAATACTAAAACAGATAGTAAAGGCCATCGGGGCTAACCAGAACGTTATCATCACTGCAATAATAGCATATGCTATCGTACTAGAAGTAGTAAGATTAATCGGCTTCGCCTTCTCCTCTGCCAAGCCGTCAAGCCTCAAATTAGACACCGTTTCAGTATCAAAACTCCTACCGAGACTCACCATACTCGAAGTAGGCGAATGCTTTTTAATATCAATCTGATCGCCCGTGTCAAAGCTCTTGCCACCATTCAAAATCTTTATAATGATTTCCTCGTTCTTATCCATCGCGCTCTTATCAAGCACTTTCACCGCCCATTCGTCATGGAAAATCTTATTATCTTTAGTCTTAATAAGCTCAATTTTTTTCTTTACTACCATTTCAAGAAGCAAAGCCGCCCTCACATCCTTGACCGAACCAAGATAAATCTTCGCCATTTCTGGTAGATTATATTGTTTGTGCGGCTGATACTCCGGCACGATGAAATAGCCTTTATAGAATTTACGTTTCTCTGCCATCTTCTTGTAGCTTTTATACGGAATCAAGAGTGATAGTAGACAAAGAGCAACATATATTATTGCGAGCACAACCAAAAGATAGCTAACTTCTGGCTCCGGCACAACAAAAGTTCCATCTTTAATTTCGATATCAAAAGTCAAGTTCTCACCTACAGATAAGTTACTAGCCGTGAACGTAAGCACCCCATCTTCTTCCGTAATCGTACATCTATTGCTACCACCCTCACCATATTTACCTACGTAGCACCATTTTTTACCAGTATATGCTTTATTTATACTTTCATCTTCAAAATGCACTCTCGCGGTGACATTGTTAAATTTCTGTTTCCAGCCAGTACCATTGGTGTCCCAGTACAGCTCCTGGTGCGCATACCCAACCTTACTATCGGCCGCATCAAAACTTGTTACAACCTTCGAAAAAGTGTATTCGAGTGTATATACTTGCCTACCTAATACATACGTTTCGTCACCGGTACAGACTTCAAAACCGTCCGCCATTTTTTCAATGCTATAAATCGGCTCAGTCTTGCCATTGCGTAGTAGCTTGATATCGGATTTCTTAAGCGAAGGCAACGTTACATTCTTTCCGTCCTGGTTTGTATTTGCAATTTGCCTACAAATGCCTTTGTTCTGATTATAAACTGGGAAAACTGCCGTCAAATTCTCGACCACTCTAAGATGCGAAACTCCTTCACTATCCATCGATAGATAATAATCCGCCGTGAAATCATCAAAATAAAAATTATTAACATCTTTTGCTTGCGCACTGCCGGTAGCAAAAAACACACCGACAAAAACCAACGCAGCAATTATACTTTTCCTAAATAATACCTTCATCTTAATTAAATCTTAATACTATTAATAGCCTTTTTCAAGACATTGATAGACTTCTGAAGCTCAAGACCTTCCTTCTCGGAAATCTTCAAATCAAGACGGCGGATAATACCAGCCCGACCCACAACTGTCGGCCAGCCAAACGACGTACCGGAGAAATTATCATACGAAGAAACCGGAAGTACCCGCATCTCATCATTCAAAATCGCATTCAGAATTTGCACGACGCAAGCTGCAATACCATAGTAAGTTGCACCTTTTCTCTCAATAATGCTGTACGCCTCATTCTTTACATAATCAGAAATACCGTCAAGCGTATCCTTAGGAAGCATATCAATTACTCTCTGTCCACCCATATCAGCGAGAGACCAGAGCGTCAATTCAGAGTCACCATGCTCACCAATCTGGTAAGCATGTACAGACTTTGGATTTACGTTTAAGAAGCTTGCCGTCCTCTGGCGAAGCCGTGCCGAATCAAGCACTGTACCAGAACCAATTACTTTCTCAGCTGGAAGTCCTGAAAACTTATAAGTAAAGTAAGTCAAAACGTCCATCGGATTAGTCACAACAAGGAAAATACCATTAAAGCCGCTAGCCATAATTTGCTCAACCATACCTTGAAGAATATTTACATTCTTCTTCAGAAGTTGCATCCTAGTCTCGCCTGGCTTCTGAGCTGCACCAGCCGTAATCACAACTACGTCACAATCCTTAGCATCTCTGTAGGTACCACTACTTACCTTCACATAGCTCGGAGCCACAGCCAAAGCATCACGGAGATCCATCGCCTCACCTTCAGCATCCTTCGCCAAAATATCAGTCAAAATAATTTCATTTACTGCAGTTCGCTGGTTCATAATTGCAAATGCGATGCTTGCACCCACATTGCCCGTCCCCACAATCATAACCTTGTTATTGTCCATAAAACCATTGTAGCACAAATCACACCAGAAAACCATAAGCATTATTAAATAATAAAGAACCAAAAAGAACCAGTTCGTTATCGATGGTCTTACATCAAGCTTTCAAAATATAATTTCAATTCTTCTGCCAAAAATTCATCTTTTTGATAAAGAGTCTGGAGCTCCGCAATAAACTTCGGTGCCTGCTTTTCTAGCCTACCCCTACGGTATTCTTCCCACTTTTCCGTCTCCGACTCACTCAAAGTCCTCGGAAAATTGCGACCCTTATAATGAAGCAAAAGTTCTGGCAATCTTGCATCATCAAACTCTGGATGGAAGTCCGCAAGATGTGCTTCATCCGCATTTCTCACCGCCGCCACCTTAATCCTATCGCGATCATTCAAAAATCCATCATAAATCGCAAGCTCCGGTTCCTCGGCAGGCGGAAATTCCGGCCTCTCCTCATACTCGCTTCGCATTTTCTCGGCAAATTCAGGGTGATTTAGTAGGATTTCTAAGTTCTTTTCAATCGTTTTTTTATCAAGCCCAATCTTATTCCAGCCATCTTCCGCATCGAGTACCGAGAGTGGCGCCACCGCCGGACATTTATTATAGGCAAATTCCTTAACGGTTGGGAAAAACTTCGGTTCCTCTACACTCAGTAGTTCATCTAAATTCACCCTCAAATCAAATACGAGTATATTTCCATTTCTAGAACTCGTCAGTGGAAAAACCACCGTCGTCTTATTATTGGCCGAACTATATCTGCCGCTCGCGTACACAAACGGTTTTTTGTCTTCTAGATTAACCAGCTTCTTTATCTCATTTTTATTTCGCATTTTAAAGAGGAAATCAAATAGTTTCGGCTGCTTCTCGCGAATTAGCTTCGCCACTGCGATTGTCGCATAAACATCCGAAAGCGCATCGTGCGCATGCTCGTGCGAAAGACCATTGCATTTCGTCAAAAGTTCCAAACGGTTTGTAGCCTTGCCGTCATCTGTCACCGGCCAGTTAATTCCCTCCGGGCGGAGCGCACGCGTCAACCTTACTACGTCAAGCAAATCCCACCTAGACCTTCCTTCTTTCCATTCCCATTCGTACGGATCATAAAAATTCCGCCACAGAGTCGCCCGCATAAACTCATCATCAAACCGCACTGTATTATAACCAAGTGCCACCGTATTTGGGGTAAAAATTTCTTCTGTTACATACTTGCAAAACTCTGCTTCACTCATGCCATCCATCAAAGTTTGCTGCGGCGTAATCTTTGTCACGGCAATCGCAGAAGGGTTTGGCAAAGCATCCTCTGTCATCTTTACCAAGATATTCACCGGTTCTCCAATCGGCTCCAAATTCACATCCGTTCGCTGCCCCGCGAACTGCATAATGCGATCATACCTCTGATTTAGCCCACTAGTCTCAAGGTCATAAAAGAAAAAGCTATTACTCATACCCCCATTATATCAAATCTAAACTAA
>Ga0310786_10006762_pt1 | contig 15145 bp, 7 predicted proteins | sample AusTroGonzalo_MG_FD_203881 | JGI IMG/M metagenome (GOLD analysis project Ga0310786, IMG submission 203881) | Bovine rumen microbial communities from tropical cattle in Woodstock, Queensland, Australia - Gonzalo_03 (v2) (version 2) | ecosystem: Host-associated > Mammals > Digestive system >... | reverse complement strand
ACCCTCACGCGGTCGCCGTACTTCTCGCCGAAGAGGGCGATGGCGCCCATGGCGTTAGCCTCTTCCATGGTGGCGGTGCGGTTCTCGACCAGAGGGAAATTGCTGCGGACGAGCTCGTTCACACGGGCCTCCACTGCATGTATCTGCTCGTCGGAAAGCTTCTCGAAGTGGGAGAAGTCGAAACGGAAGTATTTGTCGCACACGAAGGAACCCTTCTGCTCTACGTGCGTGCCTACGATCTCGCGCAGGGCCTGGTCGAGCAAGTGGGTGCAAGTGTGGTTGTTGGCAATCTTCTGCCTGCGGGCGGCATCCACTTTAAGGGTGAAGGTACCGCTGCAGTTCTCGGGAATCCTGTCGGCGATGTGGATGGTGAGGTCGTTTTCCTTCACGGTATTGAGGATGCGGACCTCGGAACCGTCGGCCGCTATGGCAACGCCGGTATCCCCTACTTCGCCGCCCATCTCGCCATAGAACGGAGTAACGTCGAATACGAGCTGGAGCATCTCCTTGTTCTTCTGGACTACCTTGCGGCTCTTGAGGAGCTTGGCGCCGGCCTGTTCGACGGTGTCGTAGCCGGTGAATACCACATCCTCGCCTTCGTTGTAGATGGTCCAATCGCCGAAGGAGTTGGCGGTGGCGCCGCGGGCACGCTCCTTCTGCTTGCCGAGTTCCACCTGGAAGCCTTCCAGATCAACCTTGTAACCCTTTTCTCCGGCAATAAGCTCGGTGAGGTCGATAGGGAATCCGAAGGTATCGTAGAGCACGAACGCATCTACTCCGGGAAGCACCTTGGTGGCAGCGTTCTTGGCCATGTAATCGTCCAGAAGCTTGATTCCGCGGTCGAGGGTGCGGAGGAATGCGAGTTCCTCTTCACGGATCACGGACTCCACGAGCTTCTGCTGGGCCTTGATCTCGGGATAGGCATCTCCCATATCTTCCACGAGCTGGGGGATGAGTTTGCAGAGGAAGGGTTCGCTGAAGCCGAGGAAGGTGTAGCCGTAGCGTACTGCACGGCGAAGGATGCGGCGGATAACGTAGCCGGCCTTCACGTTGGAAGGGAGCTGGCCGTCGGCGATGCTGAAGGCGATGGCACGGATGTGGTCGGCGCAGACGCGCATTGCCACGTCGGTATCGGCGCTCTCGCCGTATTTATGTCCGGAGAGTTCTCCGAGCTTGCCGAGCAGGCCGGAGAAGACGTCGGTGTCGTAGTTGCTGTTCTTGCCCTGAAGCACGGCGCAGAGGCGCTCGAATCCCATACCGGTATCGATGTTCTTGGCAGGGAGGGGCTCCAGATGCCCGTCGGCCTTACGCTCGAACTGCATGAACACGAGGTTCCAGATTTCGATCACGTGAGGGTCGCTCTGGTTCACCAGGTCGCGGCCGGGGATGCCGCTGGCGGCCTTCTCTTCGGCGGTGCGGATGTCGATATGGATTTCGGAGCAAGGGCCGCAGGGGCCGGTCTCGCCCATCTCCCAGAAGTTATCGTGCTTGTTTCCGAGGAGGATGCGGTCGGCGGGAAGATATTTGAGCCAGGCCTGGCGGGCTTCCTCGTCGAGGGCCGTGCCATCTTCGGCGCTGCCTTCGAACACCGTAGCGTAGAGGAGCTCGGGGTTGATGCCGTAAACCTTGGTAAGCAGTTCCCATGCCCAGTCGATGGCTTCGGACTTGAAGTAGTCGCCGAAGCTCCAGTTACCGAGCATCTCGAACATGGTATGATGGTAAGTATCGTGTCCGACTTCTTCGAGGTCATTGTGTTTGCCGCTCACGCGGAGGCACTTCTGACTATCGGCGGCCCGGTGCATCTTAGGCACCGAATTCCCCAGGAAGATGTCCTTGAACTGGTTCATGCCAGCGTTGGTGAACATCAGGGTAGGGTCATTTTTCACCACCATCGGAGCGGAAGGGACGATGGTATGCCCTTTGGATTCGAAGTAGTCAAGAAATTTCTGACGTATTTCCTTGGATGTCATCATTATAAAAAGCAGTATCTAAAGTATAATCCTGCAAAGATACTGCTTTTTTTTCAGAATCTGATGCGCACTCCTCCCATGATGGTGGAATCGAGATACTCCGATGCGGTAAGGTATGTAACGTCCAAGGTCGCGGGTCCGAGGGTAAGTCCAAGGCCAAGAGAGAGATGCGAGGGAATTACCGCATGCTCCGAAGAGAAACGATAACCGGCGCGCACCTGTACCAGGCTCATCACGGACGCCTCGGCTCCGGCAGCTGCGGACCAGTTGCCGGAAAAATAATAATCTGCATCAGCAACGAGGTTCAGCACCACAGGGCCGGCGGGGATGGAATAACCCCCGGAAACCAGCGCAGACGTGGGCAGGGAGCTGTTCCCTATCTTCCCGCCGAGGCTGCGGACTCCGCCGGCAACGCCAAAGGCATCGCGACGATAGCTCAGCATGAGGTCGAATGCGGTTCCTGATGCGCTGACATCCTCGTAAAGATCGGACTTCGCATAATTGATGGATGCGCCGACGGAAAGGGCTTCCCCAAGCGAGAAAGACACGGCTCCCGCGATTATCATATCTTTGGGAGTATAGTCCTTGCCTTCTATGTTGATTGCAGATAATGACTGATTGGCATACCCTACGCTGAGGGCAATCCGCTTATTGAGCCTGAAGCTTGCACCGGCAACCAGGTTGTTGCTGTTGCTGAGCCCGGGGGCCCACTTGGCATAGGATGCGGCCGCCTCTATCTTCTTGGCGGTATCTACGGCCGAGCAGGGGGAACCGAACGCAGCATAAGCGGAACCGCCGATCATGGTTGCGGTTCCGGCACCCGCGACTGCGGCACGGGCAGGGTTGCGTTCGTAGCGGATCATTGGCAGGGCTTCGCTGCTGGCGGCCTCCTGCGCAATTGCAGGAGCCGCGAAAACAGCAAATATTGTCAGTGACAAGAATAAGGATATTCTTTTCATCGCTTAACAATGGTGTATTTTGTTTCCTTGCCCGAAGCATCCGTCACCATGACGGTATAGATGCCCGGGGCCAGGGAACGGATATCGATTGACAAAGGATTGAAGGCGCTGTATTTACCTTCCGTGCGATAGACAACGGCTCCGGAAACGGATACGATGCAGATCTGCACCTTGCCGGGCTCTATGTCGGGGATGATGGTAAGATGGTCGCTCACCACCTGCCCTTCGAGCAGCGAGACGGTCTCGCCCTCCGGGCGCACCAGCACGGATATGTCCGCGCGGGCATTCGCGCCCATGTTGTCGAAGGCTGTGACGCGGATTTCGCTGATGGAGAGCTCGTCGCCTTTCGAGGTAACGGTAAGGATGTTGTCGGCTATCTCGGCATTCAGCACCTTCTTGTCGAAACTTACCACACGGTAAAAAAGCGATTCACCGTCTTCGTCGTCGAAGTAGGCATCGAGATCGATGGTCGTGCTCTGTCCGGCCTTGTCAAGCTTCAGTTTGGGGGCCTCTCCGACCAGGACAGGTGCCACGTTAGCAAGCACGTTGTAAGGGATCTTGAGGCTCACGCGGCCGCCGAATCCGTCGGCAACCACCAGCGAAGCCGAGAAGCTTGCCGGAGCCTTGACCATCTGGCAGGATAGTTTGAAATGCCATATACCATCTTCGTCCTGAGTGAAAGAGGCGCGCCCGTCGGTCTGGAAATCGACGGTAAGCACATCCTCGTCGGGATCGTTAATAGTGAATGGAATATCGATATCCTGATAATTCCTGAACTGGAAATCGCCTTCGTGGCCGACACTTACCGTAGGTTTCTCATTCGCATTGGTATGCACCTGCTTGATTTCGGAAAGCGGGGAATAACGGCGGTTGTAGCTGTAGCTGGCAACTGCCACATAGTAGTCGGAGTCGGGAACAAGCCCGGAAAGGACATATTCCTGGGCTGCGGTACGCTCGCTTTCTTCGCTTATGATGATTCTCCCGGCAATGAGGCCGTTCCCTTCGGGATTGGCAAGATTGGCATTCTCGATGGCTTTGCGGGTAGGAGCCGCAAGCACGAGATGTCCGTACGCATTGTTGCCGGTGAAAGATACTTTCACATTATGGCCCTGAGTCGTCAGGGAGAAGTTTTCCAAAGCAGGAGGTGCGACATTGTCGCCGACCATGAAAGAATTGAAGGCATCTACCAGGGGTCCGACAGGCTTGTTGCCCGTTGAAACGGAAATCTGGCGCGCGCCCTCCAGCAAACGTTTCTTAAGTTCGGCAGGGGTGAAACCTTGGCCGCCTAAATACGACACGATGAGAGCTGCCACGCCGCTCACGTGAGGGCAGGCCATGGAAGTACCAGAAAGATACTGATAGCCATTATCGACATCGGTGCTGTAAACCCTTGAACCGGGAGCACAAAGGTCGACCCAATCCCCGTAATTGGAGAAAGAAGCCCGCTGGCCGGACTGAGTGATAGCGCCGACCGCAAGAGCCTCCGAGTAGCAACCCGGAATGCCATACGGGATGTTGTCGTTACCTGCCGAGAACACCACCAGACCGCCCTTCATAGGGCTGCCCGGGAGCTGGTTGCCATTGTTGTCGCAACCGGCATACTTGATGAAGTAATCCATGGCACGGGCGATGGACGAATACGACACGCTCTCGAACATCCTTCTGGCATAATCCAGCTCTGAGCTGCTGATGACTCCGTTGTCGTCGGTATCTATGACATAGCCCCAGCTGTTCTGGCAGATCACGGCCCCCTTGTCGGCAGCCTCCTTTATGGCGGCGTCGAAGTTGCCGGACCTTGAAGTGCCGTTTGGGTACTCCTGGAAGACCTGCTGCGAAAGCAGCTTCACGCCCGGCCTGCCCTTGGCATAGTTGCCACCGGCGATACCGGTCACACCCTTGCCATTGTTGGAAGCGGCCGCAATGGTGCCGGCAACGTGGGTGCCATGGTAATGAGGCACAATCTCGGCATTGCCTTGCACATAATTGTAATGCCCGCTTTCGACACAGTTGGGAGCAAGATCGGGATGGTCCAGCTGGATACCGCCATCGATGACGGCAACTACCACGTTAGGATTGCCGGTAGTGAACTCTTCCCATACGGGCATGCAATCGATGTCGTAACCGGGGTAGCTCGTGTTGTTCAGGTTCCACATATTCGACCAATAAGTGTCATTGGTCGCAAGCTTCGCGGGGATGGGTTCCTCTACGTACTCGACTCCGGGAAGCCCCTGGAAAGATTTAACCGCCTTGGTAACGGAAGCGCTCGTGGGGAGCGTCACCTTGTACCAGCGGTGCAGACCTTCCCGACGTGTACGGGGTTCGAATTCTCCCGCGAAGGGGAAAAGACGGACCATGCTTTCCACGCCGAGCTCTTCGGTAACACTGTTCAGCGCATCGGACTTGGTGCGCAATATGCCTGAGGCGAGTTGATCCTCCACCAGGGAGGTCAACTCGTCGTCAAGCAAAATTTTTATGTAGGTCGGCGTTTCTTCGGCAATCAGCTTTGTTTCAGATTGTTCCGAGCCGGGTACGAACCTCTGGAGGTTCTCCCTTGCGCAACTCGCTGCAAGCAGGAGAAACGCCGACGTAAGTAGAATGTTCCTTTTCACTTCTTACCTTTTCCTGGCAATAGCGACCGACTTCTTGGCATTGACCACAGGATAGCCTTTTACAGCGCCTGTCGACAATTCGATACTCTTCGATCTACAGAAGGAAGCGGTCGAACTAGTCGAAGCCTTGGTCATAGTGACCGGCATATCGATCGGCGTCGGGTTATCGGAAACATAGTAGAACTTACCGTCTGAATCATCATAGACAAGCAGCTGCATGGTTACTATGCGTTCGTGATAGGTCGTACCCGAGTAAACGGCATCGAATTCGGCGCCGACAAGGCTTGCAGACGTTCCGTTCGAATTGAGCGTAGCCGTAGCCAGCCAGCCATCGTTGTTAGGGTCTCCTGTAACGATATAACCATCGCCATCGTCATCGATTCCGTAGAGGCACAGTTCCTGTGTTCCGCTGGTAGCAATGACCTGATAGAAGAACTCGAGTTTGCCGTTGGCATAACGAGCCTCGAACTCTATGTCATCCTCAAGGCCGGAAACGGTGTAGGTGGAACCTGCTGTCTTTTGCGAAATGGTAAATCTGGCATTACCCGCATTCCAGTTGCCGAGCCAGGCGTTGTAGCTGGGGGTCTCGCCTCCGCCGCCTCCTTCGCCGCCACCGCCGCCGGAGCCCTCTCCGCGCGAGAGATTGGTAATGGTGTTAGGCAGTTCGGAACCAGTAACAAGGGAATACATTTTATCGCCCACCTTAGTATAGATGGCAAAACCAATGAGAGTAAACTCTCCACCGAGACTGGGGACGTTAACCTTGCCAGGGGTAAGTTCTGCAGAGGAAGCATCCCCATTGAAGGTAACAGTGAAAATAACATAGGTACCGTTAATACGGTAGATAGTGCCATCACAGTTAATCTTACCAAGCAAGGAGCAGTCGCCGGTGAGTTCGCCTTCGTTGGTATTGACAGTGCTCTGGCCGATATCGGTTTGTGCCTTGACCGTAACGGTGCCGTCTGCGGCATTGAAGTCAGCCACGACCTTAACGTTTTCGTCCTTGGCATCGATGCCGGTAATGTAGTAACTCTTACCGGGCTCTTTCTCAGTAACGGTCCAAGTGTCGGAGGCTCCGCCACGAGGGAACGACCAGGTGCCCAGGAACTTCTCGTAAGGAGAAAGCTTCTTAACCACATCAATAGCGGCAACCGCGTACTTATAGTTTATAGCACCCTTGCTGTTGACACCTATGGCATACACATAGTACTTGCCGGACGCAAGGGCATCGATTTCGCAAGAATCGGTATCCTCGCAGACAGTAGGATTCTCGGCTGCCCATCCAAGAGCCTTAGAATTAAGGAAGGTGAATTGATCGCCTACGGCATCGTATTCGGCAGCAGGAACGACCTTGATGAAGTAGCGGCCTGCGGAAGAACCTTCGGCTGCAACTACACCGGCAGTACCCTTGGACAAATCGGTTTCGGACTGCTCGTAGTAAGGAGCCCATGCGTCCACGACGGTGAACTCGCGAGGTTCGGGATCACCGGGGTTAAGTCCGGCAGGATTGCCGGCCTGCTTGACTCCGACTTCCACGGCGGCCTTCTTGCCTACGGCAAAGCTGACCTTACCCTCTCGGGCAGCCTTGTAGAAATTGACTTTTGCACTGATGATGAATTTGCCATCGGCAACATCGGTGCTGATCCATTCACTCCCTTCGATTATCGAAATGTGCGCCACACCGCTTCCGCTGTAGGGCAGCGAAACCGAACCTCCGCCGTAAGCGAAATCATAGGATTCCTCCCACATATAGTCAGAGGTCAAGCCGAACTGAGTGATGGTGAGCGAAGAAGCGGCATTGCCGGAAGTAATATCGAGAATGGCATAGCGGGACTCGATCGACTCGTTAGCCTCGGCGGTAAGATTGATTATGTCGCCTGTCACAGTAGCGGCCAGCCAGCAGCCTGTAACCTTAGCGGATACAGGCCCGTCGGCTTTGACCTCGATCTTTCCATTGCCACCCTCGGCGGCGAAGACATCATCTTTGCTGATGATCTCCACCTCGGGTGCGGCGGCGTACTTCTCGCCTGTAGGCTGCTCCGTCTCGCAAGAGAAGAACAGCAGGGAGGCCACGACCGCCAAAATCATATAAAGGTATTTCTTCATAGCATTCAATCTTTTCCGTTATTCGACAATCTTGGTCATAGTGATGTCGCCGGGGAGCTGGTAACTGCCGGACGCCATGGTCCAGTTGCTGACGGCACCAGCGCTGCTGCTGCCATTCATAGACCAGACAAGCCATCCGTTGGCCTTGTAGTCTACCCATACACCATTGTCGACGAACTCGATTACAAAATCATTCACCGAGCTGTCAACTGCAGCACCGATCACTCCGACTCCATTCATCCAGGTCAGATAACCGGCATTGCTGTCCCAAGGAGCAAGGATGTATTCAAGAGAGCCACTGCCACCGACAGTCTGCTTCTCCCAGGTAAGACGTCCACGACCTCCATCATAGCCGATTACCGGCTGGAAGAAATTGGACAAACCTACCATCTTGAAGGAGTTATCCTTTTCGTTCTCGACAAGGGTAACGGTGAACTTGCCTCTGCCGCTTCCGTAACTCAAAGTAAAGTTGCCAAGGAACTGCTCATAAGTTATATATCCGGAAGGCAAGAACTTTTGGAATGTCACTCCGCCCTCGGAAAAAGCCTCGTTGGCAGCATCATATGTCCATTCGCTGAATTCCTTGTCACCAAGCGAGAAGGGCCGCATGAAGCGGAGGGTATTCCCTGTCAGGACATAACGGACGGTCTGAGTAGAATCGCTGGAAGCGCCCTTAGGGCCGATCGACATCGAACGGTTGCCGGAATTGAGGTAAGCTTCATACTCGACCCCGTCGATCGTTGCTTTTCCTGCAGGGTATTTCATGGCTTTCTTGAAAGCGTTGACATCCTCCAGGTACCCCTTGCCCTCTTTCTTCAGAGGCCGGAGAGTGCAGGTGTTACGGGAACGCTTGCCTACGAGCTTGATTTCCTTGGTTTCCTTGTTGAAGCCGCGGATTTCGAACTCGAAGTCTCCTCCCTTAGCCTGGTACTCTCTATCGCTGGGTGTTGCATACTTGTGAAGTATGGAATTGTAGGTATCGAACGAAAGGACGGAGGCGTTGTCGTATTTAAGCGCATAGGTCGATGTTTCGCTCACCGAAGGATCGCTTTCGTGAATGGCGGTAACCTTCTGCGAAGTAAACTTAAGCGCATAGGTCGTACCTGCAAAATCCTTCTTGGGATAATAATCCAGGGTCCATCCGTACTGCTCTGCTACCAACGTCTCACGTATATCCGCGAGGAAAGAATTGGCACGCTCTGCAGCCGATTCGTCGAAAATTTCGGGTTCGAACTGCTGGCAGGAAGGCATTAGCAGAAGTGCAGCCGCCGCAAAAACATATATAATCTTTTTCATATCTTACTCCTCCTATATTGCTACGGTATTCAAATCAACCTTGCCGGCTTCCACGTCGTTGAGACGGCGGCCGATAACGTCGCGGAGCACATCGATGTCGATACCCCAACTCTCGGACATGTAGTTGCGCACGATCTCGATCTTAGTCTCGATGACTTCCCTCCCGTTAGGAGCATCAGGGTTCTCTTTACGGACCTGAGCCGTTTCGGAATTAGCCTGCTGCAGCTGGGCCTCCCACCACTCGGGAGAGTGGACTATGTACTCCGACAGCAGCTCGGCGAAATCCTCGCGGTGCTCGCTCTGGGCATAGTCCGTGATGTATCCGCGTCCGCGATAGTAATTATCGGTGTCGGACCAGGCATCGGAAACATAGGTAGAGGGCGTTACGTTCATAAAGTCATCGGTGTAAGCCTTAACCTGATTCAGGATATGGGTGAACTCGTGATGTATGGTCTTGATGTAGTAGTGGTTAAGATGCTCACCAAGTTCATCGCCGGAAAGCCTCTGGAAAACCAAGGGAAGATAGTTCACGCCGGCAAGCATGATCTTCTTGCCGCCTTCGGCGGTACCGAGGACAAATTGACCATTGTTCTTGTACTCCCATTCACCTATCAGGAAGAACATCTTGGGGAAGTATCCACGGGTGAAATGCACTCCGGCAACCTCGTCGTAAGAGTCGATGCAAAGGTATTTCACGAGGTGTGCATAGATAACAGCCCCCTCGACCGAGGCAGGAACGGTATAGAAACCCCTGTCGGATTCGTTCAAAGCGAAGCGGTACTTGAATTCGATATTGTAGGGCCTAAGCATATTAAGCTCCAGCCACTTGTCGAAATCGTTCTGCTCGATTGCCGAATCTTTAATTATGGACTCGGATTCCATCGCATCTTTCTGGGTGCAAGATACACTCAGAAGGGCGAAAGAAACAGCCGTAAGTATATAAAGTATTTTTTTCATATAGCTTCCTCCTTGTTTTAGTTACGAGGGTTAGGCTCCAAGCCGGCAGAAACAACGTCCTGAGGGATCTGGAGGGCACGACGGAGGTCATCCTTGGTAAGGATATCCACCTGGCCGTCCAAAATCTTGAAGGCAGCATCGTACTGCCCTGCGGCGGGATCGGGCTGAAGCGTACGGCGGGTAATTTCGATGCCATAACGCTTGATATCAAGCCAACGGAGGCCCTGGGCCACGTGGTCGATACGTTTGAACCCAAGCACGCACTGAAGCATACTCTCCATCATTTCACCTTCTGCTCCGATGAAGAAAGCAGGGTTGAGATGCTTCTTGATGGTGGGCACGTCAGGAGTCCAATAATTAACGGCAGTATAGAACGCCTTGATTGATTCGGGAGTGAGGTCGCCGGTGAAATAAGTGGGCTTGATGATATTATGTGCCCAGATATTGAGGTCGGCGGCAGCTTCGTCGAACTTACGCTGCATCACGCGGGCTTCTGCCCTGGTAAGCAGGGTTTCGTCGGTCGTGAAGGCCGGGAAGACGGCACGGTGATAACCGATTCCGTTCACAGGATCAGTGTACTCGAAGAGATAAGGGATCTTCCAGAAAGCGATCTGGTCGAAGGTGGAACCATTGTACCACACGGGCGGATCCCAATACCAGGTGCTCACGTTACGCCACCCGCTCTGAGTGTTACCCCACACATTCTTTGCATAGGAAACCTCGGTGAAAGAGAGGAAGGAGTTGTGCGAGAACTTGCTCAAACCAGGGTTTCCAAACTCATATCCAAAGTTTGTAAATGCAGTCATAAGCATAAGGTTGGCATCGTACTTCGACAAGATGAAGTCATTGGACAGCACATCCATATTGTGTGCCATCGATGAACGGGCCTGCCAGTTGCGGAGCACCTGAGAAGGGTTGGAACCAAGGCAGCGCGTGGCGCAGGCCTCGGCCTTGTCCCACTTCTCGTAGAAGAGGTAGAACCTTGCCGCAAATGCATAGGCAGCACGCACGTTGAAGTGATACTTGGGAATCTTATAATAGCTCTCGCTGACATATTTGAGTGCTATCTCGAGGTCTTCTTCTATATTCTTATAGACTCCGGCCACGGTACCTCTTTCGTACTGAGGATTCAGATGCGTCTCAATGCCCTTCATATAGGGAACACCAAGGTCCTTGTCGGAAGTCTCGGCATTGTAGTTCTGGCAGAAGAAATTCACCAGCATGAAGTGGGCGTAGGCACGGCAGAGCAGGGCCTCGGCCATCTCAGGGGCAAGGCCTGCGGCTTCTACTGCATCGGGGTCGAGTTCATTCTCGCATCCGCTCAGTTCCTGTATTGCAAGCAGGGCCTGGTTTGCGTGCGCAATCGCAAGATATGAATCACTCCAAAAATAGGTAGGGCAGTCATTGGTAATTTCGGTAATATCTTCCCAATGATAGCACTGCTCGACGAAGCGATTGGTTCCGGGATTGTCGTCTCCTATATTGTCGACATTGTCGGACATATACTCGCTGAATTTCAGATAGGTGTTGCTATTATATGCCGACACCAGCAGGGCACGAATCTTATCCTGGTTGTCGATTTCGGTACGGTTGTCCGGCATCTTGTCCAGGAACTTGTTGCACGCCATCGTAAGAAGGGCGGCTGCAAGGAGAACTGCGATATTTTTCACTTTATTCATTTTCATAATCTTTTCCTCCTAATATCAGAGCCCAATCCTGAGCGTAAAAGTGAACTGCTTTGCAAGAGGAACTGCAACACCGCCGGTGTTGAAGAACTCAGGGTCCTGTCCGTTAAGTTTGGAATCGGCATAGAGCAGGAAGAGGTTGGTAGCCTGGACCTTCATGCCCAGGGTGTTCATACCGAGCTTCTTGGCAACCTTGCCGGGGAAGTCGTAGCTGAGGGAGACCTCCTTCAGACGTACGAAATCGCCCTTGGCTATACGGGCAGTGGAATAGTTGTATGCGTTGTAAGCATAGCTGAGCTGCTTGTTCTGGTAGTTCTGCCAGGAACTGGCTATCACGGGGACGTCAGTCTTGGTTTCGTCGCCAGGCACCATCCAACGGTTCTTGAACTCACGGGGCATGGAGTCGAGGTCGTCGTAGGAACTACGGAACACAGGATCCAGACGGATTACGTTACCGAAGGAGTAAGTGATATAGACATTCAGCTTGAAGCCACCATAAGAGAAGACATTCCCGAGGGAACCTACGTCTGTAGGATCCACGCTGCCGGAATACTCGAGATTCTTGATGCACTCGGGATCCCTTTCCTGGAAATATACGTCGGTTACGGTCTTCACGCCCTGCTCGCTTATGACGGTGGGCAGACCTTCCTCGTTGAGGCCGTCGAACTTATAGGAGAATAGGCTGCGCACAGGATATCCCTCGAGTGCGAAACCGCTTCCGGCAATAAGGTCGAACACGCGCCTCTTGCTCTTGAGGTCGGTAACCGTATTCTTGGAATGCGAGTAGATGAAGTTGGTGGTCCAGGAGAACTTCTTACCTTCGATATTCTTGGTGGTAAGGGAGATCTCATAACCGTGGGACTTCATAGCAGCGACGTTTCCAAGTTTCTCGCGGAAACCGCCGATACCCTGGGTGGTGATAGGACCGATCAGGTCGAAGTTGTTACGCTGATAAACATCGGCTACGAAATTGACCCTGTTGTCGAAGAGTCCGATTTCGGTTCCGATATTGAGCTCGTGCTTCTTCTCGTAGGTCAGGTCGTAGTTGGCGATATCGTCCAGATAAAGAGCGGACTCTTTGTCGCTGGAGAAAGGACGCCAAGGATTGTTCGCTTTGATGACCGCAGCGGCGTTCGACACATTAGGACGGTCGCCGGTAAGGGAGTAGGAAGCCTTTAGGGTGAAGTGGGCTACGGTAGGATAGAGTGACTTCATGAACTCCTCCTCGTGCGCATTCCAGGAACCGGATACGTTCCATGTAGGCATCCAACGCGCAGTGCGTGACTTTCCGAGCTGGTTGCTGCCCTCGTAGCGGTATGTACCGTTGAGTGTGTATTTACCCTTGTAGGAGTAGGTTCCATTGGCAAAGAATGCAGCAGCACGGTCACACTTATTTTCCAAGGTATAGTACTGGCTGTTGTCCTCAGCACCCTTCTTGAACACCAGGTAGTTGTAGTTGGCGATTTCGCCGAAACCGTACTGCATACCCCAGCCGCGGAATGTGCTGCCGTGACGGTCGAGGTTGTTGACCTCGGTACCGCCGAAGAGGCTCACGATATGGTCGCGGTTGAAGGTTTTGTTGTACTGTGCGGTGGCACGTATGTCCCAACCGTTCATGACATAGTCGGAACGGTCGTAGATACCTCCGTCGGGCATCACCGTGATTTTCTTCTGGTAAGGATGGTCAGGATCCTTGTAAAGGAAGGGGTTGGCATCGCGGATGGCCGCAGTGCTCATCTCCCTGTACGCCAAGGCCTGGTTAGCTTCGTCGCGGATGTAGTGCTCCGTCGAAGTAGTAATAGCCTTATAAGCAGCGAGCGCGCTGATTTCCAACTCCTTGATGGGCTTGAAGCGGAGTTCTCCCTGGATACGGAAGTCGGCCACTGCAAGGTCGATGTAGTTGTTGTCGAGCTCGTGCTTGATGTTGAACTTGGAGTAGTTGCGGGTATAGAACACGTCGGGGTCAAGGGCGCGGGAAGTATTCAACGCGTAGGAGTACGGGTTGATGTCGAAGTCGCGCTTGACCTCGCCGGTCACCACGTCGGCCTCGCTGTTGATGGTACCGGGGGCTCGCTGCTTACGGTACGAAGCGTTGCTGATTAGGTTCGCGGTCAACTTATCGGAGATCTTGTGGTTGATGTTCATGTTGCCGGTATAACGGTTCACCCGGCTCTGAAGGCTCCAACCCGGATCTTCCAGCACGGAAAGGGAGGCATAGTAGGTTCCCTTCTCGGAACCGCCGGATGCGCTCACGGAATGATTGTGCTGGATGGCATTGGTGAACAAGAGATCGAACCAGTCCGTGTTACGGAACTCGGCTGCACGCAGATAGGCATTCCTAGCCTCCTGGGTATTGGCCAAACCGAATTTGCCACTGGTGGCATCGTACTCGGTGATCAACTGATACATCTTGCCATAGATACCGCTGTTGGAAGCGTTCGCAGTCTCCGCGTAGTTCAGATAACCCTTCTGCTCAAGCTCCTGGTAGATAGCCATCTGGTCCTGGGAGTTCATGATGTTGAAGGTGTCATACGAAGGCTTCAGGCGGTAGGTGTACTCCCCAGTATAGCTGAGGCGGCTCTGACCGGCCTTACCACGCTTGGTGGTAACGACGATAACTCCGGCCATTGCGCGCGCACCATAAATGGAGGTAGCGGAACCATCCTTGAGGATGTCGAAGCTCTCGATATCGTCGGAGTTCAGGCCTGCGATAGCAGAAGAAATAAGGGTATTGGCATTACCGGAGGAAAGGTCATCGGCAGATACGTTCATGACATCTTCCATAATGACACCGTCCACAACCCACAAAGGCTTGGAGGAACCGTAGATGGAAGTAGCACCACGGACACGGATCTTAGGAGCCGTACCGAAGGTACCGGAAACGTTCTGGACGGACACACCTGCGGCGCGTCCTTCGAGCGAACGGGAGATATCGGCCATACCGCTGATGTTGGCTTCTTCGGCCTTCACCTTAACCACGGAACCGGTGTTCATACGCCGGTCGACCGTCTGCATACCGTTCACCACAGCACCTTCCAGCATTTCGGCATCGTCCTCGAGGTAGACTTCTACCTTCGAAGCAACCGCCACTCTGGCATCTTTCGAGCCCAGGAAGGTGACAATAAGATACTTCGCACTCTGGGGGACGCTCAGTTGGAACTGACCATCAAGATTGGTCGTAGTGCCTATGTTCGAAGATCCTTCGACCTGAACATAAGCACCGGTGACCGGAGTCTTGTCGGCAGCGAAGTATACGGTGCCCGTCACCTGACGGTTCTGGGCACTCGCAATACTAAGCGACACGAAGATTGCGAATATGACTAGTATAAACTTTAATACTTTCATTTCACAACAACTTACTTGTCTTTATTTTGCAGCGGCCAAGCGGGTAAACCTGGAGGAAGTCTTCGACCCCCTGTTGTTATTCTTGCTCGCGGGTTTGGCGGCTGCTACTTTCTTAACTTCAGTAGATATTAAGGTTTGTTTCCTGGCACTATTCTTAACAATACTCTTGGCGGTAGAGTTTACAGAAGCCTTGGAGGCACCACCTTCTTCGACCTTGG
>Ga0310786_10006760_pt1 | contig 15149 bp, 15 predicted proteins | sample AusTroGonzalo_MG_FD_203881 | JGI IMG/M metagenome (GOLD analysis project Ga0310786, IMG submission 203881) | Bovine rumen microbial communities from tropical cattle in Woodstock, Queensland, Australia - Gonzalo_03 (v2) (version 2) | ecosystem: Host-associated > Mammals > Digestive system >... | reverse complement strand
CAGCGAACGAGGCATTGACATGCTGCTGGCTGAGGGTATGAACGTTAAACTTCTATTGCTGCCTGACGGTGACGACCCCGACAGTTTTGCACGCAAACATAACGCTACGGAGTATCAGCAGTACCTAAAGGAGAATCAGGTGGACTTTGTGAACTACAAGACCAGCCATCTGATGGAAAGTGCCAAGGATGACCCCACTAAGCTGGGGCAACTGATTCATAACGTATCAGAAAGCATTGCCGTAATACCCGACGAGATAACACGTGTGCTGTACATACGTCAGGCAGCCCAGAAGCTGCACATGGAGGAGCGTCTGATTACAGATGCCGTTCAAAAGCAAATGATAAGACTGAGGGAGGAGAAACGTAAGGAGCAGGAACGCGAGGAGAGAAGGAAACTACCTGCGAACCCCGATGCCGGTCCTGAGAAAGCCGACCCCACCCAGCAGGATATCCCTATTAGCACAGAGGTCAGCACATCAACTTTAGCCAAAGGGAATCCACGTGAATATACTCTGATGCAAATGCTAATCCGTCACGGAGAGAAACTGATGTGCCAGATGCAAGACGAAAATGGAAATAGCATTCCTTTGACGGTAATTGAATTCATCCATTATAGTTTGGTAGATGATGACATAAAACTCTCTGACCCTCTATATGAACGCATCTTGAAAGAAGGATTTGAGCACGTAAAAGATGAAGGTTTCAAGGCTGAACATTTCTATGTTAATCACCCTGATGCTGGTATCAACAAACTGGCCACCAACCTGTGTTTGGATAATGTTCCATTAAGCAAGTTGCATGATGAAATGCCTGCCGACGAACGCCTGGACGAGATAGTCCCCAACTTAATAGCAAGCCTAAAACTAAGCATTGTCCAGAATGAACTGAAAGCAATAATAGAAAAGACAAAGAAAACAGAAATCAAGAACAACAAGGACGAACTACGCGCCTTGATGACGGCTTTCAACGAAAAATCAAAACAGGCAAAAGAACTAGCTAAAGATTGCGGCGAGCGCGTTATCTTGAAATAAGCTGCAGGAACTCTTCACGTGTCTTAGCCTGATTGAAGGCTCCGCAGAAATCGCTAGTGGTAGTAATACTTCCCTGCTTCTCTACCCCCCGCATCTGCATGCACATATGTTGAGCCTCTATCACCACCATAACACCCAACGGATTCAGTGCCTCCTGAATACACTCGCGTATCTGCTTGGTCATGCGCTCCTGAATCTGCAAACGGTGTGAGAAACAATCCACTACCCTGGCAATCTTACTAAGCCCTGTTACCTGACCATTAGGGATATAAGCTACATGCACCTTGCCGTAGAAAGGAAGCATATGATGTTCGCAAAGGGAATAAAAGTTAATGTCACGAACAATAACCATCTGACGATAGTCCTCATTGAATTTGGCTGAATTAAGGATGGAGATCGGATCTTCGGCATAGCCACGGGTCAGTGTCTGCATAGCCTTTGCCACACGATGAGGTGTCTTAAGCAAACCCTCTCGGTCTGCATCCTCGCCCATAAGTTCAAGGATACGATGGACGTATCCTTCCAGTTCCTTTTCCACCTCTTTCATAATCCTATTCACGCACGTTAACTTTACTCTTTATGATAACAGCCTCGTCAAAGCGACCTGTCTCACGCATTTTATGCAAATACTCCGAAGCCTCCTCGTAAGTACGGAAGTCACCAGCTCGGCAAATCCAGTGAGGCGAGAGAAAACCTGCATAAACAGTCAATTCAGGGAAGAAGCCCTTAACACGTTCCTTCATCATCTGCGCCTCTGTCTTACCCCTACGCGTATTGCCACCCAGATAAACCTGTATGCGATAACCGTTCATGCGAACACGCTGTCCTGTGGCTTGAATCTTGTTAGTGTCCGCAAGGAGCGAATCCACAACCTGTGGCTTCTTTAAAGCAGGATCTGTAACTTTTTTAACAGGAGCTTGAATAGGCGCAGAACCATTTACCAAATTGGTAATGGCCGAACTCTGGTGCAACACAATCCTTCCTTGCCCAGGAGTTTGCTTCTGAATCTCCTCGGTATACTTAACCTGTGCATTAACCAAGACACAAGCAAAGAAAAAAGCTAATGTAAGGAGAAGTTTCTTCATGTAGGAACGTTGTAAAGAAAAGAATCAGGCCTGCAAGCTCTCCAGCCTGCAGAACCTGAATATTATTAAATTACTTCCAAGCGTCAATGATACCCTTGAAATCGGGAGCTTTCAAAGAAGCACCACCAATCAAGCCACCATCAATGTCGGGCTTAGCAAACAGTTCGGGAGCATTGCTTGCCTTGCAAGAACCACCATAGAGAATGCTAGTCTCATCGGCAACCTTAGCGCCATAAACTTCGGCTACACAACCACGGATGTAAGCATGAATCTCTTCTGCCTGCTCAGCAGTAGCAGTCTTACCGGTTCCGATAGCCCAGATGGGCTCGTAAGCAATAACGACATTCTTCCACTGCTCAGCTGTCAGGTGAAATACACTGCCAGCCAACTCAGCCTTGCAAACAGCCTCTTGTTTGTTTGCCTCACGCTCTGCCAGACTCTCACCAATGCAGAAGATAACTTTTAGGCCATTAGCCAAAGCAAGATCTACCTTCTCCTTCAGAATCTCAGGAGTCTCATTATAATACTCACGACGCTCACTGTGACCCAAGATTACATATTTGGCACCAGTACTCTTAACCATAGCGGCAGAAACCTCACCAGTATAAGCACCGCTTTCCTTGTTGGCACAGTTCTCTGCACTAACTGCGATAACACTGTCCTTCAATAATTCACTGACAGTAGCCAAATGAATGAAAGGAGTGCCAATGACAACCTCACAATTGGGCTTCTCGGCAGCAAGAATATCCTTTAACTCAGTAGCCAAAGCTACACCTTCCTGCAGGGTCTTGTTCATCTTCCAATTGCCTGCAACAATCTTCTTTCTCATTTTAAAATTGTTTTTAAATGGTTTAAATTATGTAATTTCCGCAATTTCCACATTAGCCACAAATTGTCTGCTACAGCAAAGAAAAGCAGTGGTAGAATATACCAGAGGAATATCCTGAATGTCTTCTGCTGCAAACTGCTCTTTGCAGGATGAAAAGCAGGAAGCTCCTCAACAGGTGCTGTTAGTTCCTCCTCACCAGGTATTCTTGTATTTGCCCACTTGTTCTCTACTATACCATTATGCAATAACATCAACCCAGGATTGGAACGTACCATAGTCTTCAATACCTCGGCATCCGTATAGCAAAATGAATATTCTGCTCCGGTAAGCTCTACCCATCGTTCTATATCTTCCTTACCACTTGACGTAAGACAGAAAAACTGGTAATCGTTATCTCTACAGTAATCATAAAGACTGATTAGACGCTCCATCATACTGTCGTCAGCCTTCTCAAGATAAGGAGCCACAAGCAAGAAAACATACCCAGGATCCATCAGCAACTGCGGAGTAATATCCTCACCCGTCTCTACCGACAATATCTGCAAAGTTTCTATGCCTGAATCTATCGAGGGCTCTCCTTGCGTAACGGTCTTACTGTCTACGAAAGTCCATGTGCTGTCCGGGTAGTCTTCCAGCGTAAATTCTTTCTGCACGCCATCCTTCTCGAGAATGAATGTGGTAACATACTGCACATCTGACGTCAGTGCCTTCTTCAGATCTGCTCCTATGTGATAAGGGCGGAAATCAACTATCGGAAGATAATACAGATTGATGGCGGCAAAAACAAAAGCAAACGTCCAAGTATAAATAGACACCGTCCATTGGTGCCGCCTTGTCATAGCCCTTCTCAGCAGTCTGTAATAGCGTAGCACCAATACTGCAGCCGCTAATAACACTACGTTCTTTCCGAATGTCTGCCAGTTGGTAAGTTTGATGGCATCACCAAAACAACCACAGTCTGGGATGGGATTGGTGATAGCAAGATAAAAGGTGAGAGGTGTCATGACTAACAGGAATAACATCATGACAGTTGATGTCAGACGGCGTTGAATGCCAAATAGCATGTATATGCCCATCACAAACTCGCATGCAGAAAAAAGGACGGAAAGCAACAAAGGAACCGAGGCATACAGTACATCAGCAACCCCCAATGCTGCAAGATAGTCCTGTATTTTATACTCTGTACCCTTGGGGTCTATAAGCTTTAGCGTTCCAGATAATATGAAAGTAATAGACAATAGAAAACGACAGACGTTAACAACTGCCCAAACAATCCTATTTCTGATTCTCCTCTTCACCAAACATCAGTTTTATCAAACCAAAAACAGCATAATTCATCATATCCATATAGTTTGCGTCAATGCCCTCTGACACCAACGTGTCTCCCCCTAGAGACTCTATCTGTTTCGTACGGAATATTTTCATAAGAATGAGGTCAGTATAACTGCTGATGCGCATACCACGCCAAGCCTCATCATAATCATGGTTTTTACGGAGCATCAGAGCCAGTGTCTGCTGAGCGTGCTTGTCATAAGCGGCAAGAGCCTCTTTTTCAGTCATGTCATCCGGTGTCTCGGAATACCCTAGTTCTAACTGTATAAGCCCAATAATTGCATAATTTACAATACCCATGAACTCAGGGGCGATGCCCTCGCCTACCAAGTTAACACCTTTGATCTCTATACTACGAATACGATTTGCTTTTATGTAAATCTGATCCGTAAGGGATACGGGCCGCAGAATACGCCATGCAGCTCCATAATCATGCAATTTCTTGGCAAAGAGCGCACGACATTCCGACATCACCTGCTCAAACTGTTCCTTGGTCTCCATATACGTTATTATAGAATTTGTGCAAAGGTACAAAAAAATCGATTAAGTGAAAGCAGAATAAACAAATTTATTATGCTGAGTGTGAGAAATTTATCCGACAAGCAAAGGAAATGCAAAACAAAAATCATTTTATTAAAAAAAAGACGCCGCAAAGAAAATTCCTTGGGCGTCTGTATCATTTGTAAACCTATGTTATCAGCTATGTTTCAAAATCTGGCCAACACGAAGTGTAGACTTCTGAGTAATCCCATTTAAACGGCACAACTCACTGACAGAAGTTTTGTACTTTTTGGCAATAGAAGAAAGGCTTTCACCCTTCTGAACCTTATGAATATGCGTACGTGGCTTTGCTTTCTGAACTGCAATTTTTTGCTGTTGGAAATTTCTACTCTCCTCCTCCTTGTTCTCAGCCACTTCCTCTGTCTCGTTGACAGCCAATACGGTATTACCGTTCATGAGCACGCAGTTTCCGTTTGCACGGAACAAATAACAATCACCCTTTACGTCCTGCATCTCGAAATTAAACATCTTTTCGGGATCAATAAACTTACCCAAGAAACGAGTTTCAAAATGCAAATGAGCGCCGGTTGAACGACCTGTATTGCCGCCTAAGCCAATAGGGTCTCCAGCTCTTACCATCTGATCTTCCTTAACCAATTGCTTACTCATGTGACCATACAAGGTCTCTAAACCATTGGAATGACGGATGATAACATAACGGCCGTATCCTTTACCCTCATAGGCAACCACACGAATTTTACCGCTAAAAGCAGCACGGATGGTATCACCTACATACACTTTTATATCTGTACCATAATGATTACGATGGAATGTCTTACGATAGCCAAAGTGACTGGTCACAAGTCTATTTTCTGTTGGCATATGAAATCCACGTAAATCAATTTTATACTCTTCAGGGATTTCTACGCCATAACGGGTAGTATATACGTTATTCCATTCAGGATAAAGTGCAGAAGCTGGTGCTTGAGTAGCCTCTTCATGCTGAAGCAAACGTACGATAGACAAACTGTCAATTGCACGCATCTTCTTGTCTACTGGAGCCATACTTGCCAATTTGTCTTGTGCTATACAAGAAGCAGCAACACAAATCATGGCCATCATAAAACTAAATTTCCTTATTATCATTGTTTTCATCTTTTTTACATTAGTTTGCCTCATCTACAGCATACAACCGATCCATATTCAAGTTACCCAAATCGAAAATCTCTCCAGGCTTAAAGAACCTATTCAATTCTATGGCAGCAGCCTCAGGCGAATCAGAAGCATGAACAATATTCTGCTGGTTACTCATACAATAGTCACCACGGATTGTACCTGCATCTGCCTTACGTCCATTGGTATAACCTGTAATATAACGAACTACTGCAATTGCATCAACACCTTCAAGACACATAGCAATAACTGGGGTTTTCATCATTGATGCCTTTAAAGAAGGGAAAAAAGGTTTCTTTACCAAATGAGCATAATGTTCCTCTAAGATAGCATCATCCAACTGCATCATTTTCATTCCAGCAATACGAAGACCTTTTTTTTCAAAACGATTGACGATTTCACCAATCAGTGCTCTTTGTATCGTGCTTGGTTTTAATAAAACCAGAGTTCTTTCCAACATGAGGTTTATTTTAGTTTTTTTGTTCACAAACAGGAGTTTTCCCAGTTTGCGGTTGCAAAGGTACGAAGAAAAAATAAAACAGCAAAGACTTTTAACTCTTTTTACGATTCCCGACTGTCAGTTTATATATAGTCCTACCACGAGAACCTATCACAATTTGATTGCCTATGACAACAGGAGTTGACTCGAAATTAGAGCCAACATGAAGGCAACAGCATTCTTTACCATTTTTACCATCAAAAAGATATATATTGCCATAAGTGTCTGCCGTTAAGACAAAACACTCATTCTTTTCATTAAGGAACTGCACTGGCGATGACCACGCATAATGTTTGAGCTTGACACGATAAAGAACCTCGCCAGTACTCTTACTGATAGCAACAAAATAACCCGGTTGCCCTCCACCGGGACTGTTTTCTACAAAATTCACAAAAATCCTGTCGTTACAATTCCCTTTCCCAAGCAAAGGAGTTGCATAATAGCCGCCGTCAAAATGTTTTTCACCAAGGTGTGCTTTATAAGATGGTATCTTCAGGCACCAAGCCTCCTGACCATTAAGAACGTTTATTTTTGCAAAATTTGCAGTACCAGAAGAACCTTGTCTGTCTACCTCACAACCTACGTATACATAAGGCGTATCGTTTTCCATCTCAATGACAGGAGATGCATCAATATCATCAGAAAGATCGTAATACCATACTGGCTGCATGGTATTTAAGTCCACACACACCACATTGCCATGATTATCACCGACAACTCCATAATTAGCCGCGACTGCAATTGAACATTCTATGCCACCTGCCCCTGACAATGTTTTTTTGCGAAACCGTAAAGTAGAATGAAGGGTTAGTGTACCATTCTCCCCTACGAGGAATTTATAGAGCGTTCCGTTTTCACCGGGACGAATCAGGAAATCCCCCATCCGGACAGGCGAAGAATCATAAGCTGACCACCCGCGCCAAGCTTTTGCATCCCTGCCAAAGAAATGTGTAATCTTGTGTTGAAACAGACTTATGCACATAGCACCAATAGGCTCTACAGCAGGAACTCCCTGACCTATATATAGATTACCATTCAAAGTAGGATCAACAGACCCAGTTCCCTTTATGGGATTCAACACATCAACAGCAGGACGCGTTGGCATTCCTGTCTCAAAATCCAAGAAATAAACTTTTGAACAAAGAGAACCGAAGATCACTTCCTGCTTTGCCCATTCAAATCCATTACCTGAAACCTCCTCACGGAAGCGCTGCAACATACTGTCTGGCCAACAAACGTATAGAGGCTGGCCTGTCCATCCTGTTCCGCCACCCCATGTTCCCACCGATGTCCTACGATTATCTGTTTCTGTATCAAACTTCCAACTAATAACAAGCGTATCTGGTCGCCCTTTCACCTTTCCTCCATAATCAGCACTACGCATAAGATTACCACGGAATGTAAAAACGCCAGGAGCATCTGCATATAAGTCTGTAAGATCTCCAATAACACCACCATGTAACGTATCAAAGACATCCACCTTATAATTTAAGTTTTCTACAGAAGGAAACTGCGTGGCAGGATAAGACTTCACTTCTGGTTTTTGTTCGTTTTCAACAATCATGGTGTCAGCGTCTTCCGCATCGATTTTCGTTGAAGAGTTTCCACCACCACAGGCATTTGCCAACAAGCAAAAAACCATAAACAAAGATGCTACTTTTCTTCTTTCCATATCAACATACATTTATTTCTATAATATCCGACTCCAATCTTCTTGCTCCTGATTCAACTCGTTCAAGTGATTCCACAACAAATGGTTTTCCGGCAGATTCAACTGAGGATCTATATCAAGTACTTTGGAGGCTGTATCACGGGCCAATTGCACTAATTGTCCATCACGAGCCAAGTTTGCCAACTTCAAATCAAAAGCAATGCCACTCTGCTGTGTTCCTTCCAGATCACCAGGGCCACGAAGTTTCAGATCTTCCTCTGCAATTTCAAAACCATCATTAGTTTCCGTCATAATCTGAATGCGTCTTCTGGTATCTCTTGCCAACTCATAGCCTGTAACCAGGATACAATAGGATTGTTCTGCACCTCGGCCCACCCTTCCCCTAAGCTGATGAAGCTGGGAAAGCCCAAAACGTTCGGCATTCTGAATAACCATAACAGAAGCATTAGGTACATTCACGCCCACTTCTATTACCGTTGTTGCCACAAGAATCTGCGTTTCGCCATTCACAAACTTCTGCATCTCGGCATCTTTATCTGCCGGCTTCATCTGTCCGTGTACCATACTAAGGCGATAATTGGGGAACGTTTTTTGCAAATTTACAAATTCCTCTTCTACGTTCTTGAGGGCCAGTTTTTCACTTTCTTTCACCAAAGGAAAAACAAAATACACCTGATGGCCAGCCTCTATCTCTTGCTGGATGCCCCGATAAAGGATCTCCGGCTTATTGTCATAGGCATGAATAGTCTTAATGGGTTTACGGCCTGGAGGTAACTCGTCTATTACAGAAACATCAAGGTCTCCGTATAGAGTCATAGCTAATGTACGGGGGATAGGAGTTGCTGTCATCACCAACACATGAGGCGGCACCTCGCTTTTCTTCCACAAACGGGCCCGCTGTGCCACCCCAAAGCGATGCTGTTCATCAATCACGGCAAACCCAAGGCATTGAAACTCTACATTATCTTCAATTATTGCATGCGTTCCAACCAATATATTTACAGTACCATCCTTAAGACCATCTAATATAGCCTGACGGCGCTTGCCCTTAACCGTCCCTGTAAGCAATTCTACGCGTACTGACATATCCCCAAGAAATGAGCGGAAAGTCTCAAGATGCTGCTCTGCAAGAATCTCGGTAGGTGCCATGATACAAGACTGGAAGCCATTGTCCAGAGCCAGCAACATCGTCATCAGCGCCACCAAAGTCTTACCACTTCCCACGTCACCCTGCAACAAACGGTTCATTTGCCGACCGCTGTTCATATCTGTTCGCATTTCTTTTATCACGCGCTTTTGGGCTCCTGTCAGTTGGAAAGGTAAATGCTGATAAAAGAAAGTGTTAAACGTATCGCCAACCTTTACAAAGCGAAAGCCGTGCCTTTTTGCCTGCCTTTCCCTTGAATAACGAAGGATGGAAAGTTGTATAAAGAAAAGTTCCTCGAATTTGAGACGCATATTGGCATTTGAAAGTTCCATTGCCGTAGAAGGATAATGGGCTAAACGCAGTGCCTTATCCAACGACATCAGATGCAACCGTTCTACCAAATAAGAGGGAAGAGTCTCAGGGAAAGGTTCCTGTAATTTGGAAAACAACGTGCTGGTAAAATGTTCCAGTGAGCGGGAATTAAGACCCGCCTTTTTCATCTTCTCAGTAGTATTGTAATAAGGCTGCATACTCATCTTGCTGAGTACAAGTGTATTGGCAGGATCAACATCGGGATGCGTAATATTAATACGTCCGTTAAAAAGATTGGGTCTGCCGAAAACAATATAATCCGTATGCAACTTGTATGCTTTCTTTATATAACTGATACCGTTGAACCACACCAGATCCATCACCATATAACCATCCGTAAAGTGTGCAATAAGGTGTTTCTTTCTACCCGTTCCAACCTCCTCAAAACTCAGGATCTGCCCCCTTACCTGAACAAAAGGCATATCCGTAGAAAGCTCGTTTATCATGTAAAGCCTGCTACGGTCTATATGCTTATAGGGGAAATAGTATAGTAAATCATGCCATGAGTTGATATTCAGCTCCTGACTCAACATCTTGGCTCTTGAAGGTCCTATGCCAGGCAAATAAGTTAGTTCAAGTTTTCTTAGGTCTTGCATTCTTTTAGAGCAGTCCGTTTACAAAACGTATATCTGCAGGGGTTGTGATTTTTATATTCTCACGGTTTCCCTCTACCAGATGAACAGATTTCCCTAACGATTCCACAACAGAGGCATCATCAGTAAAGAATGGAGTATAGAGCTGCTGATATGCATCCTTGAGCAACGAAATACGGAATGTCTGCGGTGTTTGTACCAACCTGAATTCATCACGTGGTACAGTAACACTAGCCCCGTCCTTTCTAAGTTGGCGTACCGTTTCCACGACCGGGATTACCGGCACTATAGCGCCAAACTCAACAGCCTCATCATAACACCGACGGATTGTCTCTACCGACACAAAGGGCCTCACCCCATCATGAACGCCTACAATGCCATCTGCATCATCAGGTATCAACTTCAATCCGTTACTTACAGAATGAAATCGTGTCTCGCCGCCGTCGGCAATCTGGAAGGGCATATCAAAAGCATACTCACGACAAAGCTGCTGCCAGTATTCCTGCTGAGAAGTTGGCAAAACCAGAATAACATGAATACCAGGATAAGCCTGCCTGAAGACCTCTATTGTCCGCATCAGGACTGGCTTCCCGCCAATAGGCAAAAACTGCTTGGGAATATCACTGCCCATACGGAGTCCCTTCCCTCCTGCCACAATAATGGCATAGCGCTCCATATTAGCCTAGTAACTCTTGATATATCATACCCTGACGCAAAGCACTGCTTGCTCCTGCACCCTTAAAGTAATCTACTATGGTATAGCCGAATTCGAAAGCTGCAGCCGGGCCTTTGCCTGTAATAATGTTACCATCTTGCTCAACTATGGCTGCCGTATAGGTAGCGCCTTTCAACTCGCCCTCTACACCAGGATAGCATGTAGCCTTCTTTCCTTGTAGAATGCCTAAATGGCCAAACACAAGGGGAGCCGCACAAATAGCGGCAACAGGCTTACCAGCTGCATAGTGGGCAGAGATAGCCTTCGTCAGAGGAGCGCAGGCATCCAGATTTGTACTACCAGGCAGACCACCAGGTAAAACTATCATGTCGGCTTTGCCGAAATCTATTTCAGAAAGCAATCTGTCAGCTTTTATACCAACAGCATGCGCACTCTCCACTATCTCTACTCCTGTTACAGAAACAGTCTCTACAGGCAAACCTGCCCTACGCATGATATCTACAGGGGCCAATGCCTCAATATCTTCAAATCCTGTGGCTAAAAATACGTAAATCATTCCTAACATTATATTATAGGTTATCTTTTTGTGCAAAGTTAGGAAAATTTCTTATCTTTGCCAGACAAAAAGCAAGAAAAATGGAGAAAACCCTGAGATTTGCTCTCTTTGGCAATATCTATCAGCACAAGAAAGTCAATTCCGTTCAGAAATTACTGACAGAACTGGAAATGCATAAGGCAACCATACTCATAGATGCCTCGTTCTACGAATTTCTTACCCATGACCTACTTATCAACGTTCCTTGCTCACAACTTATAGACGGGAATGATTTTCAGGCAGATGTAGCTATCAGCATGGGCGGTGACGGAACATTCCTGGAAGTTGCCAGACGGGTAGGTAACAAGGAAATCCCCATCCTTGGAATCAATACTGGCCGACTTGGATTCCTTGCCGATTTTTCTCCTGAAGATATCACTTATGCGATAGAACAAATCTATGACAACGGACTACGTACCGAGGAACGTAGCGTTCTACAACTCTCTTATTCTCAAGGAGAACCTACAGACTACCCTTTTGCCCTAAACGAAGTAGCCGTACTGAAACGCGACAATTCTTCTATGATTAGCATACGCGTAGAGATAGACGGTGAATACCTGACAACGTACCAGGCAGACGGACTTATCATCAACACACCGACAGGAAGTACAGGTTACGCCCTGAGTGTAGGAGGTCCTGTCATGCATCCTGACAGTAAAACCATAGGACTGGTCCCTGTTGCTCCGCATAGTCTGAATGTACGGCCTTTCACTCTGTCAGATGACAAGGAAATATCCCTAACGGTAGAGAGCCGCAATCACAACTTCTTAGTAGCTGTTGACGGACGAAGCGAGAAATGCCAGGAGGGCATCAAGCTTTCCATTCGCCGGGCTCCATATCTGATAAAAGTTCTCAAGCGTAGCAACGGTTCCTTTTTCCACACCCTTCGCGACAAGATGATGTGGGGAACTGATGTGCGTATATAACACTTCCTTCTATGAATACCAGAATTCTCAAATGGTTGTGGAACACCTCACGCGGACTACGCTTACAGTCGTGCATCAATGCCGTTTTGGGCATTATACACGTAGGACTTGACTTCACTTTCATTGGTGCCACAAAACTGGCCATTGACATAGCCACCGGTCGCAGTCAGCACTCACTTAACATCATCGCGGCTTTGCTCATAGGTATTATGCTGTCGCAAATACTTATGGGCTTCACCCGCAAATGGATAGCAGCCATTTTGGGCGTTCGCAGTCAAAACATGCTACAGCTTCGCCTCTTCAGCCATCTTATGCAAAGCGAATGGAGCGGCATTGAAAAACACCATAGCGGAGATGTCTTGAATCGGCTGGAACATGATGTAAAAGATATTACCAACATCATTACAGAGACAATTCCTTCCGTACTTGGACTTACAATCCGGTTTGTCGGTGCTTTTATCTTCCTTTACAGTATGGACGAAACACTGGCTTGCATGCTTGTTTTTGTAGCTCCTGTTTTTATCTTGCTAAGCAAAATATATATCAAAAAGATGCGCTCTCTGACCCGCGAAATCCGGAATACAGACAGCAAGATTCAAAGCATTTTGCAAGAAAGCATCCAACATCGCATCATCCTGAAAACTTTAGAACGCTGTCAAACTATGGTTGAGCGGCTGGGCATTAGCCAGGCTCTGCTTCGTAAGCAGATTAAACAACGAACTCTTTTTAGCAGTTTCTCGACAACCATGTTAAGTGCCGGATTTGGCGGAGGATATCTCATCACATTTTTGTGGGGAGTAAACCGCTTACACGAAGGCGAAATAACATACGGCATGATGATAGCCTTCATCCAGTTAGTAGGACAGATTCAAGGTCCCTTCCGTGAACTTACACGATACATTCCCACTATCGTTAACAGTATCACTGCATGTGACAGGCTGATGGAGTTACAAGAAACACCAGCAGAGCCTATTGGCAATGCCATACGACTTACGGCAGGAGGAATTCACATTAAAGATGTTACATACGCCTACGATGATCATCGGACCATATTACGAAATTTACAATATGATTTTCCCATTGGCAGTATTACAGCTATTCAGGGTGAGACCGGCGCAGGAAAGACAACGCTCATCCGTCTTATTCTGGCTCTGATAAAACCCCAAAGCGGTAGTTTGGAAATTTATGATGCTCAGGGAAGAAGCTATGCCATAAGTCCGCAAACACGTTGCAATTTAGTCTATGTACCACAGGGCAACACAATATTCAGCGGCACTTTACGTGACAACCTACTGCTTGGCAATCCTTCTGCCACAGAAGAGCAGATGTTGGAGGTCCTGAAAACTGCTTGTGCTGAATTTGCCATAGAACGAGGCTTGGATGCCACATACGGTGAACTGGGGGCTGGACTCAGTGAGGGACAGGCACAACGTATCAGTATTGCCCGCGCTCTGTTACGTGACGGCTGTATTCTTTTGCTGGATGAAGCAACCAGCGCTTTAGACAACGATACAGAACAGGAATTACTGCACCGGCTGCAGAGATGGTCTGATGGCAAAAAGACCATTATCTTTGTTACACATCGCCAAGCCGTACTTGACTACTGTACGCAGTTTCTTACACTTAAAAGGGAAAGATAAAGAATAAAAAAATATTCCTATTTTTGTATTATCCTCACTTATTTGTATCTTTGTCGCAAGTAAGACTATACATATTAATATATAAAGTATGAATAAAAAACTTATAGCAGCCCTTGTGGTTGTTGCAATCATTGTGGCAGGCATTATCAGCCATCTTATTAACACCTTGCAGAAGCAGAAAGAAGAAAGTGCCCAAATGCTTGAACTTGCCGAAATGGACAAACGTGAAATGGAAAACGAATACGAGCAGTTTGCCATGCAGTATAACGAGATGAAGATGCAAATCAACAATGACTCCCTTGTGGCACAACTGGAGAAAGAACAGAAACGAACGGAAGAGTTGCTTGAGGAGCTGAAACGTGTCAAGAGTAGTGACGCTGCTGAGATTATGCGATTGAAGAAGGAACTGGCTACTCTAAGAAAGGTATTACAGGACTTTGTGCACCAAATAGATTCACTGAATCGTTTGAACGAAGAACTGGTACAGGAGAACTCTGACCTAAAAACACAGAACGAGCAGGCACAGCAACATATCAGTAACCTAAGCAGCCAAAACGAGTCGCTCACATCGAAAGTGGAGATTGCCAGTCAGTTGGACGCAACAAGTATACTTGCCGAAGGACGCAACAAAAAAGGAAAGGCTGCAAAAAAAATCAAGGACGTAAAGAAGTTTGTCATAGGATTCCACATTGCACGTAATGTAACCACCTCTACGGGTATCAGAAGCATCTACCTGCGTATCACCACTCCTACTGGTGACATACTCACCAAGGGCGATACTTTCCGTTATGAGAACCGTAATCTGGAATACAGTATACGCAAGGACATAGAGTATACTGGCGAGGAGCAGAGTGTTCAGGTATATTGGGACGTAGCAGAGACCTTGAGTGCAGGAACCTACAGAGTAGACATTTTTGCCGATGGCCATAATATAGGCACGTCTTCATTCTCGTTCGAAAAATAATATGGGAAAAGGTAAGTTGGCCAAGTTTGCTGAAATGACAGCAAACCCCCTTGTTGTGGAATGTCCCACAGCAACCGTCATGCAGAATGAGTTTCCATTAAAAGGCCATTGG
>Ga0310786_10006759_pt1 | contig 15151 bp, 11 predicted proteins | sample AusTroGonzalo_MG_FD_203881 | JGI IMG/M metagenome (GOLD analysis project Ga0310786, IMG submission 203881) | Bovine rumen microbial communities from tropical cattle in Woodstock, Queensland, Australia - Gonzalo_03 (v2) (version 2) | ecosystem: Host-associated > Mammals > Digestive system >... | reverse complement strand
CGTAGGCAAGGTAATAGACATACTCGGTGCTGCCGGTGAGAACAATACTGAGATGCATGCCATATTGGCTGAATACGGATTGCCTTACAGCTATCCGGAGAATGTGGAGCAGGCTGCAGAGGATATCTCATCGGAGATAACTGATGCCGCACTTGCCGGCCGTGAGGATTTCCGCAACGTGACCACATTTACAATTGACCCGCGTGATGCCAAGGACTTTGATGACGCCCTATCCATCCGTCCCATCAAGAAGGGCCTTTGGGAGGTGGGTGTCCATATTGCCGATGTAAGCTATTACGTTCAGGAGGGCAGCATAATAGACAAGGAGGCATTCAAGCGCGCCACATCAATCTATCTGGTGGACCGCACCATACCCATGCTGCCGGAGAAACTCTGCAACAACCTCTGTTCTCTGCGTCAGGATGAGGATAAACTTACCTACTCCGTAATCCTGGAGATGACTGATGCCGGCGTGGTAAAACGCTCCCGCATAGCCCGTACCGTAATACGCAGTAACCGCAGGTTTGCTTATGAGGAGGTGCAGGCTATCATAGAACGTGAGCAGCAGGGCGGTAAGAATCCGCTTCCGGGCGATGAGTTCAAGCAGGAGATAATGACCCTTGACAGCCTGGCCAAGATACTGCGTCAAAAGCGTTTTGCTGATGGTGCTCTCAGTTTTGACCGTGTGGAGGTCCGTTTTGACATAGATGAGAAGGGACATCCCATAAGCGTCTTCTTCAAGGAGTCAAAAGATGCCAATCAGCTTGTTGAGGAGTTTATGCTTCTGGCCAACCGTACCGTAGCAGAGTCTATAGGAAACGTAAAGGGAGGCAATCCCAAGACCTTCGTCTATCGTGTGCATGACGAGCCGGATCCTGAGCGTATGGAAAACCTGCAGCAGTTTGTAGCCAAGTTCGGTTATAAACTCAAGGCTACGGGTGATCCGGTGGATATGGCCAAATCCATGAACAAGATGCTTTCTGAGGTCAAGGGCAAGAAGGAGCAGGAACTCATTGAGACCATCTCAATCCGCTCCATGCAGAAGGCTTGCTATACCACAGAGAACATTGGTCACTACGGTCTGGCTTTCAAGTTCTATACGCACTTCACATCACCCATACGCCGTTATCCGGACCTTATGGTACACCGTCTGCTTACCCGTTACATAGGTGGCGGCCGCAGTGTGAGCCAACCCAAGTATGAGGAGTACTGTGAACACTGCTCCGGTCGTGAACAGCTGGCAGAGCAGGCTGAGCGCGCCAGTATCAAGTACAAGCAGGTGGAATATATGGCTGACCGCATGGGTCAGGTCTTCGATGCCGTCATCAGCGGTGTTACGGAGTGGGGAATTTACGCTGAAATCATAGAAAACAAGTGTGAAGGCATGATCCCGATACGCTCACTTGGCGGTGACTACTTTGAATTTGATGAAAAGAACTACTGCCTCATAGGCCAGCGTACCCGTAAACGCTACCGCCTGGGTGACCACGTAAAGGTAAAGGTGGCCCGCTGCAACCTGGAGAAGAAACAGATGGATTATGAACTGGTATCGGCCGATGAGTAAATGCTTGACAAAAAAGTGATATTTTTGCAAAAAAGAAGGATATGAAGAACATAAAAGAAGAGATAGCACAGTCAATAGCCACCAAGCAGGCTATTCTTGATAATGAAGAGCTTCTGGCCAAGATAGCTCAGGCTGCAGAGATAATGACCGATGCATACCGTAACGGTCACAGCGCCCTATTGGCCGGCAACGGAGGTTCTGCTGCCGATGCACAGCATCTGGCAGGTGAACTGGTCAATCAGTTCTATTTTGCCCGTCCCGGTATCCCTGCCCATTCTCTCAGCACAGATACATCAGTGATGACCGCTATCGGTAATGACATAGGTTACAAATATCTGTTCTCAAGGCAGATTGAGGCCCAGGGTTCCAAGGGTGACGTCTTTATAGGCATCTCCACATCCGGAAACTCAGAGAATATCGTTGAGGCACTCAAGGTTTGCCGTGAGAATGGTATCATCTCGATAGGCCTTACCGGTAACAAGCCTTGTCAGATGGATTCCCTTGCAGATCTTTGCATCAAGGTTCCTTCTGACTGCACTCCGCGTATTCAGGAATCACATATTCTGATAGGCCATATCATCTGCGCCATAGTTGAGGAAAACCTTTTCGGTAAAAAGTGATGTTTGATGCGGTTATTCTTGCCGGTGGATTGGGTACGCGCCTGCGCAGCGTAGTGAGCAATGTTCCCAAATGTATGGCTCCCGTCGGGGGCCGTCATTTCCTTGAGTGGATGTTGGCATGGATAGAGCCGTTCCGTCCTGCTAAGATAGTGCTCTCATTAGGCTATCTTTCAGAAACGGTTACTGATTGGGTGCAGCACACCATGAAGGATTATCCCATTCCAATTGAGTGGGTCATTGAGGATACACCTCTCGGAACGGGTGGTGGCATAAAACTGGCTCTTTCCAAGGTTACGGCTCCGCAATGCGTCATCCTTAACGGTGATACATTCTTTGATGTTGACCTTAACGCCCTGTGCCGGCAGCGCGAGAGCAGTGCGGCCCCTCTTGCCGTGGCTCTCAAGCCTATGGAGCGTTTTGAACGCTACGGTTCCGTCACCGTTGATGCTGATAACCGTATCAGCTCATTCAATGAGAAGCGTTACTGTGAGAAAGGTCTTATAAACGGTGGTATCTACTGTATAGACTGCAGGGCCGGTCTGCTTGACGGTAAACCGGATAAGTTCTCTTTTGAAAAGGATGTCCTTGAGCCTGAATCAGCATCCGGTCACCTTAAAGGATTCATCTCAGACGGCAGTTTCATTGACATAGGCATTCCTGAGGATTACGCTCTGGCTCAGACTTTCCTTCCTGCAAACATAAGATTATGATTATCCCTGACTCCCTGCTCCAAAAGTGTGATACCCTGTTCCTTGACCGTGACGGGGTAGTCAACGTATGGCTTCCGGGTGATTATGTCAAGAGCTGGCAGGAGTTCCGTTTCAATCCTGGATTTCTCGATTTCATCGGCAGATATTCAGCGTCATTCAAGCATATATTCATAGTTACAAACCAGCGCGGTGTAGGCAAGGGGCTGATGACTATGGCACAGCTTGAGGATATCCATTCACGTATGCTTAAGGCAATTACTGACGCAGGCGGCAGGATAGACCGTATTTACCTGTGTACATCAGTTGATGACAGTGACCCTATGCGCAAGCCTAACACAGGGATGGCCCGGCAAGCCATGAAAGATTATCCGGATATCAGCATGGAACATTCCCTTATGATAGGCGACCAGCCTTCTGACCGCGGGTTTGCCGATAAATGCGGTATGGATTTCCTGCTCTGGGAGTAATTTATTCAGCAGCTTTCCTTACAGACCTTGTCATATTTGACCAGGCGTACTGTTTCTTCTCTGAGAGTATTCCCTCTGTAAACTGGTCCTGACGGCTGTTCTCAAAGAAATCCACCAAGGCATCAGCTATTTGGGCAGCATCAGGTTCAACTACATATCCTACCTTGCCGTCCGGTACAATCTCAGCCAGACCGCCCACGTTTGTTACCAGCATGGGTTTCTCAAAGTGATAGGCTATCTGTGTCACGCCGCTCTGTGTAGCTGATTTGTAAGGCTGTACTATAATATCGGCTGCCCCAAAGCAGTAACGAACCTCACTGTCAGGTACAAAGTCACTTTTCCATACAATCATACCCTCCAATCCAAGTTCCTTCTCCATCTCAAAGTATTTCTCTGATCCGCTGTAGAATTCGCCGGCTACTATCAGCTTTACATTCATCTTGCGGAAACGGCTGTCAGCGTATGCCTTGAGCAGCAGGTCCAGCCCCTTGTAGTCACGGATCAGCCCGAAAAACAGCATATAACGTTGCCCAGGGTCCAGTTCAAGGAACTTAAGTGCCTCCTCACGTGATGCCTTAAGGCCGAAGTTGTCATACAGGGGATGGCGGCAGAACACCCTGGGCTTTACGGTGTCAAACTGATTCAGATCCTCAAGGACAGAATCAGACATAGCCACAAAACCGTCCACGGAACGTGTGAAATACCGGCCAAAGAGACGGTCACCCGGACGATGCTCATGCGGGATTATATTGTCAAGGATTGAAACCACTCTTGTCTTGCCGCCACGCTTTACAATGCGTGCCACATGCCCCAGACAGGGAGCCATGAACGGCAGCCAGAACTTTATGACAAGAATATCAGGCTGCAAGGCTCTGATGGCACGGCCGGTCTTGCCCCAGCTTAACGGATTTATGGAGTTCAGAGTGCGTACAATCTTAAGGCAAGAGGGTGCTGGTTCTGTTGAGTATTGTGTCTTGCCGGGAAACAGGAATGAAGGGTACTGGAGCGTAAAGGTATATATGCAGACATCGTTGCCTTCAGCAGCGAATTCACGTGCCAGACGCTCATTATAAACTGCCAATCCGCCACGATACGGCCATGCTGTTCCGAGTATTACTATCTTCATTTGTTCATTCATTTATTTTTGCAAACGTAACAAAAAAAGAAACAAATAGTGAATCTAATTAGGGTAATGGGGATAAAAATAGTACTTTCGCAATCAAGAAACATTTTTTATGGATAAGAAAAAGTATTTTAAATATCTGCCTTATCTGGCAGCGTTGATAATTTTTGCAATTATTGCTTGCGTGTATTGTGCTCCTGTATTTGATGGTAAAGAACTGTATGCCGGTGATAATATTCATTTTAGGGAAGCAGTACATGAATCAATTAAGTATCATGAGGATACTGGCAACTATACATGGTGGACAGGTTCCATGTTTTCCGGAATGCCTAATTATCAGATTGGTGGTGGTAATTTCAAGTCAAACAATTTGATGACACCATTATTAAAGATTCTGCATCCTTCTCATAATACAAGACTTCCTCTTGTACTTATGCTTTATTTCTGCTGTTTCTTCATTTTGTTGCGTTCTTTTAATGTTGACCGATGGCTTTCTATCGTAGGCGGTCTTGCCATAGGATTCTCCTCATATTTTTTCATAATTGAACCGGCAGGGCATCATACAAAAGCATGGTCTATAGCATTGATGTCGGTGGTTGTGGCAGGATTCATTTTCATATTCCATCAGAAAAAGTATGGTCTTGGAGCATCACTCACTATGATTTTCATGTCGATGGGGTTCTATCCTCATCCGCAGATGGCCTACTATATTTTTATGTTCATGGGAGTTTTGTATTTGACAGAACTATATATGCATATAAAAGAGAAACGGTATAAAGACCTGATATTGGGTTCTGTCATATTCTTATTTTCTATACTTATAGGAATGGGAACGGGCTCTTCCAGAGTACTTGTCAACAAAGAATATGTAAAAGAAACCATGCGTGGTGGACATTCTGATCTGGTTTCTGACAATAATGTTGATGATCCTAAAGGTTTGAGTCTGGAATATGCTACTGCATGGAGTTACGGTATTGATGAGTCTCTCACATTTATGATTCCCGGATTTATGGGAAATGCATCAGGTTATGATGTGGGAACAGACTCTGAGTTGTACCGCCAACTATCTGCAAAAGGATTATCCAGTTCAGGTGCCAGACAGTTTTGTATGTCCGCTCCTACATATTGGGGTGAGCAGCCTTTTACATCAGGTCCTGTATATGCGGGTGCCGCCGTATGCTTCCTGTTCGTTTTGGGATTACTGCTTGTAAAGGGTCCGTATAAATGGGCATTACTTATTTGTACTGTTTTATCTTTTATGTTGTCATGGGGTAAAAACATGATGTGGTTTACGGAACTATTTTACAATTGGTTTCCCATGTACAGCAAGTTCCGAACGGTTTCATCCATTCTGATAGTTGCTGAGATAACAGTTCCCCTACTTGGTTTTATGGCTATAAAACAGATAATGGATGGAGAGATTGAACGCAGGGAACTAAACCGTAGCATCTATGTTGCGGCAGGAGTTACTGGTGGTATATGTCTTTTGTTGGCGTTGTTAGGAGGGTCATTGCTATCATTTACATCATCATATGACTCAGCTCTTGTGACTGAATTCCATAATGCGGGTGCTGATTGGATTTATCCTTTAATTATAGATGAACGTGCATCAATTTTGCGGAGTGACTCTTTCCGTTCGTTGTTGTTTATCATTTTGACTGCAGGCACAATCTGGCTGTTTGCCAATAAAAGGATCAAAAAGGTTTGGATGATAGCTATACTTGGAATAATAGTAGTTGCAGATATGTGGCCTATTGATAAACGTTTCTTCAATGACAGCAATTTCGTATCTTCCAAGCAGTTCCAAAGCGGATTTACAATGCAGCCTTATGAGAAAGCGATATTGGCTGATAATGATCCGCATTTTAGAGTACTGAATCTGACATCCAACACTTTCAATGATTCACGTACATCATATTATTTGAAATCGATAGGTGGTTACAGTGCCGCTAAATTGCGTCGTTATCAGGATATAATTGATGTTTATCTTTCAAAATTTAATCTTGATATTGTGAGCATGCTTAACGGCAAATACATTATTACAACCGATAAAGATGGAAAAGTAACCCCAATGCGTAATCCAGGTGCCATGGGTAATGCATGGTTCGTGTCTTCGCTTAATCTTGCTGCTACTCCTCAGGAAGAGTGTTCTGCATTGGGTGATGTAGATCTTTCCAATACAATAATTGTAGGTGATGATTACAAACAGTTTGTTGAGGGATTTAAATCTGCAGCTCCAGGCAGTTCCATTGAACTTACCAGTTATGCTCCTGATGTGCTCACCTATAAGTCACAGTCATCAGCTGATGGTACCGTTGTTTTCTCAGAGATATTCTATCCTAACGGTTGGAAGGCATATATTGATGGAAAACCTGCAGATATCTTCCGTGCAAATTATCTGTTGCGTGCCATGAACATTCCGGCAGGAAACCACGAGATACGTATGGAGTTCAGGCCTGACAGTGTTGCCAAAGGAGATGCAATATCAGTTGCGTTTGTCCTGATAATGTATGCTATCATTCTGGGTTTGATAGCAGGAACTCTAATAAAGAGAGGTCGTCAGCGTAAGTCAGCTTGATATTCCGTTCGCTTCCGCGTACAATGCCTACCTTCTCTTGGGGGAGATAGCGCAGCACCGTGCCGCAGTCATCGGTGGCTGTAAAATGCGGATCCTGCAAAGCTATTCTGTAAGCCTCCTGTATTGTCTTCTGGCGGAATCCCTGCGGGGTCTGCATCCTCCACAGCAGGCTGCGGTTTTGGATAGATTCCATGTGTGTTCCCTGGGCATCACATTGCACGATGGTATCCACTGTAGGTATTGCCACGTCAACAGCGTTATATGTCTCCATTGCCTTGAGTGCATCAGAAATGATGCGTTCCGATACCAGCGGGCGGGCTGCATCGTGGAAAAGCATAACCAGATCCGGTTTGTTGCTGAAATGGCGTACTGCAGCCAGACTGGAGTCAAAACGCTCCTTTCCACCAGGCAATACGGCAGTAACCTTGGTCCAGTTGTTGGCTTTTACAATATCCTGTACCTTACCGATGAATTCAGTTGCTGTGACTATTACCACCTGATCTATTCCGGGGTGATTGCAGAAAGTTTGTACGGAATGTTCCAAAACAGTCTTTCCACCCAGAAGCAGGAACTGCTTGGGGGTGGAAAGGCCGGTTCTTGAACCGGAGCCTGCTGCCAGTATTACAGCTACGGTCTCCATATCTTATTGTTTCAGCAAACTTCGCTACCTGGTTTTACGGGGCGCTGTACTGTAGTTACAGCCAGTGTGCCGTCTGCATCAAGGGCGCTCAGGATCATGCCTTGGCTCTCGCGGCCCAGTATCTTGCGCGGGGCAAGGTTGGCAATGAAGCATACCTGCTTGCCTACCAGATCCTCGGGGTTGTAGTAGTTGGCTATACCGGAGAGGATGGTGCGGCCTCCCAGTCCGTCATCTATCCTGAACTGGAGCAGTTTGTCAGACTTGGGAACTTTGATGCACTCAAGTACAGTACCTACGCGGATATCCAGTTTCTCAAACTCGGGGAACTGGATGTTCTCCTTGATGGGCTTGGCAGGCTGGGCTGCTGCGGCAGCCTTCTCATTCTCCTCCTTACGCTTGAGCAGTTTCTGGATCTGAGCCTCAATCACGTCATCCTCTATTTTCTCAAACAGGAGCTCGGGCTTACCCAGTTTATGGCCGGCGGGCAGCAGGTCAATGGCACCCAAGCGGTCCCACTGGGCACCCTCCAGGGTAATCATGCCGCGCAGTTTCTCGCTTGAGAAGGGCAGGAACGGCTCAAAGGCGATAGCCAGGTTGGCAACAAGCTGGAGTGATATGTTCAGTATGGTCTCAACACGCTTCATATCAGTCTTGGCCAGCTTCCAGGGCTCGGTATCGGCCAGGTACTTGTTACCTATGCGGGCCAGATTCATGGCCTCCTTTTGGGCCTCACGGAACTTGAAGTTGTCAAGCAGTGACTCAAGCTGCTGCTTTACATCGGCAAACTCCTTAAGGGTCTCGCGGTCATAGTCTGTAAGTTCACCGCACTCAGGAACTACACCATCAAAGTATTTCTGTGTGAGTACCAGCGCACGGTTTACAAAGTTTCCGTAGATGGCTACCAGCTCGTTGTTATTGCGGGCCTGGAAATCCTTCCATGTAAAGTTGTTGTCCTTGGTCTCAGGGGCGTTGGCGGTAAGTACGTAACGCATTACGTCAGCCTTGCCGGGGAAATCCTCCAGATACTCGTGTACCCATACGGCCCAGTTGCGTGATGTTGAGATCTTGTCATCCTCCAGGTTCAGGAACTCGTTGCTGGGTACGTTGTCGGGCAGGATGAATGAACCCTCAGCCTTAAGCATTGAGGGGAATACTATGCAGTGGAACACTATGTTGTCCTTTCCGATAAAATGGATAAGGCGTGTATCGGGATCTTTCCACCATGTCTCCCAGCTGCCGCGCTCGGGGTGGGCGTCACAGAACTCCTTGGTGTTGCTTATGTAGCCTATGGGGGCGTCAAACCAAACGTAGAGTACTTTGCCCTCAGCTCCCTCAACGGGAACAGGGATACCCCAGTCCAGGTCACGGCTCACGGCACGGGGCTGCAGGCCCATGTCGAGCCAGCTTTTGCACTGACCATATACGTTGGGACGCCACTCCTTGTGCTCCTGCAGAATCCACTGCTCGAGCCACTCCTGATACTGCTCCAGGGGCAGATACCAGTGTGTGGTCTCTTTCATTACAGGCTTACTGCCGCTCACTGTACTTACCGGATTGATAAGTTCAGTGGGTGAGAGTGAGGTACCGCACTTCTCGCACTGGTCACCGTATGCATGGTCGTAGTGGCAGTGAGGGCACTCACCGGTAATGTAACGGTCGGCCAGGAACATCTTGGCCTCCTCATCATAGTACTGCTCACTGGTCTTCTGGATGAATTTTCCGGTATCGTACAGCTTACGGAAGAAATCCGATGCCACCTTATGGTGCGTAGGGGAACTGGTACGGCCGTAGATATCATATGATATGCCCATACCCTTGAAGGTATCCTTCATCTGATAGTGGTAACGGTCAATGATTTCCTTGGGTGTCACGCCCTCTTTCTTGGCGCGGATGGTGATGGGCACTCCGTGCTCGTCACTGCCTCCAATGAACATCACGTCCACCTTCTTGAGACGTTGGTAACGGACATAAATATCAGCCGGAACGTATGCGCCTGCCAGGTGGCCTATATGCAGCGGGCCATTGGCGTAGGGCAGAGCCGATGTAACCAGAATCCTCTTGTAATCTTTCATAATGTATCTGTAAATCGTTTCAGTCCGCGAAGTTACGTTTTTATTCGCTTTTGTTCGCTCTTCAAGGGAACTTTTTGGGGTATCAGTATTTGAAACTACGCAGAACTGTCAGTTTGGGGAGACAACACCTCCAGGCTACTCCGAACCCCTCCAGACCCTAAACGTCGAACTCGTCCTCATCGCCCCCTTCGGGGTCGAACGTTCCTCAAACATGCGCCGTTCTTAACGGGATCTTCCGTGGGTTCTCCGCTTACGCCCTCCGGTAATGCTCCCCAAATTGACAGTTCTGCTTCTGCAAAGGGAAAACTACTACTGATACCCCAAAAGTTCTGTGCAATGAGGATCATTCTACTATTTTCCCCAGGAGGCGCGGTCTAAACTTCGGTATCCGATTGCTTCAGCTATGTGGTTGGGTTGGATGGTGCGGGAGCCTTCCATGTCGGCGATGGTGCGGGCAACCTTGAGGATACGGTCGTAAGCGCGGGCAGAGAGGTTCAGCCGGTTCATGGCCTCTCCTAAGATATGTATTGCAGCCGGTTCAGCCTGAGCATACCGTCTGAGCAGGCGGGAATCCATCTGCGCATTGCAATAAATACCCTTTTCATCGGTAAATCTGGCAGCCTGCACGTTTCTGGCAGCAATGACGCGTTCACGTATTTCTGCGCTGCTTTCTCCCTGCTGTTGTGATGAAATATCTTCAAAACCTACAGGCAGGATCTCACATTGCAGGTCAAAGCGGTCCATTAGTGGGCCTGATACTCGCCCAAGATAGCGTTCTATTATGGTAGGGGTGCAATGGCATTCCTTGGTGGGGTGGTTGTAGTAGCCACAGGGACAGGGATTCATTGAAGCTACCAACATGAATGATGCTGGATATTCTACTCTGTACTTTGCCCTGGATATTACGATAGTACGGTCTTCAAGGGGTTGGCGCAAAACCTCAAGTGCACTGCGGGTGAACTCAGGCAGTTCATCAAGATAGAGAACGCCATTGTGAGCCAGGCTAATCTCACCGGGCTGAGCATTGCTGCCGCCACCTGTAAGAGCCACATTGGTGATTGTATGATGCGGATGTCTGAAGGGGCGTTCGCTTATAAGGGCTGCCCCGTGGCCGGTAAACCCGGCCACAGAGTGTATCTGTGTAGTCTCAATGCTCTCCTCTTCTGTGAGCGGTGGCAGGATGGATGGTAAGGCTCTGGCCATCATGGACTTACCGCTGCCGGGAGGGCCTACCATGATTATATTGTGTGAGCCTGCGGCTGCCACTTCAAGGGCACGTTTTACCGCCGTCTGGCCTTTGACATCGGCAAAATCAGAATATGTGTGTGATGTACCGGGTTCAAAAGAAGCACATGAACGCTCAGTTACAGTGATGTGCCCGGGTGCCTGGTTCAAAAGGTCCACCACTTCACGTATGTTACGTGCGCCATACACCTCTATGCCGTCTATGACGGCAGCCTCTGGTGCGTTCTGTACAGGCAGTATTATGCCTTTGAACCCTTCACTTCTGGCTCGGATAGCTATGGAGAGTGCGCCTTTGACCGGTTGCAATGTTCCGTCCAGGCTGAGTTCACCCATAATCACGTAATCATTGAGCATAGCGGCATTCAGTTCACCCACAGCAGCCATAATGCCTATGGCCAGAGGCAAGTCATAAGCCGCACCCTCCTTGCGTATATCGGCAGGAGCCATATTGATGATGATCTGGCATGAAGGGAACTTGTAGCCGTTTACCTGGAAAGCCGACACTATGCGTTCATGGCTCTCCTTGACAGCACTGTCAGGCAATCCTACAAGAAAGAATCTGATACCGCGCGATGTACTCGCTTCAATTGTCACGATGTATGCGTCTATCCCTTGGACAGCCGCACCGAAAACTTTGATAAGCATGGTTAAGAATTGGTATTAATAAAGTTGATATTATAGCAATTACAAGGTTATTTCTTTTTATTGTTTTTCTGTTTCTTTTCTGGTTGAGGTAATATTCTGTTTAATTCATTATCCAAATCACCGAATGAGGCGGTATGGAACATAACTCTTTTTGTTCCGGAGCAAATTATAAAATATGGAAGGTTTTTGATAAAACAGTTTCTGATAACCGTACTTTCCCATCCCTTGTTGTCAATATATGAGAACCAGTCTAAAGTGTCATTCTTTATTGTTTCCTTCCACCTTTCAGTATTTACATCAATTGAGACATCGGCAATATACAGTTTACGGTCAGAATATTTTACTCTGAGCGAATCCATTGCCTTGCGGGCAGACAAACCTTCATCTCCGGTCCAGGTAGCCCATACGCATAGAAGCAGATGATTTGAGGAACCTCCCACCTGTGAGAATATGAAAGATTGTCCTAAAGAGTCTTTTACGCTCCAGGAGTTAAGATTGGTGTTACTTGGCACTTCACCTCTGAACTCTGTCTTAATGGCTGTAATGTAAGGAGAATCCTGCATTTTGCCGCTCATTCTGGAAATGAGTGGAATGATGGATTTCTCTTCAATATGATATTTTTGAACCAGATGTTCAAATATAATGTACGGGATAGCCTCCAGGAAAGGGTCTCGTGTAATCAGCGAATCTATACGCTCTATGCTTTGCTTCAAAGAGGTATCACCCTGTGATTCAATATAGAATGATTGATACAGGTCATTGCAATACCCTCCGTTCACATAGAAAAGGCCTGTGTCTGACGGGATTGTTATGGTTGACTCTATATTCTTATCGGCAAACACCGGATGACTGCGGCCGTCAGGCAGAATCAGAATGAGAGTTGTAGCCGTATCCGGCTTGAAAGACCACTTGAAATGTCCTTCCTTGCAGAAAATAGTATCTATCCTCTCAAAACGGGAGTCCAATCCTACTACCAGAATTGAATCCGTACCATCCTGAACCGTTCCATACAATATGAACCTGTCCTTGTGCCTGCCGCATGATACTGACAGGAACAGCACAAAGAGAGTCAATATTGCATAAAACCTTGATTTCATGGGCTGATACGGTTACTTGGCGGCACGTTTGCGCTCCAGTTCGCTAAGTATGATCTTACGCATACGCATGCTCTTGGGAGTAACCTCTACGTACTCATCGTTCTTGATGTACTCCAGAGCCTCCTCAAGTGAGAATATCACGGGAGGAGCTATGTGGGCCTTTTCATCAGCACCGCTGGCACGCATGTTGGTAAGCTGCTTGCTCTTGGTTACGTTGATTACCAGGTCTTTCTCATGAACGTGCTCACCAACCACCTGACCTGCATAAACCTGATCCTGCGGGTTTACAAAGAACTTGCCGCGGTCCTGCAGCTTGTCAAGTGCATATGCAAACACCGTTCCGGTCTCCATGGCAACCATAGAACCGTTTGTGCGGCGCTCAATGTCACCCTTGTAAGGCTGATACTCCTTGAAGCGGTGTGCCATTACGGCCTCACCTTGTGAAGCGGTAAGGACGTTTGTTCTAAGGCCGATAATACCGCGTGAAGGGATATCGAACACAATGACCACGCGGTCACCCTGGGTATCCATTGATGTCATCTCACCCTTGCGCTTGGTAGCCAGGTCAATCATCTTGCTGGCAAACTCCTCCGGCACGCTGATGGTAAGTTCCTCGATAGGCTCGCAGTTCTTACCGTCAATCTCCTTCATGATTACCTGAGGCTGACCCACCTGCAGTTCATAGCCCTCACGGCGCATGGTCTCAATGAGAATAGACAGATGCAACACGCCACGGCCTGATACTATCCACTTGCCGTCCTCCTCGGTTCGGCGTACGCGCAGAGCCAGGTTCTTGTCAAGCTCCAGGTTCAGACGGTCCTGAATGTGGCGTGATGTAACATATTTTCCTTCCTTGCCAAAGAAAGGTGAGTCATTTATTGAGAAGAGCATACTCATGGTAGGCTCGTCAATAGCGATAGGTGGCAGTGGATCCGGATTCTCCGCATCGCAGATGGTATCACCTATCTCAAACTTGTCAAGTCCTACGATAGCGCATATATCACCGGCCTCTACGGTAGGAACGCGCTTGCGCCCCATTCCCTCAAAGGTATGCAATTCCTTTATCTTGACCTTCTCCTTGCTGCCGTCACGGTGTGACAGAGTGCAGGTCATACCCTCGTTCAGGATACCGCGGTTTACACGGCCTACTGCTATGCGGCCGGTGTATGATGAGTAGTCAAGTGATGTGATAAGCATCTGGAGTGTGCCCTCCTCCTGCTTGGGAGCAGGGATATGTTCAATTATTGCATCGAGCAGGGGCAGTATGTTGTCTGTAGGCTGTTTCCAGTCAGTGCTCATCCAATTCTGCTTGGCAGAGCCGTAGAGTACGGGGAAATCAAGCTGTTCCTCAGTGGCATCGAGAGCGAACATAAGGTCAAACACCATCTCATATACCTCATCGGGGCGGCAGTTGGGCTTATCTACCTTATTTACTACAACAATAGGCTTGAGGCCAATCTGCAGAGCCTTCTGCAGCACGAAGCGGGTCTGGGGCATGGGGCCTTCAAAAGCATCCACCAGAAGGATGCAGCCATCGGCCATGTTGAGTACACGCTCCACCTCACCGCCAAAATCGGAGTGTCCCGGAGTGTCAATGATGTTAATCTTGGTATCCTTATAAGTAATGGAAACGTTCTTGGAGAGAATGGTTATACCACGCTCGCGCTCCAGGTCGTTGTTGTCAAGCATCAGTTCACCTTTGGCCTGGTTGTCGCGGAACAGGTGTCCGGCCAGCATCATCTTGTCAACCAGGGTGGTCTTTCCGTGGTCAACGTGGGCAATAATTGCTATGTTCCTTATGTTCATATTGTATGTTTAGTTTATCCTTTTTTATGCCTGATTTTTTGCTCCAACCCTTCCAAGTTGGTTTGCGGTGCAAAGTTACGGGAAAAATGTTAGATTTTTCATTGTGTATTAAAAAAGAAGATATAACTTTGCGCCCGCTAAACGAGTTTTCACATTATTTTTAAGAAAATGTATTTAGACAAAGAGAAAAAACAAGAGATCTTTGGACAATACGGAAAGTCCAACACGGATACTGGCTCACCTGAAGCCCAGATAGCCTTGTTCTCATACCGTATTTCCCATTTGACGGAACATCTTAAGGAGAACCGTAAGGATTATAGCACTGAAAGGGCACTGACCCAGCTGGTAGGTAAGCGTCGTAGACTGCTCAACTACCTCAAGGAGAGAGACATTGAGCGCTACCGCGCCATCGTTAAGGCTCTCGGTCTGCGTAAGTAAGGCTAGAAATGAAAAAAGTAGAGGCCGACTAAAAAGCATTTTTTAGCCGGTCTCTTTTTTTGTTCATATGATTTGTTTCTCATTTTTACTTTGTGGATTTTGGCCGTATGAGTGTTTCTTGATGTCTCAACTTGCCTGAGCTAAGC
>Ga0310786_10006758_pt1 | contig 15152 bp, 10 predicted proteins | sample AusTroGonzalo_MG_FD_203881 | JGI IMG/M metagenome (GOLD analysis project Ga0310786, IMG submission 203881) | Bovine rumen microbial communities from tropical cattle in Woodstock, Queensland, Australia - Gonzalo_03 (v2) (version 2) | ecosystem: Host-associated > Mammals > Digestive system >... | reverse complement strand
TTTGAATAAATTACTATATTTGCAATCGGAAAGCATAAATAATAAATATATGACTATCAATGAATTAGAAAAAATCGCCTCGCAGGTGCGCCGCGACATCATCCGCATGGTGCATGGCTGCCAGTCGGGTCACCCAGGCGGTTCGTTGGGTGCGACCGACATCGTCACCGCCCTGTATTTCGACCAAATGCAAATCGACCCCGCCCACTTCCGCATGGACGGCAACGGCGAGGACATGTTTTTCCTCTCCAACGGCCACATCAGCCCGATGTTCTATAGCATCCTGGCACGCCGTGGCTATTTTCCGGTGAGCGAGCTCGCCACCTTCCGTCGCCTCGGCACCCGTCTGCAAGGGCATCCCACCACGGCCGAAGGCCTGCCCGGCGTCCGCATCGCCTCGGGCTCCCTCGGACAAGGGCTGTCCGTCGCGGTAGGTGCAGCACAAGCCAAGCGTCTCAACGGTGACAAACACCTCGTCTTCGTCCTCATGGGCGACGGCGAGCAGGAGGAAGGCCAGATCTGGGAAGCCGCGATGTATGCCCCCGCCAAGGGCGTCGACAACCTCGTGGCTATCATCGACTACAACAAGAAACAGATCGACGGCTCCACCGACGACGTTCTTAACCTCGGCGACCTGCGCGCCAAGTATGAGGCTTTCGGATGGAATGTCATCGAGATGAGCGGCAACAACATGCAAGCCGTCGTCAACACGCTGAAGTTCGCCCGCGAGAATGCCTTCCAAGGCGCTCCGCAACTCATCCTGGCGCATACCGAGATGGGTATGGGCGTCGACTTCATGATGGGCACGCACAAATGGCACGGCTCGGCACCCAACGATGAACAAGCCGCTAACGCACTCTCACAATTACCAGAAACTTTAGGAGATTATTGATATGGATTTCACGATACAGAACAACAAAGATACAAGATCGGGATTCGGTGAAGGCCTGCTTGAAGCGGGTCGCCGCAACCCCAAGGTGGTGGCCTTCTGCGCCGACCTCACCGGCTCACTCAAGATGGGTGACTTCGCCAAGGAGTTCCCCGAGCGTTTCTTCCAGACGGGCATCGCCGAAGCCAACATGATCAACATGGCGGCAGGCATGGCCTTGAGCGGCTTCGTGCCGTTCACGGGCACCTTCGCGGCCTTCTCCACGGGTCGCGTCTACGACCAGATCCGTCAGAGTGTGGCTTATTCCAACAAGAACGTGAAGATCGCAGCCTCTCATGCTGGCGTCACCCTTGGCGAAGACGGCGCCACGCACCAGATTCTCGAGGACATCGGCCTGATGAAGATGCTGCCCAACATGACCGTCATCGTGCCCTGTGACTTCAACCAGACCAAAAACGCCACCATCGCCGCCGCCGAATACGACGGCCCCGTGTACCTACGTTTCGGGCGACCGAAAGTGCCGAATTTCACCCCTGTGGACGAGAAGTTTGTCATCGGAAAGGCCCAAATGCTGCAAGAAGGCAAGGACGTGACTATCTTCGCCTGCGGTCACCTTGTATGGAAAGCCGTCCAAGCTCTGCCGATACTGAAGGAAATGGGCATCAACGCTGAACTCATCAACATCCACACCATCAAGCCGTTGGACGTGGAGGCGGTGTTGAAGTCGATGAAGAAGACCCGTTGTGTAGTCACGGCAGAGGAGCACCAACGTAACGGAGGTCTGGGCGACAGTATCGCACAGGTGCTGGCCATGAACCTGCCATGTCCGATGGAGATGGTGGCCGTCAACGACGTGTTCGGCCAAAGCGGCACGCCCGAAGAGCTGATGAAGGCCTATCACCTCGACACACCCGATATTGTGGAGGCCGTGAAAAAAGTTGTCAGGAGGAAGCAATAAAACTCGTGAATAAACGATTAATCCTAAATATGAAAAAACTAACCGCACTATCCCTCATTGCCCTCGTTATGTTGGGCATGTTGTCCGCTTGTGGCAACAAGAAAGAAGAAACTCCAGAACCGCCTAAAGCCGTGAACGTCATCTATATGATTGGCGATGGCATGGCCTTGCCTCAGGTGTATGCCGCTATGATGGCATCGGGCGAGAAGATGACTTTCTCGCAGTTCCCTTATATCGGCGTCGTCGACACGCACTCCGCCAGCAACGATATCACCGACTCTGCAGCCGGTGGCACCGCCCTTGCCAGTGACCACAAAACCAAGAACGGCATGGTCGGCATGAACCCCGACACCATCCCTGTGATGACCGTTTTGGAGGCGCTGAAACAACAAGGCAAGGAGACAGGCATCGTGGTGTCGTGCTATGTCACTCACGCCACACCGGCCACCTTCTATGCCAAGGTGCCGAAGCGTAAGTATTATGAAGATATCGCTATGCAGCTGGCCGAAACCGAGAATGTCAACCTGATCATCGGCGGCGGCCGCAAGCACTTCAACCAACGCAAGGACAGCCTTAACCTGTTGCAGGAAATGGTCGACAAATATGCTTGGACGGTGTACGACACTCTCGCCGACATCGATGAGACCTGCAAGAAATACGCCGTTATCGCCAACGACGACCATATGCCGCCTGCGGCGGAACGCGGCGATTTCCTGCCTCGTGCCGTGAAGACTGCCTTGCGTACCTTAGACGATGCCGAAAACGGTTTCTTCCTCATGGTGGAAGGCTCGCAGATCGACTTCGCCTGCCACGCCCATGACTCCACATGGATGATGGACGAGATGCTCGACTTCGACTATGCCGTCAAGGTGGCGCTCGACTATGCCAAGGAGAAAGGCAATACGCTTGTCGTCGTCACTGCCGACCATGAGACGGGTGGCCTCACGATGCCCGACCCCAATGGCAAATACTCCAATCCCGTGTTCAATTACTCCACGGGCAGCCACACCTGCCTGCCTGTGATGGTGTATGCCTACGGCCCTGGCGCCGAACGTTTTACGGGATGGATTCAGAACCGCGACCTCAAAGGCAAGATCATGAATGCCTGTGGCTTCGAAAACATCGGCGACAGCATTCCCGAGTATGATGGCCCGCATATCAAAGCCATCAAAGTCAACCACGATTCGTATTCTGCCCCGAAATGATGTAATGCATGAAGCTCTCTGTCGTCATCGTCAACTATAACGTCGAGTATTTCCTTGAGCAGTGCCTGCACTCGGTGCGTCGCGCCATGCAAGGCATCGATGGAGAGGTGTTTGTTGTTGACAACAACTCCGTCGACGGATCGTTGAAGATGCTGGCGCAGAAGTTTCCCGAGGTGAAGGTCATCGCCAACAAGGACAACGTAGGCTTCGCGAAGGCCAACAACCAAGCCATCAAGGAATCGACGGGCAAGTATGTCTTGCTCCTCAACCCCGACACGGTGGTGGAAGACGACACCTTCGCGAAGTGCATCGCCTTCATGGACGGCCATCCCGACGCGGGCGGCCTTGGCGTGAAGATGGTCGACGGCAAGGGACAGTTCCTGCCCGAGTCGAAACGCGGCCTGCCTACGCCTGCGACGGCGTTCTATAAGATGTTTGGCCTCTGCAAACTCTTCCCGCATAGCAAGCGTTTTGCCCGCTATTACATGGGTCATCTCTCCAACGACGAGACCAACGAGGTGGAGATCCTCGCAGGCGCCTTCATGCTGATGCGCCGTGAAACGCTTGACAAAGTTGGCCTGCTTGACGAGACCTTCTTCATGTACGGCGAGGACATCGACCTGTCGTATCGCATCACGCAGGGCGGTTACAAGAACTATTACTTCCCTGAGACACGCATCATTCACTACAAGGGCGAGAGCACGAAAAAGACCAGCGTCAACTACGTGTTTGTCTTCTACCGCGCCATGGAGATCTTCGCCAAGAAGCACTTTGGCAACACCTGGGCTAAGTCATTCTCTTTCCTCATCAATTTGGCCATCTACATCAAGGCATTCTTTGCCTTGGTGTCGCAGTTCTTCCACAAGGCGGCCATCCCGTTTTTGGATGCCGTGCTGGGTTACGGCGGCTTGGCGGCTATCAGCTATTTTTGGGGGCACAGCAATATCTACGGAGGTGTGGGTACCTATCCCACGGTGCTCTTTGCGGTGGTCTTGCCGATTTACATCTTGATATGGCTGTTGTCGACATATTTCTCTGGAGGCTACGACAAGCCCTATAGTATCGCGAAAGCCATCCTCGGCGTGGCCTTCGGCAGCGCCGTGATTCTGGTGCTATATGCCTTGCTGCCCGAGAGCCTGCGTTTCTCCCGAGCCTTGATACTTTTCGGCATGTTGTGGCTCGCCATCGAGATGAGCCTCACGCGTTTCATTGGCATCTTGACGGGCAACGAGAATTTCCAATCGAAGAAGACTGAGAAGAAACGCTTCTTGGTCATCGGCAGCCCCGAGGAGACACAACGCGTCAACTCAATTCTGGAGAGCACCTCCATCAAGCCCGATTTCATCGGTTTGGTGAGTTCTGAGACGCAAGGCGAGGCCCCCGAGGGCTTCATCGGCAACCTCTCGCAGGTGCCCGATATCATTGAGATTTACAAAATAACAGAGGTCATTTTCTGCTCCAAGGACGTGCCGCATCAAGTCATCATCGACAAGATGGTGGATTGGCATGCCACCGACGTGGACTACAAGATTGCGCCCGAAGACAGCCTATCCATCATCGGCAGCAACAGCATCAACACGCGTGGCGACCTTTATACCGTCGACATCAAAGCCATCGACACGGTGGCCAACCGCCGCAACAAACGCCTCTTCGACGTGGTGATGAGCGTCTTTAGCATCGTCTTTTGGCTGCCTTTGGCCTTGGTGGTGAAACAGCCTGTGCAGTTCCTGAAAAATGCCGTCCTCGTCTTGTTTGGCCGCAAGACCTGGGTGGGCTATTGCTCGCCTGCCGACGAGACGCAGAAGCTGCCTCAAATCCGCAAGGGTGTCTATAATCCCGCATCCTATATGGAAAAGGGCATTGAAGCCGATGCCCTCAATCAGATGAATCTGCTGTATGCTCGCGACTACACTGTCTGGAAAGACGCCGAGGTGTTTTTCAGGTCTATCATGACGAAATAATGCTCCCTATGCGTAGAACTATACTCATAGTCCTTTCGCTTTTCATGGTGCAAACGCTGTTGGCACAGCGTGAAAAGACTGCATTCCAGACGCTTTCGGGGTGGAAACCCACTCTTGATGTGCGTTCTGATGTAGTCATGGTGTATGGCGCAGGTGATTATACGACGCTTTCGTTCCACGACCGCGTGAATTCTTGGCGTGATCATGGCTATACCACACAGTTCATGTCGGGCTTCGCATGGGGTGGATTTGCGCCGTATTTCGAAGGGGAGTGGGATGGGAAACTTCATGATGATGAGGTGCAGAAAAGGGTTTCGGGAGAGGATATCATGCATGGCCTGAATTTGCCATACGTGGTGCCGACACGGGGTTTCTTAGATTATTTCAAAGAAAGACACATCAAACGCGTCATCGACGAGGAAATCAACACCATCTACCTTGAAGAGCCGGAGTTTTGGGTGTGGGGTGGTTACAGCGAGTCGTTCAAACGAGAATGGCATGACTACTATGGCTCCCCGTGGCGGCCACCGCACGAGTCGGCTGAGAACACCTATCTCGCCAACAAACTCAAGTATTACCTCTATTATCGTGCGCTCGACGAGGTTTTTAGCTACGCCAAGCAATATGGGAAGGAGCAGGGTAGGGAGATCTGTTGCTTTGTGCCCACGCACTCTTTGCTCAATTACGCTCAGTGGGGCATCGTTTCCCCCGAGTGCTCGTTGAATTCCCTGAAGAACTGCGATGGCTATATCGCTCAGGTGTGGACGGGCACTTCTCGCATGGCCAACCATTACAACGGCGTGCTGAAAGAGCGTGTCTTCGAGATGGCGTTCCTTGAATACGGCTGTTTGGAGTCGATGGCTCGACCCTCGGGACGCAAGATGTACTTCCTGACAGACCCCATCGAGGATCGCGCAGTCAACTGGGAGGATTACAGACGAAACTACCAGGCGACTTTTGTTGCCCAATTGCTCTATCCCAACATCGCGGACTACGAGGTGATGCCTTGGCCCGACCGCATTTATGAAAGGCCGTATCTTGTTAATGAAGATAGTGAAAAGAAGACGATTATTCCGAGACACTATTCCACTCAGATGCAGGTGATGGTGAATGCGCTTAACGACATGCCTGTGTCGGAAAACCGCGTCAGTGGCTCACATGGTATCAGCGTGCTTTTGGCAAATTCTATCATGTTCCAACAGCCTTTCATGGGTGAAGGAGACTCGTATTTGGCCAATTTCTTTGGTTTGGCCATGCCACTCATTAAGCAGGGCATTCCTTTGGGGATTATCCATCTGGAAAATGTAGGGTACGAGGAGACTTGGCGAGACCAGCGCGTGCTGCTGATGACCTATCACAATATGAAGCCCCTTGACCCCGAGGCACATCAGCATATCGCCGACTGGGTTGAGCAGGGTGGAAGCCTTGTTTATTGCGGTCGGGACGATGACCCCTTCCAGACCGTGCCCGAATGGTGGAATACGAATGGCAACGATTTTACAACACCCTCGCAGCACCTCTTTTCGTTGATGAATATGAATCAGCAAGTCGCAGAAGGCCACTATCGTTTTGGCAAGGGCCATGTTTTTGTGTTGCGTCATAATCCACAAGAGTTTGTGCTGACAGAAGGCGCAGATGGCCTGTTGCTACAGACCTTGGAGACTGCTTATGGCCCTTATGAGCGAAAGAACTCATTTGTTTTGCATCGGGGACCTTATGTGATTGCTTCTGTTGTGGACGAGAGCCCCGTTTCAAATAAACCTTTAGTGTTGAAAGGCCGTTTTATTGACTTGTTTGATCCTTTGTTGCCCGTGCTTTCCGAAAAGAAGGTGAAACCAGGCGAGCAGGCTCTCCTTTATGATTTGGATCAAGTGGTGGATAAAAGCCGTCCGCAAGTGTTGGCAGCAGCCTCACGGCAGTGTGACGAGGTCGTCACATCCAATAGTTTCTGCTTTGTTTCCAAATCGCCTGCCAACACCGAAAATGTGATGCGTATCATGCTGCCTCATTCACCCAAACAGGTACAAGTAAGCGTTGCCAGCCATTCGAGCTGGTACGAGGAAAGCCAAACGCTCCTCCTGAGGTTTGAGAACGACCCCGAGGGCGTTGAAGTCCGTATTCTATGGTGACAACCTTGCCGTAATAGAATTGGCTAATGCATGGACTTTGCAGGTATATATGACAATGCAGCCAATTGGCCTAAGATTCTATTTACATAGTTGTGGCATAAAGGGAGGCTACATATTTAGCCATAGCCTCCAACTCTGACAAGACTTCATAACTAATTACTACTTGGTAAATGTGCATAGCATTCATCAAGTTTTTGATGGAATAGTTCTCCGAATTGCTCCAAAGACATATATCCTTGAGGGATGTTTCCTGAGTTTACATATTGCGCTGGAATTACCTGATCAGTATTACCATAGGCAACTTGGGGCTCTGATGAAATTGAAGCTGGCTTTTCTTCATTATTTTCGTATGACTCCATGTCTGATTACTACATTGTTTTCAACTGCAAAAATAAACATTTTTTTAAACAATGCTAGAGTGAATCATTTAGCGTGTTTATAGCCTTGGACTTTATTCCAATCCCCGCGTGTGAAGTCGGGCATGGCTACCGGCATGCCGCCGTTGGCGATAGAGGCTGCCGTCAGTTCTCCGAGGCATGACCATTCGGCGGCGTCGTAGACGTCTTCGTCGAGGGGCAGGCCGTGGTGCAGGCAGTAGATGAGGCGGTAGTCCATGATGAAGTCCATGCCGCCGTGGCCGCCCACTTCCTTGGCTTTCTCTTCAATCTCCACGGCAATGGGGTGGAGGTAGTTTTCCAAGATTTTGTCGCGCACTTCGTCAGGCACGAAGCCGTGAGGGTTGAGGTGCTCGCCTTCGGCGAGGAAGCCTTCAGGCAGTTTCTCGTCAAGCAGGGTGAAGCCTTGTGTGGGGTATTTGTTGGCGAAGCCCTCGGTGCCGGTGAGTTGGTACAGACGATTGTAAGGTCTATAATTGTAGACGTCATGCTCGATGAGCAGGGTCTTGCCCTTCTCGGTCTGTATCATCGTGGTGGTCATGTCGCCGTTGGCGAAGTCGTCAACGCCCATCATCTCCTTGGCCACTTTCTTGCCGTTGTAGGAGGGCGTGCCCATCGAGACTAAGGTCTTCATGCGGTCGCCGCGGTGGATGTTGAAAGCCTGGCAGAGGGGTCCGAGACCGTGGGTGGGGTAGACATCGCCAGTGTGGCTTTGGTTGAACTCAAGGCGCCAGTTTTCGTAGTATTCGTGCCAGTAAGGCTCCAGGTTGTGGATATAGGCCCCCTCGCCATGGATAAGCTCTCCAAACATGCTCTGCTGGGCCATGTTGAGTGCGGTCAGCTCAAAGAAGTCGTAGCAGCAGTTTTCGAGCATCATGCAGTGACGTTGCGTTTGTTCGGCCACGTCAACGAGTTGCCAGCATTCCTCGAGGGAAGTGGCGGCGGGTACTTCCACGGCCACGTGTTTGCCGCATTGCATGGCGTAGACGGCCATCGGCACGTGGGTCTGCCAGTTGGTGCAGATGTAGACGAGGTCGATGTCGTCGCGCTCAACGAGCTCGCGCCAGCCTTCGCGACCCGTGTAGGCGGCGGCACGCGGCAGGCCTTTGGCTTCAAGGATGTCGGTTTGTACCTTCTCAACGCGGTCAGGCTCGATGTCGCACAAGGCCACCACGGTCACGCCGTCGATGTAGGTCATGCGGTCGACGGCATCTGGACCACGCATGCCGAGGCCGATGAAGCCGATGCGGACGTTTTCGATGGGGTCGACGGCGAATTGCAGGACGCTCTTCTGCCCCTCGATGCGTTGTGGCTCGTCGAAGACAATGGTGTTGTTGACAATGCGGTAGTTGCCCTTGCGGACTTCAGCAGGTTGTTTTTCGTTGCAGGCCGTGGCTATGCCAAGCAATATGAGGCCGATGAATAGTAGTGAGATTCTGTTTTTCATAGGAATGGAGATTATTTTTCAAGGCAAAAATAGGAATTTAAAGCTCAAAAACACTACCTTCGCAAAAATTTTATTCTATGAACGTACTTTTCTCCATCGCTGGTCACTTCATCGACCCGAAAACCATAGACGACATCGCCCCTTTGGGTAACGGCCTCATCAACGACACCTATAAGATTATGGTGCAAGGTCGGCCGAGGTATGTGCTGCAACGCATCAACAATGCTGTCTTCACTGATGTCGACATGCTGCAAAACAACATCGAAGCCGTGACGAACCACATCCGACAGAAATATGAACGGCAAGGCATCAAAAACATCGAAAGGCGTGTATTGCATTTCCTGAAGGCCGACACGGGCAAGACCTATGTCGTTGAAGACGGCAAGTACTGGCGTGTGATGGACTTCATCGCCGACAGCTACACCTACGAGGCCGTCACGCCGGAATATGCCTATTATGCGGGTCGTTCCTTCGGCGATTTCGAGTCGCTGCTGACGGATCTGGAGGCACCGATAGGGGAGATCATCCTTGATTTCCACAACATCGAGTTCCGCCTGAAGCAGTTGGATGAGGCCATCGTAGCCGACAAAGCAGGTCGCATGAAAAACCCTGAGGTTCAGGACTATGTGAAGAAGATGAAGGCGGCATCGGAAAGGATGTGTTTGGGCGAGCAATTGTATCGCGATGGCAAGCTCCCGAAGCGCATCTGCCACTGCGACACCAAGGTGAACAACATGCTTTTCGATAAGGATGGCAACGTGTTGTGTGTCATCGACTTGGACACGGTAATGCCGAGTTTTGTCTTCTCCGACTTCGGCGACTTTTTGCGTTCGGCGGCCAACACGGGAAAGGAGGACGACCCCAATTTGGACAACATCCATTTCAACATGGAGATCTTCAAGGCCTTTGCGAAGGGGTATCTGGAAGGGACAAAGTCATTCCTTTTGCCAATCGAAAAGGAGAACCTGCCCTATGCGGCGACGCTGTTCCCCTACATGCAGGCGGTGCGTTTCTTCGCGGATTATCTTAACGGAGACATGTATTACAAGATACAATATCCCGAACACAACATGGTGCGCACGCGTGCGCAATGGAGGTTGTTTGAGGAGGCGGAAAATTGTTTGGATGAAATGAGAAAAACATTGGGTGTGTAATTATTGTAGAGGCGCACGGCCGTGCGCCTCTACAATTACAACACCAATGGTATTTGTTTCGCCTGTATTTTCTTGGCAATGATGCGTTTATCGCGATCAAGGACGTAAATCAGCGGTTTGGATTCGATGTCGTATAGTTCAAACACATTATTCACACGCGCGTCCTCCCAACCCAGGTCAATGGCCAGTATGGTGATTTCGGGATGTGTGGCGCAAACCGAATCCAATTCCTTTTTATCTTGCAGGCAGACGTCGCAACTGCTGTCAAAGAAAAACAAGACCGTGTATTCGCTTTCGACGGCGTGCAGGTTGATGGAATCGCCGATGCGGAAATTAGGCGCGATATTGAATAGCGCCAATCGCCTCAGTCGTTCGGCTTTCTCTTGAATCATGGCCAAGTTGGTTTCGTGCAAGTCCTTGATTTCCAACCGAGAGAAATACTCGTCATATAGCCAAACGAACACTTGGTCTTGCCCCATGTATTCGGGGTTGCGGTATTTCTCCAAGAGGTGCCACAGGATGAAATCGCGGAGGTCGGTATTGTCGTTTGTACGGTCAATCAATCGGTTGATTTCCAAGGTGATGGAGTCGGGAAGGGGCACCACCATTTTGTCGAAATAGAAGTCGATTTGCGAGGCCAACACAGGGTTGTCGTCCGTCGGGCCGTCGAAGGCTTCTATGCCGTCCCAGAAATGGGCATTTTGCGCTTGCAGGAATGACAAGGGCAACAGAAACAACAGTATCGCTATGGCGATTTTCGATTTCACGACGCAAAAATAAAAAACAATTCTTATATTTGCAGCTGAAAACAAAATCTGTGCCGCATGAAAAGATTGGTTTTGCTCTGTTTTGTGTGCCTTGTGATGACGAATGTCGCTTCGGCACAGGAAGAGCTGGTCCGCATCGCCTTTTGGAATGCGGAGAACTTTTTCGACCCCTTCGTGGACAGCACCAAGACCTACAACGCCTTCACCGAGGACGGCATGCAGCACTGGACCAAGAGCCGCTTCTACCGCAAGCGCAACAACATGTACAAGACCATCCTGGCCATGTCGGAGAACCGTCCCATGGGCATCCTCGGCATGTGCGAGGTGGAGAACGAGTACGTGCTTCGCGCCATTTTCGAGCAGACGCCGCTGAAGAAACACAACTACCGTTATGTGCATTATGAAGGTCCCGATAAGCGCGGCATTGATCCGGCCATCGTGTATTCCACCGATCATTTCCAGTTGGTGTCGAGCGGCGTGTTTCCGTATTACAATCCCGAAGACACATCGTACCATTCGAGGGATATCTTGTATGCGAAGTTTGTTGCAAGAGGGGCTAAGGTCCCTGAGCCTGTCGAAGGGCCGACCATTGCCGACACCATCCACATCTTCGTCAACCACTGGCCGAGCCGTTACAGCGGCGAGCTGGAAACGGTGAACTCTCGTGCCTGCTCGGCATCACTTCTGCGCTCGAAGGTCGACTCCATCTGTGCCGCCGCGCCTGAAGGCTATCAATCAAAAGTCATCATGATGGGCGACCTCAACGACTGTCCCACCGACCCCAGCGTCTACGACGTGTTGCGCGCCCGTCATCCTTCCGAAATGGAAGAAGGCTGCCTCATCAACTTGTTCGGCAAAAACGACGGCTTGGGCTTCGAAGGCACCTTGAAACACCAAGCTGACTGGCAGGTTTTCGACCAAATCATCGTCACCCCTGGCGTGATGGAGGATGGGGGAGGCCTGCATTATCAAGAGGGGAGCGCCCGCATCTTCCATGCCGACTTCATGCTGGAGGACGACGAGACTTACCACGGCAAGAAGCTCTTCCGCACCTATGTCGGCCCGCGCTATTTCGGCGGCTTCAGCGATCACCTGCCGGTTTACATCGATTTGGTCCGATAAAAGAAATTTTCCTATTTTTGCGGCTTCAAAACCAGAAACACTATGTGGGTAGTCTTATCTCTGATTTCAGCCGTCCTTTTGGGCTTCTACGATATCTTCAAGAAACAGACCGTTGTCAACAACGCCATCATCCCTGTGCTGTTCTATAGCACCATGATCAGCGGCGTGCTGTTTCTGCCTCTCATCCTGTTGTCGCATTTCAAGCCGTTTATCTTCACCGGCGACTTCATGCAGCAGCTGTTCATCGAGCCTTTGACTGCGCGGCAACACCTGCTCATCATGGGTAAGACCGCCATCATCCTCGCCTCGTGGATGTTCAGCTACTCCGCCATGAAGCACCTGCCTATCACCGTGGTGGGACCCGTCAACCAGCTGCGGCCTGCCATCACCGTCATCCTGATGTTTATTGTTTTTCGTGAGAGCCTGACCTGGCTGCAGGGGACGGGTGTGGTGCTGGCCATCATATCGTTCTATTTCATGAACCGGTCGGGCAAGCTCGAAGGCATCAATTTCAAGTCGAACAAATGGGTCTATATGCTGCTCGGATCGGCGGTGTTGGTGGCTTTCAGTGGCGTCTACGACAAGTTCCTGTTGAGCAAGGAGAGCATTTCGCCCGCGACCATCCAAGCCTGGTACACCATCTACGACTTCCTGATGATGGCCTTGCTGTTTTTCTTCATCTGGTTCCCCAAGCGCAAGGAGCAGCCTTTCGAGTGGCGTTGGGGCATCGTGGCGATGGCCGTCTTCGTCACCGTGGCTGATGTCATCTACCTCACGGGCCTGAAGCAAGAGGCCGCCGTGGTGGTGCTCATCCCGCTCATCCTCTATGGCGTGCGTCTCATCGTGTCGTTCGTCTACGGCATCTTCGGCTTCAAGGAGGAGAACATCCGCAGCAAGATCATCCCTCTGCTAATGGTTTTGGCGGCGTTGGTGTGTCTCTGCATTTAACCCTAGTTATTTATTGTTTCCATCGAAACGCAAACTCTTGCGTCTCAATCAATTATGTTGTTTATAACAAATTGATTAACAATATTTTACCCCCCCTATATGTGAATAATTAATAATAATATAATTGGTGCGTTTTCGGGAAAAATTGCTTATTTTTGCACGCTATTTTGAGTAACGGCGCAATAATGCCCGTGAAAGTTTGGAAACTTACTAATAATGAGTGACTTAACAAGCAATTTGGGTGACAAAATGAAAAGAGAAATACGTTTATTCAGCAGGCTGGCAACGCTGGCCCTGCTATTGCTGTGCGTTTTTGGGGCTAAGGATGCTGTGGCACAGACCGACTACACGGGTGTTTATTACATTGGTAGCGCTGGACAGAATTCATCTGCTACCAACAAATACTACCTCTGTCCTACAGAAGGCTGGTGCTTTTATGCACCCGTAGATGATTTTACATCTGATAATAATGATAAACCGTTCCTTACCACATATAGATGCAAATCTCAAAGTGGCTACGATTTGGATAAGGCTGTGTGGACTATTGAAAAGGCTCCCGCTCCCAATTCGGCATATTACTATATCAAGCAAACCTCAACGGGACGATATATTTTGTCCAATGGCCAAATTAGGACAAGCACTAATGCTGACAGAATGCGTGTCCATCTCGGAATGCCAGACGATCCAAACGTTGCAGACGATCAGGAACTGGAAACCAGAGGCCTGTTCTCTATAACTCCTTATAATGGAAATTTGGTCATTTCACCTCAAGACCCAGGTATACCCTCTGATCATAAATGGTTGGTGGTCAATGGCGGAAATGTACATTACCTTGTTGGCCGACCAACTAAGACAGGAGGCCCTACTGGCTATGAGAACACGACTGGTATTATCGGTATTTATACTCAAGACGACCGCAATGCCCCATTTTATCTGGAACCAGCCCCTCCCGCCATTATCAACAATTGGGATGGTACCATTACCATTCTTGCGGCGAATGGCGCTGATATCTATTATACGACTGATGAAACCACACCCACCACAACAACTTACACGGGTACGGGCACTTCTTCTGTCACTTTCACTCTCACGGAAACTGTGCAAGTCATCAAAGCCATTGCAAAGGCTACTGATTTTGACGCCACGGCAGTGAGAACCTACAATCTTCCCGTTTGTGAAAGGCCTGAAATCACGGTCAGCTCAGGTACTGTTACCATAACCTGTGCCACTGCTGGCGCGACAATCCATTACACTACTGATAATACGCCAGCCACCTCATCGTCAATTTCGTACAATGGCTCTTTCCCTCTGGGAAGTGCTGCGGTTATCAGAGCCATTGCCACTAAGCCGGGCTATTACAAATCCAATGAGGCGATTTACTACCCAACGGTAGTGGTTCACAATTCGAGTGAAATCACCAATATGGAAGGTCACTATATCCTTGCGAGCGATTTCGTTTCAACTGCTTCTGTCGGTACGCAAGGTAATCCTTTCCAAGGTGGCATCGACGGAAACATGGTGGTGCTGTCGGGCTTGACGCATGCTTTGGTGGCTTATTCCAACGGAGCCACCATCAAAAACGTGTTTCTCGACAATGTGAATATCAGCAGCGGCACCAATGTCGGTGCCATCTGCAACGAGGCCATGGGTGCGAGCCGTATATACAACTGCGGTGTGTTGGCTACGAATAGCACTGTTGATACCGATGAAGACGGCTATACCACCTTTACCGATTGCAGCAGCACCATCAGCGGCAGCGGCTCTGTGGGAGGCATCGTCGGCTTGCTCGGCGGTGAATCCCGTGTCATCAACTGCTTCAGCTATGCCAATATCACGGGAGGCAATCTGGTGGGCGGCATTGTGGGTGAAAACACTGTGGCCACCACGGCCAACAACCTCAAGACCATGGTGATGAACTGCATGTTCTATGGTGACATCACGGGTGGCAGCTCGAAAGCACCCATATACAATGGCACGCTTATCACCAACGACGGCGACTACGACGGCGTCAACAATTACAACTACTTCCGTGCCGAAGCCTCATACGTGCAGGGGCAGCACATTGATGTATACAACTGTGCCTTGTCTGCCGAGACGCGCTTTTTGCAACGCTTCGAGTTCTTCCGTCATCTGCTCAACAGCAACCGTGCTTTGGCGGCTTGGTGGGTCACGGGCGA
>Ga0310786_10006757_pt1 | contig 15152 bp, 9 predicted proteins | sample AusTroGonzalo_MG_FD_203881 | JGI IMG/M metagenome (GOLD analysis project Ga0310786, IMG submission 203881) | Bovine rumen microbial communities from tropical cattle in Woodstock, Queensland, Australia - Gonzalo_03 (v2) (version 2) | ecosystem: Host-associated > Mammals > Digestive system >... | reverse complement strand
TGAGCCATTGTTACAAGCAAACCTCATCAAAGGCGGCGACCTTGACAACGCCATTGTCATCTACGAGCGTCAGACCACACAAGAACGTCTCGACATGTTGGCTGATATGCTGAACGTGGAGCACCGTGACGCCAACGACCTTGGCTATATCCAGCACAAACCACTTGTATGGGAGAATGAGTGTACACGCCATAAGCTGCTCGACATCGTAGGCGATATGGCACTTATCGGCAAACCCATCAAGGGTCGCATCATCGCTACCCGTCCTGGTCACACCATCAACAACAAGTTCGCCCGTCTGATGCGCAAGGAAATCCGCAAGCATGAGATCCAGGCACCTTTTTACGATCCCAACGAGGAACCCGTGATGGACGTGAACCGCATCCGTGAACTGTTGCCCCATCGTTATCCGATGCAGTTGGTTGATAAGGTCATCTCTCTGGGTGCCAACACCATTGTGGGTATCAAGAACATCACTTCAAACGAGCCATTCTTCCAGGGACACTTCCCTCAGGAGCCCGTGATGCCTGGCGTACTGCAGATTGAGGCGATGGCCCAATGCGGAGGTCTGCTGGTGCTAAACACCCTCGAGGATCCCAGCAAATGGAGCACCTACTTCATGAAGATCGACGACGTGAAGTTCCGCCAGAAAGTAGTACCTGGCGATACGCTCATCTTCAAGGTAGACCTGCTGGCACCTGTCCGTCATGGTATCTCTTCGATGAAGGGTTACATCTTCGTAGGCGACCATGTGGTAGCAGAGGCTACATTCACTGCTCAGATCGTAAAGAATAAGTAAAATTGAAGATTGAAATATGGCAAATCAGATACATCCATTGGCAGTCGTTGACCCCGAGGCAAAGTTGGGCGACGGAAACATCATCGGACCTTTCTGCGTCATTGACAAGAACGTCGTCATTGGCGATAACAACACCCTGTTGAACAGCGTGACCATCCACTTTGGCGCGCGCATCGGCAACGGCAACGAGTTTTTCCCTGGCGCCAGCATCTCTACGAAGCCCCAGGATCTGAAGTTCAAGGGCGAGGAGACCACCTGCGAGATTGGCGACAACAACTCCATCCGCGAGAATGTCACCATCAGCCGTGGTACGGCCTCAAAGGGTAAGACCATCGTGGGCAACGGCAACCTGCTGATGGAGAATATGCACATCGGCCACGACTGTGTGATCGGCAATGGCTGTATCATCGGCAACTCGACGAAGTTTGCCGGCGAGGTGGTGATCGACGACTTCGCTATCATCTCTGCCACTTGTCTGTTCCACCAGTTCCTGCATGTGGGCAGTTACATCATGTTCCAGGGTGGCACACGCACCAGTCAAGACATTCCGCCTTTCGTAATTGCAGGCAAGGAACCTGTGCGCTATTGCGGTGTGAACCTGGTAGGCCTGCGCCGTCGTGGATTCCCCAACGAGACCATCGAGGCCATCCACGATGCCTATCGCATCATCTATGCGAAGGGCATCCTGAAAGACGGTATCACAGAAGCCCGTGCCAAATACCCTGACTCGAAAGAGGTGGAATACATCTGCTCGTTTATCGAAAGCTCCAAACGGGGCGTGATCCGATAGTAGAGAGTTGATATTGAAAGTTGAGAGACAAAACACTCATCGTCATCACTGGACCCACTGCCGTCGGTAAGACGGCCATCAGCCTAGAGATTGCCAAATACTTTGGCATCCCTGTCATCAATGCCGACTCTCGACAGATCTACAGGGAACTGAAGATTGGCACTGCCCGTCCTACAGAGGCAGAGATGAAGGAAGTCAGACACTACTTCGTGGGTACATTGGGCATCGCCGACTACTACAATGCCTCGCTCTACGAACAGCAGGTGCTGGCTCTACTCGATAGCCTGTTCCTGACGCACGACTTCGCTCTGCTCTCGGGTGGAAGCATGATGTATATTGATGCTGTCTGCGATGGTATCGACGATATTCCCACCGTCGATGACAAGACACGCGAGACTATGAAGAGACGGTTGGAAGAAGAAGGGCTGGAGGCACTCTGCGAGGAGTTGAAAAGACTCGACCCCGACTACTACGAAGAGGTGGACCGTCAGAATCCCCGTCGTGTGGTACATGCCCTCGAGATCTGCACAATGACAGGCAACACCTACACCTCGTATAGGAAAAAGAAGTCAGGAGTCAGGAGTCAGAGCAGTAGAGATGTGAGACCCTTCCGGATCATCAAAATCGGCCTCACCCTACCCCGTGAGGAACTCTACCAGCGCATCAATGCCAGAGTGGATAAGATGATGGCAGAGGGACTGTTGGAAGAAGCCCGTCAGATGTATCCTCAAAAAGAGCTGAACGCTCTGAACACAGTGGGTTACAAAGAACTGTTCGACTATTTTGATGGACGCTGGCCACTCGAGGAAGCCGTGGAGCGCATCAAAGGTAACACCCGTCGCTACGCCCGCAAACAACTCACTTGGTATAAGAAGGATGACCGTTTCCGTTGGTTCCATCCGCAAGACAAGGAAAAAATCATCAACTACATAACTCAATAGTATGAGTAACAAAGCATTGAATCTGATACGCAGCTGGCTGAAGTGGTGCCAGCAGAAGTGGACAGCCGTTTGGCAGTGGTACAAGGGTCTCTACAAGGGTCGCCCATGGTACATCAAGGCATTGTCATTTGTCATATCCGTCATCGTGGCGTTCTTCCTTTATCTGGGAGCCGTCGACATCAATTTCCTGTGGCTCTTCGGCAAGTCGCCCTCGATGTCAACCATCAAGAACAAACGCCCTGCAGAGGCCTCCATCATCTATAGTGCAGATGGCAAGGTGATCGGCAAGTTCTTCAGTGAGAACCGTACGCCTGTGACCTACGAAGAGGTGAACCCCGTGTTCTGGCAGGCACTCATCGACACCGAGGACGAACGATTCTATCACCACCACGGCATCGACTACACAGCCTTTGCCGCTGTCGCCAAGGAGTATATCCTCCATCGCGACGCACGAGGTGCCTCCACCATCACACAGCAGTTGGCCAAGAACCTGTTCCGTACACGTTCTGAGTACTCTACAGGCTTGTTAGGCAATATCCCAGGTCTGAAGATGCTCATCATGAAGAGCAAGGAGTGGATTACGGCCTACAAACTCGAGTTCTTCTTCACGAAGAACGAGATCCTGACGCAGTATGCCAACACCGTCGATTTCGGTTCCAATGCTTTTGGCATCAAGACCGCTTGTAAGACCTACTTCGGATGCGCACCCAAGGACCTGACGCCTGAGAACGCTGCCATCCTCGTGGGTATGCTCAAGGCCACCACTTATTATAATCCTCTTATCAACCCAGAGAACTCACTGAAACGTCGTAATATCGTACTCGACCTCATGCGCCAGCATGATCATCTCACGACTGCCCAGTGCGACTCTCTGAAACAGCTCGACATCAAACTCGACTACAGCGTCGAGAGCGCCTACGACGGTGATGCCAACTACTTCCGTGAGGCTGTGGCCGACTATCTGAAAGACTGGTGCAAGGACTACTACGACAACCGTAATGCCCTCTATACCGAGGGTCTGAAGATCTACACCACCCTCGACTCGCGCATGCAGCAATATGCCGAGGAGGCTGCCTACAAGCAGATGAAAGAAGTACAGAAGACTTTCAACCAACACTGGGGATCGACAAATCCCTGGCAGGACGAACGACATATCGAGATCAAAAACTTCATCGAGGACATCGCCAAGCGACAGCCCGTGTACAAATATCTCTCGAAGAAGTTCAACGGCAACGAGGACTCCATCCGTTACTACCTGAACCAACCCCACACCGTGAAAGTGTTCGACTACGACAAGGGACTGGTGGAGAAAGAGCTCTCCACGATGGACTCCATCCGTTATATGGTGCGCTTCATGCATTGCGGCTTTGTGGCTATGGAACCCCAGACGGGTCATGTGAAAGCCTGGGTGGGCGACATCGATTTCCGTTCATGGAAATACGACAAGGTGACGGCCATGCGCCAGCCTGGTTCTACCTTCAAACTCTTCGTCTATACCGAGGCTATGAATCAGGGCATCGCACCTTGTGACACGCGTAAGGACGAATATTTCGCCATGAAGGTGATACAGAACGGCAAGGAAGTGACATGGGCACCACATAATGCCGACGGTCACTTCTCTGGTGCTGACGTCACACTGAAACAGGCCTTTGCCATGAGTATCAACTCCATCGCCGTGCGTCTGGGACAGGAATGTGGCATTAACAACATCGTGAACACCGCCCACAACATGGGCATCAAGTCAAAACTCGACCCCACGCCCTCGCTCACCCTCGGTGCCAGCGACGTGAATCTCCTGGAGATGGTCAATGCTTATTGCACACCTGTGAACGACGGTAAGCATATCGATCCTGTGCTCGTGGCGAAGATCGAGGACCGTGACGGCAACGTGATCTACGAGGCACCGACAGAAACCAAACAGGCGATCCCCTATCGCTCCGCCTACCTCGTACAACAGTTGCTGAAGGGGGGCATGAGTGGTACCAGTTCACGACTGATGGGCTTCGTGGGCTACGACAAGACTGTTGACACCGACTTCGGTGGTAAGACAGGAACCTCAAATAACCACTCCGATGCCTGGTTCATCGGCACCACACCCAAACTCGTTGTTGGCGCCTGGGTGGGTGGCGAATATCGCTCCATCCACTTCCGTACAGGCATGCTCGGACAAGGCAACCGTACGGCACTGCCTATCTGCGGTTATTTCCTCGGTTCGGTGCTCAACGACCCCGCCTTCAAGCAATATCGCAAGAAGTTCGACCTTCCGCACCACGATACGGGCCTCTTTGCAACAGAGTACGACTGCGGTGGCTATTTCAGTGCGCCAGCAGACTCCGATTCCATCAGTGTTGACTCACTCGACATTGACGGCATCGACGAATACACCGCCGTCGACGAATGGGGCAATCCCGTTGCACCGCCTCATGAAGACAACGAAAGCGAGGCACAGCCAGAACCCACAGAGTCGGATAACACAGAGGCCACGAAGGAAGACTGATGAAACGGATATTCCATCTGCTATTCTGTCTGACGCTGTTGCTGACGGAAGCCATGGCCCAGGGGCCGAAGATTGGACTGGTGCTTGGAGGCGGAGGTGCCAAAGGTGCAGCGGAAGTTGGAGTGCTGAAGGTGCTCGAGGAGGCAGGCATCAAGCCTGACTACATCTGTGGCACCTCCATCGGTTCCATCGTGGGAGGACTCTATGCAGCAGGCTATTCGGCTGCTGAGCTTGAGATGATGTTCCAGACCCAGGAATGGCTCTCGTTGCTCACCGACCGAAGCAGCTCACTGGCCAGCGAGCCTTATAAGGTAGACAACGATGTAACCTATATCTTCGGTTTCCCCATCATTGACCGCAAAGCAAAAGGATTGGGTGTGATGAAAGGCAGCAGCATCGAACACATGCTCGACTCGATGGTCTGCGCCAAGGGCTGCAGAGACTTCAAGTCGCTCAAGATACCATTCTGTTGTGTAGCAGCCGACATCCGTTCAGGCACAGAAGTAATACTCCGTGAGGGCAGTCTGGCCAGGGCTATGCGAGCCTCGATGGCCATTCCAGCCATCTTCAAACCTGTGGAGATCGACGACCGCAAACTCGTTGACGGTGGCATGCTCAACAATCTGCCTGTCGACGTGTGCCGGGAGATGGGTGCTGACATCATCATCGCTGTTGACCTACAACAGAACGAGCAGAAGCCTCGTCCTCAGACCGATTTATCAGCTCTCACCCCCATCGCCGACCTCGTAGGACTGGGTGGCATCCTCAACTGGATTACCAACCGTCCCGACATCGAGAAATACAATGCTAATCGTCAGAAAGTCGACATCTACATCCATCCCGTTCTAGATGCCGACGTGACCAGCTTCGGCAACAAGACCGCTGCGCGCATGATCCAACAAGGTGCCAACGCAGCCCACAAGCTCCTGCCCAGCCTCACAAAACTAAAATGACAGAGGAAAAATTCCCTTTGTCACATTGCCAGATTCCGCTTTCTATTTGTCCTCAAAGATCTGGTTTACAATATCCTCGATACTCAACCTGTCGAGGATATTGAGGATGAGGTCGTCAGTCACGTTCTCGCGCCTCTCTATGCCGTATGGCGCCTTGTCTTCAAGCATGCTCCTGCACATATCCTCCGATCCCTCCTCCATGATGAACGCAGGTACAAGACCAGTCATAATGGCATCTGTATCTACATCGGCCTCATTCCCTTCTGCATGGATGATAAAAGCATCAGCCACAAGGGATGCCATCGATTCTATCATAGAAGAAGGAATCAGAGCAACCATAGCCCCAACCTTCGCCTCAATCCTTTCCTGAATCGCCTTCTTAACACTACTACGAAGTCGCTCTTTAGCCATCTCGCTGCTAAACGAATCGTCGTCTGTGAGGCTGGTGATGTGACCCGTCGTCAGATTCAGTTCCATCAGATCGCCACTGATGGTCACCTCCCGATAGTCACACGGATAAGAGATGAGCGAGCCCGTATTGACGTCATATATCTCCTTTATAATATCCTCATCATAGTCCTTGGCGATATCCGAAGTGTGGAAGTGACCCGTGAAGATGACCTTGACGCCGGCATCAATCAGAGCCTTCCGGATATGGTCGTGATTGCTCACCACATACGTAGGCACCAGCGACTCTGCGTTAGACACATGTGGAATCAACGGATGGTGCATCATGGCGATCACGCGCTTACCATTGGTCGTCGCAGTCTCAGCCCTTTCTGTCACCCAATTAAGCGTCTCTTCGGATACAGAGCCCTCTATGCCTGAGTCGATGCCAATCACCACCAGATCGTTCACAGGCTCACAGGCATAGGTGAGCGAGGTCGCCTCGCGTTCTGAGTCCTCGCCGTAGCCGTAGTCGGTGTATTGCATGGCAAACCACTCATCTGTCGCCACCTCTACAGGAGTCATACTGGCACCGTCGTATACAACAGCATCGATGTTATCCCCATAGTCGTGATTACCAGGAATCACCAGCGTCCGTATGCCAGAGGCGCGCAACTCATCCAACTTACCTTTCACATACGCATGACTCAGTTTCTCGCCGTCTTTCGTCAGATCGCCAGTGATCAGCACCAGGTCAGGTTTGATCTCATCTTTGAGCTTGGTCACCATCTCGTCGAACAGCGCTTGACTATAATCGACCATCTTCCGCTGGCTACTCATATAGTTCGTCCATGCGCTACCCTTGCTGACCAGCAGTCCTGGCGCCATCACATGAGGGTCTGAGAGCACCACAATCTTCGTATCCTTGCAATCCGCCTTCTTAAGGTAGTAGTCGATCCATACGACCAGATCCTGCGCATTCACCACCCCGTCGCCGTTGATATCAGGCGAAGCCAAGATAATTTTCTCTTGACTCGCGCCCACCATCAAAGGAAGGAGCATTGCGACGATGATTATGATATATCTCTTCACCTTGCGATTGCTTTTAAGATATCTGCTGCAAAAATAGGAATTATTTCTGAAATTGGCAAATAAAACAAGGGAAAATGCGGAGAGGCGCCCTTGTTTCTAACTTTATTTGGACTCATATCACAACAGGTTTGCTTGGCGGAGAATGTGGTCCTTCGTGTCTACCTCGATATCATCAAAACAAACTTTTCGCTTAAAAATTTGGTTGGTAGCTAAAAATTAGTTATATTTGCTCCCAAATATGGAGGATAAGATATGAATACGATGACTTACAAAGGTTATTTAGGTTCAGTGGCCTATAGCGAGAAAGATCAGGTATTTTTCGGTAAAATCGAAGGTATCAATGGTTTGGTAAACTTCGAGGGCGAGAGTGTGAAGGAGCTCACAGAAGCCTTCCACGAGGCAGTCGATGATTATCTGGCCTATTGCGAAGACGAAGGAATAGAGCCCGATAAGAGTTACACAGGTGTCCTGAATGTACGTCTTACTCCGTCCATTCATCGCCAGATAGCGATGCTGGCCCGCCAGGCAGGATTAACCATCAATGCCTATATCAAGGAAACCTTGGAAAAGAGAATCAAAACCGCTGCAGTTTTATAGGGGGCGTCACTCCTTTGGAGTTCTTGACTTCAACGAGCGCAAAATTGCGCCCATTGAAAGTTAACGGGCCCAAATCTGGGCCCGTTGATTTTGATTCTCTTACATTACTTATTCCTCTATTTCGCAGCGGTAGGTATATTCCTCGCCGTTGTAGGTATAATACCAAACGAGGGAGAAACCCGTTTTAGTGGAATAACTTGCCAGTTCATCGAAGGAACATTTCTTGCTACCTCCTGATGCCAATGTCACCTTAAAGTTGGAAGAACTCACCAAGCTCTGATTGCAGTAGAGTTCGCATTTTGTCAACTGAATGGCTTTGTCACCATCGTTATTCAATGTACATGAGAGAGAGGAGATCACCTGATTGCTATAATTCGCCTGCCAATCCATATTCAATCCCTCTTGTAGGTTCAGAATTGTGACAAGTTTCACCACATCCACAGCATCCACTTTATCGTCACCATTCAAGTCAGCCAAGCTCTCATAGAAGCCCTCTGGGTCTTTGTTCATAATAAAGTCGACGGTAGCATCTAAGTCTGCCTGATTCACCTCAAAGTCTATATTAACATCGCCAGACGCCAACTCCCTAATGTTCTGGAAATCTTTCCAACCGTCAGTTGCCTTATATGCAGCTGAACTTCCTTTAGGAACCCAAAGTACACAGTTCTCCTTATTTACATTGCCAAATGAATATGTACTACAAGTTGGTGGTATGTTGTTAAGAGACAAAATGGAAGTTAAGCTGCTGCAACCTGAGAAAGCAGAACTTTCAATGGATGTCACACTACTGGGGATGATGGCGGAGGTCAGGCCACTGCAACCATAGAAAGCATTATAGCCGATGGAGGTCACGCTGCTGGGAATGGTGATAGAAGTTAGGCCACTACAACCAGAGAAAGCCCAATCACCGATGGATGTCACGCTGTTGGGGATTGTGACGGAGATCAGACCGCTGCAGCTACCGAAAGCAGAATTGCCGATGGAGGTTACGCTGTTGGGGATTGTGACGGAGGTTAGACCGCTGCAGCTACGAAAGGCTCCTTGGCCGATGGATGTCACACTGTTGGGGATGATAACGGAGGTTAGGCCATTGCAATATTCGAAAGCTCCTTGGCCGATGGATGTTATGCTGCTGGGGATAGTGACGGAGGTTAGGCCGCTGCAACCAGAGAAAGCACCATTACCTATAGATGTCACGCTATTAGGGATGGTGACGGAGATCAGACCGCTGCAATCTCTGAAAGCATAATCGCCGATGGAGGTCACGTCATTAGGCACAATATACTCCGTAATTTCTGTTCCTTCAATGTCAATTAACTGAATATATATATATTTTCCTCTATCTCTTCCTGCTCTTCCTATTAGATAAATTACTTGATTGTTACAGAAAACAGAAAGATCAGTAACAGGCACTTTCACAGAGGTCAGATCACCGCAATCATCGAAAACATCATCGCCGATGGTTTTTAAGCTGTTGGAGATGGTGACAGAGGTCAGACCCCTGCAATTAGAGAAAGCATAATCGGCGATGGAGGTCACGCTGTTGGGGATGGTGACGGAGGTCAGGCCGCTGCAACCAGAGAAAGCAGAATTGCCGATGGATGTCACGCTGTTGGGGATGGTGACGGAGGTCAGGCCGCTGCAACCAGAAAAAGCATAATCGCCGATGATAGTCACACTATTAGGGATAGTAATAGATGTAATACTGCTTCCTGAGAAAGCATAAGAGTAAAGAGAAGTAACATTGTTAGGTATGTCTATTGTCTTTAAATTGGAACATCCCTCAAATGTCCCCAAGTATTCCCAACCAGGCGAACCGCCTCCAATTGATGTAACTTTCTCCGGAATTGTTAATGACGTCAGTTTTGTGAATGCAAAAGCTCCTTGAGATATTGCTGTTATACTGTTTGGCAAAACAATTGATTCTAAATTCGTAGAAGCAAATAGGCCATAACTAATTACGTTTGGCTTTGTATAGACAGATTCGTAATCATAATATTCTACTCTGTCTTGAACATAATAATAAGGCCCTCCACTTTTTATTTCAACATCTGATATATTTAATGATTTTAGTTTCCCATCAGTTCCTGTCTTTACAATTCTATTACGCTCACCTACTTCAACACTGATTCCCGCCATCTCTCGGATGAATTTAAAGTCCGTTCCATTCAATTCTCCAGTCAACGTCAGTTCCTCAATGTAATACTTTTCTGCCGAAATCAATTGGGGTAACGTACCAGCCGTGGCGACATGGATAGTGCGCTTAGTCTGGATTTCTGTAGTACCGTCAGAAAAGACATTCCATCCTGCAGTGTTCTGATAAGCAGTCTTCGTGCCTTCGAGAACGGAGAGAGTGGCATCAGAAGCTATACCACCAAACACGTTGTCTGAAATGGCAAATGGTTCCTGAATCTCTGAGATGATATTCTTTAAGCTGGTACAGCCCTCGAAAGCTCTTTCGCCAATCTCCGTCACACTGCTTGGTATTATGATGGAAGGAAGAGCCAAGCATTCACGGAATGCCTCTTCACCTATGCTTGTCACACCCGCAGGGATGGTTACGGAAGTGAGGCTGGTACAACCCCAGAACAAATTTTCATCTATTTTCTTCAATCCTGACGGGAGAACAATATTCTTCAAGGCGGTACTGCCATAGAATGCGGCAGCGGCTATCTCCGTCACGCTATTGGGTATGCTGACAGAAGTCAATTTGGTGCAGCCACCGAAAGCACGCTTATTAATAAAGGTCACAGTACTGGGTATCGTCACAGAGGTAATGTCTGAATTACTGAATGCATCTTTTCCTATTGAGGTCACTGTGTAAGTCACCCCACTATAAGTTACTTGAGAATAAATATTAATGTTATCAGAATAGGAACCTTGAATTACAGTCGCCGTTTTAGTCGACGAATCTAAGTCGTAATTAATACCATTAATATAAGTAGCACTTGCCAGCAAGGGCAGTAGTATTGCGATAATTATTATAAAAATCCTCTTCATATTGCGATTGTTTATCAGTTTTCATTTATTGTTTTAATTTGATGCAAAGATACACATTTTTATTGAAATATACAAATATTCGGGGGATTATTTTTGGAGTATTTGTATTCAACGAGCCTAAACCTGGGTCCGTTAACCTTTACACCGAGTCCATATCATATTAAATACGACACGAAGACAAAATTTTCGGGACACGAAAGGGATAAAGTTATTCAACTTATAAACTTATAACTTTGGACATTTAGGTTTTTGAAAAAACTATATCGTTAGGGTGAGAATGCTGAATGATGAGAATAATAGAGATATTATAAATTTATTATATTATTATATAATATATATATTATATAATAATATAATAAATTCTTAGTGACAAAAATGAAGCATATGAAAATTGTAAATGTCCAAAGTTATAAGTTTATAAGTTGAATAAGTTCAGGCAAAAACATAGGGCCTATGTCCCGAAAATTTCGGCTTCGTGTCGTATTGTTATTTGTTAGTAATACCTACTAACAGAGTAAAGGATGCTTGTTAATGATGTAAGGGATGCCTGTTAACGGAGTAAACGATAGGCGTTTAGGGGTGTAAACGATGCCTGTTTACCATGTTGAAGATATATCCCCACAGGTGTAAACGATGCCTGTTAAGACCGTCGAAGATATACTGTTGACTCGAAAGTGGCCAGTATGGCGGCATTTGGCAGCATATGGCGTTATTATAATTACAAATAATGTACGCGCGAGGCGGAGGGGCCTGTCGCCTATCTGGTGTAATACTTCTTGATATATCTCAAATATCAATCGATTGCGCAACATTTTATGTTAACATTTGATAATTTTTGCGATTGTGTGGGAACACAATGGGGTTTCGTCAAAAAAAAATGCCAAAACTCTTGGCTATTCCAAAAAAAGGCCGTACCTTTGCAGCCGTTATCCTGAAAACAATCTTTTTACCTTAGAATGCTAATACCTATTGAAGATATGGAGCGATCGCTTGCGAAAGTCGTCGCTTTATTTTTTTGCCCTTATCGTCGCAATCGTTAAACTTTCCTAAATAATGCACAACTATCAACTATCAACTATCAACTATCAACTAAAAGTTGTACCTTTGCACCCCGTTAGAGTCCGTTGGGGCAGAGTGAAGTGTGCACGAACGTGCGCCGCCTCGCGGAAAAACCCCTAAAATACAATAGAAAAGAAATGTACGCAATTGTAGAAATTCAGGGTCAGCAGTTCAAGGCCGAGGAGGGCAAGAAGCTCTTCGTGCACCACATCAAAGATGTGGAGGCAGGCAAGACTGTTGAATTTGACAAGGTGCTGCTCGTAGATGCTGACGGTGCAGTGAAGGTAGGTGCTCCGACCGTAGAGGGAGCAAAAGTAGTGTGTGAAGTAGTGGAACCGCTGGTGAAGGGTGACAAGGTCATCGTCTTCAAGATGAAGCGTCGCAAGGACTCTCGTAAGCGTAACGGTCATCGTGAGCAGTTCACTCAGGTAGTTATCAAGTCAGTAATCGCTTAAACCGTAGGAGGACGTAAATTATGGCACATAAAAAAGGTGTAGGTAGTTCTAAGAACGGTCGTGAGAGTGCAGCTCAGCGACTTGGTATTAAGATCTTCGGCGGTCAGCAGTGTCAGGCTGGTAACATCATCGTTCGCCAGCGTGGTACGAAGCACAACCCCGGCAACAACGTGGCCATCGGTAAGGATGACACTCTGTTCGCTCTCGTTGACGGTACTGTACAGTTCCACAAGGGCAAGCGCGACAAGAGCGTTGTCTCAGTAATCCCCAACGCTGAGGCCTAATTAAAGTAAAAAACACTTATTCCAAACAAACAACAGAGTCCTTCTCTCCTACGGAGAGAGGGATTTCTGCTTTTATGGAACCACAGATTTCGCAGATTTCACAGATTTTTCCCATTTTCCTTTTGTAGTCTCCCCGATTTTTAGTACCTTTGCACCTTAGAAACTGAATTCAAACTAATAAATACGTATTTAAGATGTTAACACTGAAACTCATTAATGAGGAAACCGAGCGCGTAGTGCGCGGATTGGAGAAGAAGCACTTCCCCAATGCGAAGGAAGCAATCGACAACGTGCTCGCAGTAGACAAGAAGCGCCGTGAGGCCCAGCAGGAGCTCGACAAGAGCCTGAACGAGCAGAAACAGTTGTCTGGTCAGATCGGCCGTCTGATGAAGGAAGGCAAGAAGGACGAGGCCGAGCAGGTGAAGGCTCAGGTGGCTGCGCTGAAGGAGAAATCGAAGGAGATGGACGACATGATGGCCAAGGCTCAGGAAGAGATGACCACCCTGTTGTGCCAGATCCCCAACATCCCCTACGACGAGGTGCCCGAGGGCAAGGCCGCTGAGGACAACCGTGTGGTGAAATCGAACCTGAAGGAGTGTGGGCCCAACGATACCGTTGGCAACTGGGACGTGAACCCCTCGCTGGGTATCGCCAATCCCCTGCCCCACTGGGAACTCGCCAAGAAATACAACCTCATCGACTTCGATCTGGGTGTGAAGATCACAGGTGCCGGCTTCCCCGTGTATATCGGCAAGGGTGCCCGTCTGCAGCGCGCACTGATCAACTTCTTCCTCGCCGAGGCCAACAAGGCTGGCTATACGGAGATTATGCCGCCGACGGTGGTGAATGCTGCCTCGGGCTATGGCACAGGTCAGTTGCCCGATAAGGAGGGACAGATGTATCACTGCGAGGTCGACGACTTCTACCTGATTCCCACTGCTGAGGTGCCTGTGACGAATATCTACCGTGACGTGATCCTCGACGAGAAGGATCTGCCCATCAAGAACTGCGCCTATACCGAGTGCTTCCGCAGAGAGGCAGGCTCGTATGGTAAGGACGTGCGTGGACTGAACCGTCTGCATGAGTTCTCGAAGATCGAAATCGTGCGTATCGACAAGCCCGAGCACTCGAAGGAGAGCCACAAGGAGATGCTGGAGCATGTGGAGGGTCTGCTGAAGAAACTCGAACTGCCGTATCGTATTCTGTTGCTCTGCGGTGGCGATCAGAGCTTTACGAGCGCCATCTGCTATGACTTCGAGGTGTACTCTGAGGCTCAGGGCCGTTGGCTCGAGGTTTCTTCCGTCTCTAACTTCGACACCTATCAGGCCAACCGTCTGAGGTGCCGCTATCGTCCTGAGGGCAGCAAGAAGCCTGAACTCTGTCACACGCTCAACGGCTCGGCCCTCGCCCTGCCCCGTATCGTGGCTGCGCTGCTGGAGAACAACCAGACGGAGAATGGCATCAAGATCCCCGCAGCACTCGTTCCTTATTGCGGATTTGATGTCATCAAGAATTAGAGAATTAGAGAATTTAATCACAAAAAGAATAAGAGAATCAGACAGAATGAAAAATTCTCAAATTCTCAAATTCTTGATAAACAAACAAATACATGAACAAAATCGTTAGAAAAGAGCAGTTCTCGGAGAAGGTATTCCTTTTCGAGATTGAGGCTCCGCTGATTGCGAAGAGCCGTAAGGCTGGTAACTTCGTCATCGTGCGTGTAGGAAAGAAAGGTGAGCGTATGCCACTGACCATCGCAGGTGCTGACATCGAGAAAGGCACCATCACACTGGTAGTCCAGATGGTGGGTCTCTCATCGAAGAAACTCTGTGCCCTCAACGAAGGCGACTATGTGACTGACGTGGTAGGCCCGCTGGGTAATCCCACGAAGATTGAGAAATACGGTACGGTGGTCTGTGCCGGTGGTGGACTCGGTGTGGCTCCCATGCTGCCGATTATCCAGGCCCTGAAGGCCGCTGGCAACCGTGTGCTGTCTGTGATGGCTGGTCGTTCGAAAGACCTCATCATCCTTGAGGATAAGGTGCGCGAGAGCTCTGACGAGGTGATCATCATGACCGATGATGGCTCATACGGCGAGAAAGGCGTGGTGACCGTTGGTATGGAGAAGTTCTTCGAGCAGGAGCACGTCGATAAGGTCTTTGCCATCGGCCCTCCCATCATGATGAAGTTCTCGAACCTCACCGCCCAGAAGCACAATATCCCCTGCGAAGTATCGCTGAACACCATCATGGTGGATGGTACGGGTATGTGCGGTGCCTGTCGTCTGACGATCGGTGG
>Ga0310786_10006756_pt1 | contig 15153 bp, 3 predicted proteins | sample AusTroGonzalo_MG_FD_203881 | JGI IMG/M metagenome (GOLD analysis project Ga0310786, IMG submission 203881) | Bovine rumen microbial communities from tropical cattle in Woodstock, Queensland, Australia - Gonzalo_03 (v2) (version 2) | ecosystem: Host-associated > Mammals > Digestive system >... | reverse complement strand
CCTTCTCACTGTCGTTTTTTCCCGGAATGATCAATGTCGTTAATTCCACATGGCAAAGTTTTTCCGCTTCTTTTATAAAAGCTTTGACCATTTCAAGATCTCCTTTTACAAGATCGTGATAAAAGCGCTCTGTGAAAGCCTTCAGATCGATATTCATTGCATCCATAAACGGAGTGATCTCCTCCAATACCTTTTCGCCTGCTGTCCCATTTGTCACAAGAACATTCTTTAATCCGTTTTCATGTGCAATTCTTGCCGTATCCCTCACAAATTCATATCCGACAAGCGGCTCATTATACGTATAAGCAATCCCAACATTTCCTCTTGTTTTGCACTTCAATGCAATTTCCACAATTTCACGCGGAGTCATGACTTCTGCGGTTTTCGCATATTGCATAGCTTCCTTGGACCATGAAATCGCACTGTTTTGGCAATAGGGACATCTCAAATTACATCCATAAGAACCGATGGATAAAATCTTTGAGCCGGGCAGAAAATGCCTCAATGGTTTCTTCTCAATCGGATCCAGTGCACATGAAGTAATCCTTCCATAATTTAGCGAAATAATCTCCCCGTTCACGCAGGCGCGTACACCGCAAAACCCTGTTTGTCCCTCTTCTAATGCACAATGCCTGAAACAGACCTCACACTTATGCATGCCTCTCCTCCGTATGATTTCCAGTGTAGAAAATTTAAAACCGATGTATTAGTAATGTCTTACGACCTCAAACCGTTGCAGCTCCACCTTGCTGCCCTTTGAAATACCAGCCTTTCTCATCGCAATATAGACCTGTTGTTCCACAGTATCCACTCCATCCAGATCCGGCAATAATAATCCTCTTTTCGAACCGCACTGCACGATCACACCATATCTTTTCACATCGAGTTCCTGCATGGAATCGACTGATTCAGGCTCTTCCAGTACATCGACGTTTATCTCAAGCCATTTCAGTTCCGTTTCCTCTACCGGATCAAAACGTGGATCCTCCGATACCGCACTGACCGCATTTCGTATAATCTCTTCAGCAAGACAGCTCCTAACCGGAGCAATCGTACCGATACAGCCGCGCAGTCTTCCATGTTCGTGCACAGAAACAAACACGCCCGCCATCTTATTCATCAATTCACCCGATACCCATTCGGGAATCTGAATCACTCTTCCGGTTTTTACAAAATGTTCCGCAGATGCCCGTGCAAGTTTTACATATTCATCTGATTTTTCTCTTTGTTCAGTTAACACTTTTTCCTGCTCTTCCAGTTTCCGCGTCAGGAAATGCCTATGCTCATCCATTTCCTTTGGGCGGAATGTGCAGATTCCATATCCCACGCCCGTTACATCCTCATGAGAAAGCCGTCTCGCTTCCACAGCCATCCCATCCAACGCTCCGGCCATAATCACAAAAGATCTGTGTCCGCACTCCGCAGCCTTCTCACAAAAACTTTCTTCAAAATCGAATAATTCACCGAATTGTGCTTGTGATGCCGCATTCATGATCCTGTCATCGTACTCAGGGCCTTCTTTTGCAAATCCATATGGACCGTATTCCTTTAACTTATGTGACAGATCTCCGCTTGCAACATAAACCACACGCCTGCCCAAAAGATCCGATACTTCCCGTAGAAGCATTCCAAACTCATAATGCTTTGTAAGATCAAGCCCGGACAGTCCGGTACGTACTAGCTTAAAATCCTGAAATTGATTTTGAATAAACCAAAGCGGTACCATCGTCCCATGATCGAGCGCCCGATCTTTCTCCCCAAGCGTTCCCGCCGGAAAACCTTTCTGCTTCGCCAGTTCGGATACCATGTCCGTAAACTCCCTGTCATAACATGCCTGTATTTCCACGCCGGGCACTCCGAAAGCAGTGAAAGATCCCTTTGCCTGATCCCGCGGTGAAATATGAAAATAATCAGCATACATCACCGCATGCGGACTCGATATCAAAACCGTATCCGGTTTTAATTCCGCAATTTCTTTGGCTACATGCACATATGCATCTATCGTCTTTTGAACTTGTTTCTCGTTTCCCCGTCCGATCTGTGGAATGATCATGGGCGGATGCGGCACCATATACGCAGCTACTATCGCCATGCTGTAACCTTCTTTCCGGATACGTTATGATCCTTTGTTTATATAAGCTTTTTGTCAGTCACCTGCTTCTTCGGAGTTAATAATATCCGTCAGAATCTTTGCATTCGTCCATATCACATGATCATTGTCCAACGTACCTTCAATACTGTCTGTGCAATCGTGGTCATAATAAAGTTCCGCCTTAAGGTCTATCATATAATTTGCATAAAACTTAGACTCCGGAGTGTTGTCTTCTTCAAACGCACTTCCAACACCCGTAAGTACGAAAAATGTCATCGGCAATTCATAATAAACTGTATTCCCGGCATTCACAAAAGTCAGCACATCCTTTGGATCATTGATCATGTAGACATAACTTGTTGCATTTACCGAAGATGCTGTTGTGACGGACGAAGTATAATCGGCCGAGTCCGTGTAATTCTTATCTCCTATCACAAGATCCGTGATATACTCCCCGATCGGCAGCATGCCTGTATCCGTATAATTATCCTTGCGCCTTACGGTCACTGTCAGCTTCATACTGCCGGCATTTAATGCACTGCTTACCCCTGAAACATCATAGAATGCGCGTAATTTGATCGGAACATATCCATAATCTTCCATATCCGTATCCAGCTCATTTGCATTAATCCCCAACTGATCATATTCACCATTTTGATCATCGCTGTCGTCGGAGTTCAATGTAAGTTTTGCATTGCTGATCGATGTACGAAAATACAGATATCCTCTCGATCCCCATTCTTCATCTACAGTCTTTGAATATGCTGCAGCAGCCTGACCGGAAGCCAGATTGGATGATCCCAGAATTTTTGTTCCGATGACAGAATCAGGATCATCCTCTTCCGACGCTTCTCTTAGAGGAAACTGTTCTTCCAGATCATCTTTATCATCATATGTCAGATATACAGTCGCACTGATGTTGACATTTTGTCTGTAAGAAGCACTCATAGGATTACAGGTCTCTTTTAAGCGTGTGCTTAAATCAACCCCATTCCTGAATTCCATATGATTTGCATCCATAATCACCGATACGCTGTCGCTGATATCCGCTTCGCTGTTGATTCGAAAACTTTCCAAGTTCACTTTCGGAACCGCCAATATACCCTCAAATTGTTCTGTCGCACTGTTCTGCTTATTCAGTGTTAACAGAAAACTTTGATATACTTTTACGGATTCAAACCCGAGATACGTATAGATCGTAGATCTGACAGAATCCTCCACACCAATTTCCGCAGTCATATGCGCACCTATTGTATCATTCAGATTCTCTGTTGAAAGCGACATTTTACGAATGCTGTTCGTCTCTGTGATCGTAAAATCATTTGTGAAAATTTTACCTGTCAAAAGATGCGAATGATAATTCGTATTAACCACGGACGGATATGCCGGATAATTGAAGGTTCCGGGATCATAAAATTCCAAGTGGTAAAAATCTGTATTTGTTTCAGGCATAAAGAAGGAAATATAATAATCCTCACAAATACATCCATAGTTCTCCGATTCTGCGTCTGTGTCCCAAACACCCTCTTTGTAATCTATGGTTATCTGATATGCGCCGGTTCCATCTTCATTATATTTATAGTAATCATTTCCTTTTCTGACGATCGCACCCGCCAAAATATAATTTGCGATCGTCTCGTCCACATCATTCGCCAAGAGAACTTTATCATAATTACCGATATTCGCAACAGCGGTGACTTCAACGTCAAAATAGTCATTCATGTAAACAGATGCAAATGTATCACCCGTTCCATCTGCACTAACATGAAATGAATTCAGATTGACATAATTCTTTGCCCCGGGCTCGTACACATTCCCTGCAGTCCCATAGAAAATCCTGCTTCCGCAATTTGGATCCACCAATACCATACGGGTATCGTCCGGGAAACCTTGACCGGTAGCATCGATTACCTGCATTTTTTTCGGATAGGTGTAAAGAAGACTCTCACCCGAGGCAAAGGTCTCCTGCCACTCGGCGAGCGTTTTCTTATAGGAATAATGCATCTCCAAAGTCACCGGATTTCCTATATTCTCTACAAGTGAATTTCCTTCCGTAACATCATTCCATTCACTAAAATACGGCTGTTTCAAATAGGTCGTTCCGGAAAGGAATGTAGCGCGGAAATCGTATCGCATGATCTTTTTTACCACAACCGGTACATATAAATGGTAGGCGACTTTGGTATGCGTACGGTCACTGGGATCCAAATATTGCACATCGATCAAAGTAAACTGTCCAACATTCCCCGCATTATCATACGATCCGGATTTCATCTTAAAGTTACCATTCTCATGCTGCAGATTCGGATCGGATGCAGAATAATCGAACGCACCCGCTGCCTCGTTCCATGTACATGTTCCTATTACAATCCGATACACTTCACCGGCATTGTCTATCGTCGCATTCGATCCGCTGTCTATGGAATTTCTGGCATAGTTAAAATCAGTATTGGTCAGGAATCGAATGTAATTGTTTAAGAACTCGGTTGTGTTTGTCGCATTGATATCATCCACTACAAGCACGGGGAAATCATTTACAGGTCCCGCCGCATTGATCAGCTCTGCATTATAACTGGAATACTTCTCTCCGAGCAATAGCTTCTCAAGCAACGTAGCGGTAGAACCACTCCTCAATGCCTCAATGCTGTCATATGCGTATGCATAGCGCTTCGCCTGTGATGTAACCGGCGTAACCGTAACATTCTCTCCGACAACAGCGTGATTCACTAAATCATCCATAATACTTCCGATCGTTGAATTCTCATAGCTGATGCTCGTGTCGAAAGTTACTCCGTCTCCGGTAAGGTACTGTGCGTTATTACTGTCTATATAGACATATCCGCCGGATGTCACATAGGGAGAACCTATAGTAACATTATCCGTATTACTTCCGCCGATTGATGCCCAGACCGTCTGTCTTGTCATATCATTCAGGCTTTGGCCGTTGTAGTCGGCACAGACGACATAACCCGGGAACTCTTTATTTACCTCATCCGTCGGATCATAGATTAACCGTTGTCCATAAATATTTCCGCTCGTATCCAAAGAATAAGTATCAGAACTGCTGACATTTGCATAACTATATTGGGCTCCTACAAGTGCGGGGATCATATCCGGATTCTGCCTGGTATCCTGCCGGGAATATCCGGCGATCATGATACAATTGTGCTGAGCATAGGTATTTGCTCCCACGATATTTCCGGCATTTCCGCTATTACCGGTCACGGAGAGATCCGAAGTAAGAATATTATATCCGTAAATATAATAATTTCCATATGTGGAAACTTTATTTGCAATAGGCTGATTGCCAACTCCGTTCTTGATTCCATTACCGCTGCTTCCCGTTGTTGTAGCGCAGCTATACTGAACAGATGAACCATTACTCAGTTTACCAACAATTCCTCCGGCGCATCCTCTGACGGCTTTGATCGTAGAATCAACTACGTTATTGGTACCTGTCGCTGTCACCGTGCAATCCGAAACTTCCACATTATCAAGGATCAGGATATGCTGGTCATACTGACAATTTCCTGTTGTTGATGTATCTCCCCAGATGCCGACTATTCCGCCTGCTGCCACTTTACCGGAAATATCATATCCCTTGATGGAACAATCCGTAAAATACACATCGAAAAGATCCTCCTTACCGGAAGCAAGGAAGCCACCGGCAGAAGTGAAAGATTCATCCGTTCCGGTACTTCTGATCTTAGGTCTTAAGCCGCTTAATGTACAGCTAATATGAACATTCGTGATCTCCGCCTGCAGATTATTTTCAGTACAATAATTTCTTGTATATTTGCTGTCACTATTGATAACCGATGTCGCCCAGTGACCGATCATTCCGCCGGATGCAAAAGAGGATTCTACCTGTACATTGTATATATTGCAATTCGTAACCTTCAGATTCGTTCTGTTCAATATACCGAACATACCGCCTGCGTATAGATTCGCATTTGAGCAACTAACGGTGCCAAGCGCTGTCTGCATCTCATAATCATTGCTGCCAACGCTTAAGTTTTGAATAGTACTTTGCGAATTTCCTCCGCGAAGTACGCCAACCAATCCGCCTACGCCGTATTGGTAATAATCACTCGTCACTCCTCCGGCACAATCACTGACAACGCTTGTAAGAATAAAGCTCTTATCGTTATAGTCCAAAATCAGTTTCTCGGTTCCACCGCTCATCCTCCCGATCATGCCACCGGCAATTACACCTGCATTCACCTTTATGGCATAGGAATCATAACTGATGTCATCCGAATTGTTGACGGTGATTTTATTGTTAATCGTCAATGTTGATGATCCCACACTGTTCCCGATCAATCCCCCCGCATATTTCGGGCTGAATATGGTGATGTTGGTTAGGGCCACGGCATTGATGGTTTTGGTCTTCGAATTCTGTCCGAAAAGGGCTCCTGCCGACAATACGTAATGTCTGTATGTATTTCCATTATGCATACAATTCGTTTTACTGTACGCTATGTGATCACCGGTCGAAGACCCGCTGCGGATAATATCAACCTTAACACTTCCTTTTAATTTCAGATTGCTGTATGTCCCCTGCCCCGGGGCACGGTTGAATAAGCCAAGTCCGGACTTAGCCTCCGTATTACAGGGATTATAATAGGAATCATAGATATCCGTATCTTTTTGATAATATCTGTAGCAGGTGTTTTGGGAAATAGTCCTTCCGTTTCCGTTCAAGGAAGAAACATATAATGTATTATGATCATTTACAGCATTATCGTTATTTCCATTCCTCAGAATTCTGCCGATTCCTCTGAAACCATCCGGCAACACATAGGTATCATTTCCGGACAGTGAAACAGTACTCGTACTCGTATTGTAGGATATTATGGCAGCATAGTATTTATCACTTACCTTTTCACTGTATTTCTTTATGATGTACGGTATATAAGCCGAATTATTCATGCTGAAATAATAGTCGGTGGATGCATACGTCAGATAGTCAGAATAAGAGGAGCTTGACTGATCCTTTCCGCATCCGACATCACTGTAATCTCCATGATGCACTGTATAAAATGCTGTATAGTATCCGTTCTGATCACCGACCGTACTATTCGTTACCGACTGTCTGCTGCCCATTCCGCTGTTCACGATCAGGGACAGCATAAATAAGCTCTGCCCGTCCGGCACATTGATCGCTCTGTTGCTTGACACGCTCAATTTTCCGCCCGTGCTCGTGGAATCAACATCCGCTATCGAATAATGCTTCTTACCATTTTCAAGCGTCACCTTACCATCCGCCCAGTTTTCCGTTTCATCTGTTGATCCGCCGGTAAATATACGTTTCCCGTCTTCGTAAGGTCTGTACTTATGATCCACAGATTCATTGATCACATAACCGCCTATCACACGCCCGACGATCGGATTGACATAAAGCCATTCGTTGTTTGCATCATTCATCGGATCGGTATCAACTGCACTATTCGCAACGGCTCTGAAATTCACATTCTGAAAAATCGTATTGTCATATCCATTATCACGACTCATATTTCGGAAAACAAGGCCGCCGTTTACCACTACGCCGACATATCCACCCACCGGAACCAATTGCGCGTAGTTACCGTATTTTTTGATCGACGTGACACCGTTGCTGCTGTTTACTTCAGCCTGATACCCTGTTCCGCAGATGTTGATGTTGATCTTATCATCCGATTTTCCCAAAACAAGCTCAACCCGGTCTATCACATTATCGCCGCCCATAATACGTCCTATGATTGCGCCATATGCATCATTTCCGCTGTTCATGGTGTATGTTGACGTAGTCTTGGTTCCATTGACCGAACTGCTCGTCTGAAGTGATACTGCATCACCAAAAGACGCATTGTTTCCGTAAAGATTAACGTCCCCTGATACTTCCAAGGTCAGATCTCTTACTACACTTCCATTGCTGTAACAGATCAGCGGATAGCCGGTCTCATTCATGATCTTTTTTCCATTTCCGTCTATCACACCGCGGAATCGCTGAGCATCCGTTGCTGTGTTACCAAAACCGATAAATCCCTGTTCAATCACGATCTCTGTTACCGCTTCTTCGGTCTCGGAATCCTCTCCGATCATATAGTAAGCACCCGCAAGATATTTGCGCATATTTTCAAAAGTTATGGTATCACTCTCCAACGTCTTATTCTTAAATATCGTGCCATCCGATACATATATCTTATGATCATCCCCACACCAAAGTGTGTTCTTGATATACGAATTTGTGATTCCGTTTGGCACACAGATCTCCTGTGTCCCGGCAAACGAACCACCGTTGATCCAACCTGCGACCGTCATCAGCTTTGTCCCCGTCGAGAAAATATAGGGATCATTATAGGTTCCGCAACCATCCAAAACGATCACGGAGTGATTGACTTCCAGCTGGAAGGCCGATGCATCTTCATCATATTTTATATAGACATAGGGAAGAAAATCCGCAAAACTGTATGGTTCCGACGCAGAGGCAGATACGGGACTTGTAAACACGGTAGATCCTGAATAACAATGCTCCATGCCAATATACTGGTTTCTCATTGTCTCGTGATTATCCGGCTGACTTTCTCCATCAGCAGAACCATCCCACAATTCAAGACCATAGGTCACATTACCATTGTGTACCGTATCCGCTGATCCGTTATTGTCAACATCCCAATCCGTTGCCCATGTATAGTTATACACACCCGAACCGGAAGCATATGAAATCGAATGCAGTAATGTCGCGCAAGTAAAAAGGGAATGATAGGTATGATACATACTATTAAAATTCCCCTTGCCGGAACCCGCATCAGCAAGTGTACTGTCGGATATCAGATCATCACCTCTCGCGTCCAGTTTCATTCTAGAAAAATTGATATTCACTCCCTCTGCTGTTTCATATCCAATATTTCCAATCAGTTCGGTAGCGGCATATATCGTATCGGAGCCTGTATTGTATGCATCCGTGTTGGAGACTTCACTGATCACAAGTGATACATAATTACCTGCGTTGTTGATCAAAAGCGGAGCATAGGATGAAGATGCGGTAGCAAAGTTGCCAATTGTTTCGGACAAATTATAAACCCGAATCCCATCCAAAGAAAGAGATCCATCCGTCATATCTACTTTGGCCATATCATTTGCAGCAACGCCTTCCACTTTTCCGCATACAAGCGCACCTGAATAAATTGCCGTGTTGTTCTCTTTTACAACAGCGCCAATATTGCCCGCCAAAATCACATCACCTACATATAATGTTTTTCTGACATTCCTAAGCAACCCTTCCTGTAAAAGGAAATGCTGCGTATGTGCAATCGCACCGCTGTAATAAAGAGATGTCCTGTCACATTCGCTTGCGGATAACGCATCGAACTTTGCCTTCTCACTTAATTCAAACTCCCTGTTCGCAAAAGTGAAGGAACCATTGACCGTCATACCGTCAACATTCTCATCCACATCCACGGGATACCAACTGTAACCGGTCATATCATAGGACTCTTCTTCGATCACATTCCCGGCAAACGCAGAAGCAAAGTTGCTCTTAATGCTCTCATGTGCATAAACCGACAAAGCCCACGACATCAACTTCGTTTCCGGCGTTGTAAGGTTAGAAGCATCATCGGAGGTAACAGTATCGAGATTGTAATAATACCTACTGTATGGATTTGGATAGGCTCCGAGACTTGTCTGCGCCGCATAGCTTTTACTCGCGTTTGTACCGTCCATCACAAGTCCCCTGGCCTCATCTGTCTTGACAGAAATGACACCATTTCCGTTTCCTAAGATATAATCATCCGAATCGTCTCCCTCTACGGTATAATAATGATTTCCCCGATAATAAGCAGAATAGGTAACCAGCTCATCATAATCAAAATTTGCTCCCGGTGTCGGCATATTGGAAAAGGTAACATTTTCTATCTCAAAAGAATCCACTGCCGTGAGCAGCATATAAATTGCAGAACTGTTCGACGCGGTCTGACCACCTGAGAATCCTCTGTTCACAAGCATTCCAAAAGAACGGGCTTTGCCGGCATTGCCGTTTCCATCCGTTGTCTCGATCGTAATACTGTTGATATCCAAATCACTTACTGTCCAGTTACCGGTCGCCTCATATATAAGGCCTGCAAACTCTCCCTTCTTGTCATTGGTATTGATCAAAGATACCCTGGAATGATTGTTGATATCAATGTCTGAAACCATAACGTCCGTATTCAGCCACGAGTATCCAAGCAGCCCGCCCATGGATGTGATCGCAGTACCGGTAGTATTTACTCTGCCCTGAATGACAAACCCATCCGTCTCTACACCATCCAGCGTCAGGTTCCTTTTCCGGAAGACATATCCGCCATGATTATCCGCTTCCCAATTATATCCTTTGATAACTGCAATCAGTCCGCCAATTTTCTGAATCTCCTTGGAACTGTTATTGCTGATCGTACCAGTCAGCTTTACGTTGGCAAAATTCCATTCTGCCGTTTCGTTCTTATCATGTTGAATGCTCCCTATCACACCACCGATACAGGAATTGGCATTGGAATTATTCCCCGTAACATTCCCGGAAAAAATACTCGGATCTGCAGAAGATGTTCCGGAAACTTCAATTGTCCTGATCCGTTCTTTCCCGCCCGCACAAGCTCCGACAAGCCGTCCGATACAGAGCTCACCACCGCCGGCATGCCGAAATACCGTGGCAGAATGAACGTTTTTCGCTTTAAGATCCATCGTCGCCAAACCGGCTGCAGAACCTGCATACATTGTACTTCCTGCATATAAATCCATTGTTCCGGCGAATGTAACATCCTTCAGAGTGTATTGTGAACCTGCGGAGATTTCGCTGCTTAAAATACCAAAGAGTCCATTGTATCTGTGATAATAGATTCTTCCGTTTCCGTTTGCGGAATGATCACTAAGTACAGCGCCGCCTCTTGTACCAAACGCTTCACCGGTTGCCATCTCTATCGTATGGCCTCCCCCATCAAAGTGCCCCGCGTAAACACATTTCACAGCGGAAACACTTGGATCGGTTGCACCGTCATTGTCCCTTGTCAATCCGGTAAGTCCTGTACCTCCCAGATCAATGCTTCCTGTAAGCGTAATATCTGCATTACGAATCACGCTATAACCAACATTCCCCGGTGTAAAACTGATCGCAGGTGCATTATCTGCATCAATCGAAAAGCAAAGTGCTGTTTTCGCAAATTCCGTACTATTTCCGATGCTTGTTATATATCCGTCGTTCTCGTTGCCTGTTACCGTCTGCGCAGAAATCAGGATTGTATGCGCCGTTTCATCTACGATAAGGACCGCTTCGTCCTCGCCGCCAAACTTCTCCGATTTTAAGATATGACCATTGTCCTGCGTCGAACTTTCTGCCGCAAAGCGGAGTATTTCGCCCCAGGAACCGATATCATCAGCCGTGCAGGCAGACATTCGGTGATACGTCCAGCCCTGCTCCGCAAACACAATAGAATCATCACGATAACCCACGAGTTGTCCTTTGCGATAACCACCGCCGGAAAGGCTGCCGGAAATCGTTGAGGTTCCAGAAAGTCTCACAACACCATCCGCTACGCGGCCGACAAGACCTCCGCCTGCAAATCCGGTTCCGTTATTTGCAGTGACATCTTTGGCATCAATAAAACCATTGTTTGCATTTGCCACTAAACCTCCATAGCTTCTGCTGTCAGAAACGTCAAGTGTATTGCCACCGCTGACTGTGAAATCCGTGTTATTAAACAGAACATAGGCACTGTTTCCCTGGTTCGGCGTATAGGATTTTATCTGCCCGATTCCGCCGCCATACCATGAATATGCTGTAGTAATTTCTGAGCTCGTCATGATATTTTCCACAATCAGCGTATCACTCAGGTTATACGCCTGATACAGGCCTGCCAAAGCACCGAATTCTGTGCAATCGGTAACCGTATGTCTCGCATGCACTGTTGTCTTCTGATCCTGCGAATCCGTGATTGTGATCACTCCGCCATCTGCATTCAAACCATTTGCGACGGTTTTGTTTTCCAAAACGCCAAAAAGACCGCCAACGCTTCCCGGACCTTCTACTCTGGCCGATGATGTATCAAAAAGAAGCACATCAAAGCTACTCGTCCCTGCCGAAAAATGCGGGCGATAATATCCGGCAATTCCGCCTGATCCGGCAACGCCGGTAATCACGTTTGCGATTCTGTATCTGACAGCATCTGCATCGGTCACATAATAAAAAGGTGTAATCTGCGAAATACCTTGTTCACTTTCGATGCTGATCGGCGAATCCTGAAGCACTATCGTCCCACCGTCACATTTTCCAACAATACCTCCCGCATAATTTCCGGATCCGGCAGCAGTAATATAAGCATCTGTTTTATTCATATTACACTGCATGGTCAGGATGGAGCCTTCCTCCATGCGTCCGACAACTCCCCCCGCATTTCCGGAAGAAGTTGTGATCGTATATGCATCATTCAAACCACCGGCTGCTTTGACGGTAAGATGCGATCCACTTTCCATGACATGACAGATATAACCAATGTCGGAATCCCCATTGATATTCGCATTGGGATAATCGATTCCTTCTCCGCTCTGCTTTACATTATCCTCTACGCATATGACAATGGCTGCATCCTCATCCATCTGACCGATCAAACCTGCAGTTGTAAATGCATGATTATTCTCACCCTGCGTTGTCGGTATGTATATACTTTTTTTCACGCACCACTCATGAACAGTATCATTTGTCCAATCATGCGTCCCGTCGTGTACCACATGATATGCCAAAACCGGTCTCTTCGTGTCATGCGAAGTGACCATAATTTCAACAGGCGTCGGTTTCAATGTATCGATATCAATAATGGACGCAGAATCACAGATATAGTCAAATACCGGGACATCCAACCGTAGGGCATTGAGCGCCGAAGATGTTGCTATCTTAATCGTTCCCTTAAACGGATTGGTAACGCTTCCGATCGGAATATAACCGGTCATAAGTGCCGTCGAATTTCCGGAACCGAACGCTATGGAAATCACATCGTTCGAATGATCTTTTGTATTTGCGTCATTTGGATCGTATGCCGCATAAACCTGCGAATAGACTACCAGCTCCGCCGGTGAACCGATCGTAATCGTATGATTCACATCATCATATCCCGTCAGATCGTTTTCAGCTGCCGAATACACGATGGCAGGAATGCAGATCTGAAAAACACCATCCAGCAGATGCGCCGGCATCAGATCAAACGTAAGAAGCGCAACAAGAGTAAGGCAAAGCAGCTTCTTCCACCTGGGAGTCTGCCTTACCTGCCTTTTGGGTTTTGGATCTCTTATGGACTTTTTCTGTCTCACACGATCATCCACGTTTTTCATGTTGGCACTCACCTGTCTTTATTCACCGGTCACCGGTGCAGACGAAAACTCTACGAACTCGTTCACTTGATTCCAATAATCTTCATAAGTTGCGCCGTTTTGATTCATGACAGTATCTAAAAGTTCTTTTAGCTGAGTTGTCATATATAGTTGAAAATCATAGCGGCTCTTTCCTTCCGTAGTAACATCTCCCAAATTGTTATAACTATCATTTGAATTTGCGCGGAAAGTAATTGTATTCCAATGTGCTGTCTCGCTATTTTCCGTCCTGGTTGTACTTGTTGCAGAAAACCCATGATCCGTCAGGTTATAAGAATTCATCTGCAAATAATCCGATCTCCATGAAAAAGTGATATTCGCCTCACCACTTCCCGAAATCACATAATTGAAGCTGTCATATGATGTCTGAGAAGTATCCTCGTTAAATCGCCCCTCCCACACTCTCGACAGCGTTGCCTCCTGTTTTTTTACACCAATGATCGCACTGATCGGGCTGAGCTTTTCCGTATCGGATGGCGTAGCAGTTAATTTCACATAAATACCCGGCTCATCCGTGAGAAACACGGATGGAAATCTTAGAATATAAGCATGCTCCGTCGGTTCGTATTTTCCACTTGCATTTGCCGTAAAAGCGCGGTCATCCTGCACAAGCATATAATACCCGTTTGTTTCATCGTAAGATGTGAAATAGCTAAAGCTACTTCCTCCGTCACTGCTGATCCCGATCTGATATGCTCCCAAAGTGCCGCTTACAAGCTGTTCTCCTCTACTGTCTACAAGCTGTGCGATCAAATCATAGGTGAAAAGTCCTTTATATGTTTTTTGTGCATTGGCACGGTTATAATTCCAGATTTTAATTTCAACCGGACAAACCCCGACCGTGTCGGAAGGAAATGGAATGTTGTTTATAAGTGGTGCATCGTCTGTCAGATAATTGGAATCAAATGGTTGTCCTGCACCTGCGACATTTGCCGCAACACGTTTCGCACGATTATTTTCCTCTATATATCTGGCAAATGTAACTGTCGATGCAATCCCGATGGCAGCTAAAAAAATCCATACAAGAATCCATTGACGTTTTATATAAGTCATGAATTTTTTCAACGGGATCACCTCCTTGCATCTACAATCCGTTTCTGTATCACGAAAACCTGACATCTTTTATTCCGGTTGTGCCATAATATAAATGATATCTGTATCCTTATATGTATTTGAAATCGTTTCGGGATCCCATGAAACTCTCAATATGTATTGATGGTAAAAAGGAATGTTTTCACCATTATAACCGCCCGTTATTCCGTTAGCCTGCCAATACAACGGTTCCGAATGCTTCTCCACATCATCATAATGATATGTCTGTTCATGATAGGCAGAATCCGCCAATCCGGCATCTTCTCCCGTTGTCCGCATGTTCAGATATCTGCCGTTTACCTGCACCGGTTCACTCTGATTCATCTTCACACTGTAATACAAAATACCGCCTGTCTGAAGCCCCTCAAATACGGGGTCATCCGTAATATCTCTTATTTCCTCGGAAGAAAAATCCTCCGTAACAATATAAGTAATATAGTCTTTTCCGGGAACCCCTCCCGGTCTTGTATCCGATACAGTAGCCTCATATATGGTATACGTGAATGGATTGTTCTGTGTATGGGCAAGCTGTAACGTATATGTCGGTACATAGGCTCCGGCCACACAAAACACATAATCCTGATAGGTTG
>Ga0310786_10006755_pt1 | contig 15153 bp, 11 predicted proteins | sample AusTroGonzalo_MG_FD_203881 | JGI IMG/M metagenome (GOLD analysis project Ga0310786, IMG submission 203881) | Bovine rumen microbial communities from tropical cattle in Woodstock, Queensland, Australia - Gonzalo_03 (v2) (version 2) | ecosystem: Host-associated > Mammals > Digestive system >... | reverse complement strand
CCGGCAGCATCGTGGGTGTCCGCGAGCGCTCCAAGAGCCTGGAAGTCATTCAGGACAGCCTGAACGCCTCCGCCGGCAAGTATCCCTGGCTTGAATGGGATGCCGCCAAGTGCGCCGGCAAGTTCGCCAGCCTGCCTGAACGGAGCGAGATTCCCGAAACCATCAATGAACAGTTGATCGTCGAGTTGTACTCCAAGTAAAAATTGACAGAAATGGCCATTTTAGCATTCCAGAAACCGGACAAGGTGATCATGCTCGACGCGAGCGACACCTTTGGTCGTTTCGAGTTCCGGCCGCTTGAGCCGGGCTACGGAATTACCATCGGCAACGCCCTGCGCCGCATCCTGCTCTCCTCGCTGGAGGGTTTCGCCATCACCTCGATCCGCATCGAGGGCGTCGCACACGAGTTCGACACCATCCCGGGCGTCATCGAGAGCGTCATCGACATCGTGCTGAACCTCAAGCAGGTTCGTTTCAAACGCATGATCGACGACGTGGACGGCGAATCTGCTACCATCGAAGTGACTGGCAAGCAGGAGTTCACCGCTGAAGATATCTCCAAACATCTCTCCTCCTTCAAGGTCCTCAATCCTGAACTGCACATCTGCTCCATGGAGCCCACGGTGAAGCTGAAGATGGATATCAAGATCGGCAAAGGCCGGGGATATGTCCCTGCCGACGAGAACAAAGTCGAGCTCGCTCCCGTCGATACCATCGCCATCGACTCCATCTTCACCCCGATCAAGAATGTGAAGTATACGGTCGAACCCTGGCGTGTTGAACAGAAGACTGACTACGACAAGCTGAACCTCGAGATCACCACGGACGGTTCCATCCATCCGAAGGAAGCCCTCAAGGAAGCTGCCAAGATCCTGATCTACCACTTCATGCTCTTCTCCGACGAGAAGATCACGCCCGAGACTCCGGTCGAGGTCGACAGCAAGGAACTGGACGAAGAGGCTCTTCGCATGCGTCACCTCCTGCTCAGCAAGCTCTCCGATATGGATCTCTCCGTTCGTGCACTCAACTGCCTGAAGGCGGCCAATATCGATACGTTCGCCGACCTGGTGTCTCACCAGCGTGGCGAGCTGATGAAGTTCCGCAACTTCGGCAAGAAGTCCATGAACGAGATCGAGGTGCTCATCGAGAAGGTGAAGCTCAACTTCGGCATGGATGTGACCAAGTATGGCATCGAGCCGAAGCAGTCCGTCCCCGATCAGGACACTGCTACGGATAACGAAAAAGAAACAGATAACGAAACAGAAATAGAGAATTATGAGGCATAACAGGGCTATTAATCATTTGGGCCGTCAGAGCGGTCACCGCAAGGCAATGCTGGCCAACATGGCTTCCTCGCTCATCCTCAGCAAACAGATCGAGACCACGGTTGCCAAGGCCAAGGCACTGCGCATGTATGTGGAACCCCTCATTACCAAATCGAAGGAAGACACCACGCACTCCCGCCGCATCGTTTTCAGCTACCTGAAACAGAAAGAGGCCGTCAGCGAGCTTTTCCGCGTCGTTGCTCCGAAGATCGCCGACCGTCCGGGTGGATACACCCGTATCGTCCGCACCGGTTTCCGCGTGGGTGATGCTGCCGACATGGCTGTGATCCAGCTGGTCGACTTCACCGAAGTCGCTGCTGCTCCTGAGAAGGAAGTCAAGAAGACGACCCGCCGCAGTGGCGCCAAGAAGGCTGCCGCCAAGGAAGGGGAAGAAGGCACGACCAACCCGGCTAACAAGAAAGGCGCTTCCCGCAAAGCCAACTCTGCGAAGGCTGCGAACAAGACGGCTACCAAGGCCGCTCCCGCCGCCCGCAAGGTCCAGGCTCCCCGCAAATCGGGAAATGCGTAAGCGAAATATCTGCATAAAAAAAACCGGCTCCAACGAGCCGGTTTTTTTATGCCCTTACGGCAGATTTACAAAGTAATTCCGTAAATCCTTCCATCGGTAGTACGGGCCCTTGTAGGGCTTGAGGGCCGGGATGGTGGTTTCCCGCTCGTTGCGGAGGATCTTCACCAGCACGTCGCCGCCTTTCGGGTTCTTGTAGAAGATCAGCTGCAGGTTCGAGCCCATGGGCATCTGTTCGAAACAGTACCAGCCCTTATCGGTCGCCTGCGTCATCGAAATAATATCCTCGTAGCCTTCCAACCGAAGGTAGCTCAGCAGTGGCAGCAGGCCGGAGTCGTGGCCGAAACGCAGGTTGGCGGCCACGTCGTTGCCTGCCACGGCCGCATCGGCCTTTTCGATGAAATCGGCCAGCATCTTGCGGCCTGTCTCGTAGAAACGGCAGTCATTTTCGAGGGTGTTGGCCATCGAATCGTAGTGCGACATGTTGTCGACATACCAGAGTTCATAGAGCTCGTCTTCCGTAAAGAAGGAGTAGATGTCGGGCAACTGGTAGTCGTCGGCCAGGCACTGCACGATGCCTCCTTCATAATACACATTGTAGACGAACGTGCGTACGTCGTACTTGCCCAGGTGCTGGGCCGCGTCCCACGGATCGGTGAACCAGGCGTTCATGACGCGGGTCGGGTCGAAGCGGGCGTTCAGCACCGAATCGATGACGGTGTAGTGCGAGGGGTTGCGCTTGATGCTGGTACCGGGCGCGATGTGCGTCATGAAGCGTTCGCCGGCATAGATGTCGAAGCGCAGCTGCGGTGCATCGGCTTTGAGCACCATCGTGAAGTTGGCCAGCGACTGGATGCAGCGCTGGATGTAGCTCGACTCGGCGATGACGCGGCCGCGGTCCGGCTGATTGAACACCAGCGGAACGCGGTCATAGAGCCGCTGCGCGATGCCCTGGTGCTCGCGTCCACCCCGCAGGGTCAGGTAGCCCGCCTGCCCCACATGGCTTTCCTCCAGCGCTTTCAGGGCGGCATGCAACTGCTTGCCTTGCTCCGTCAGCAATTGAAGGGAATCGAGGGCGTCGAAGAGATGCGACACACGGGTGACCGAGTTCATCGAAGTCATGTAGCGGCTGCCGTGCCGGCCGTAATGGCTCACGTAGAAGGGTTCATAGCCCTTCGGGGCGGGTGTGTCCACGATGACGTCCGGTGCTTCGTAGCTATGGTGTATGTTGGCGTAGCGTTCGGGGTTCTCACGCAGAAGGGGAAGGGCGTCCTGGCTCCGCAGCGGTGCGGCGGCCAGGAGGAGGGTTGCCAGGAGGAGAAATAGTCTTTTCATAGGTTATTTCGATGTAAATGTTGTTGCGTCGGTGTGACCGCGGTATTCTTTGGCGTAGAGGCATTCGATTTCGGCCAGGCCGGAGTTGAAGGTGCCTTCCTGCGTCACGTAGAAGTCTTCGGAGACCGTGATCCGCTCCTCGGGGAGCAGTTCCCAGTAGTAGTTGGTCTCGGACGGTTTCACTTCGCGGTACCAGCCCCACCAGGTGAAATACGAACGCTCGTCCACCGGATAGAAGCAGGCGGGCCGCATGGCGCGCATCTGCACGAAGCTGCGGTTCTCGCTGTTGTAGATTTCGTAGTAGACGGTGATCTTATCGCCCACTTTGATCTTTGCGCCGTCCGTGAGGGTCTCGCTGTTGTTGCGGATGAAGCGGCGCTGGACGGAGATTTCGTTGGCAGAGGCCTTCACGCGGCTGAGTTCCGTGGTATAGGTGTAGTACACGGCACCGAGTTTCAGGTCCTTCGCTTTGCTGGCGATGAGCGCATGCACGGCATCGGTCGTGGCCACGGTGTTCTCCCAGGCCTGATTGTGCTTCTGCAGCAGCATCCACTGGGCGATGCCGTCGACCATCTTGCGCTCCTTCAGCGAGGCGAAGAGCTCCATGAGCTGGGCGTGGGCGTAGATCTCGCTGTTCATCAGGCCGCGGTACGGCATCACAGCGTTGGGGAAGTAGCAGCCGATGGTCGGGTTCTCCACAGCGTAGTCTTTGAGCGACTCGCGCAGCAGCTTCACGCGCTGGTTGAAGCGTTTGTCGTCGTAGGTCGTGCCGGCCGCGCGGAGCATCGTGTTGCACATCTGCGCTTTCTCGAGGATCGAGAGATCCTGCCAGCCATCGCCGCTCTTGTCCACATACTTTTCGAACACGGCCTTGGCCTTGTCACTCAACGGAACGTCGAACCAGAGGCTGCGGATGGCGAAGTCGCGGATATAAGTGAAAGGATAGAATTCCTTGCCCTGGGCCTGGCGGACGACCACGCGGTCGTCCACGGCGGCGGTAGCCTTTCGCACCATCTGCAGCTCGTCAGCGGAGAGGGCAATGGCGCCCAGCTGTCGCAGCTGTCCCACTTTCTCCAGGAAGTAGAGTGTGATCGTTTCGCTGCCAGGCATGCCGCGGAACCAAGTGAAGCGGCCGTCGCTCTCCTGGAAGGTCTTCAGTGCGGAGAAGGCCTGCTCGCGGAACGACTGATAGTCAGCTGGATCGTCTTTCAGCACGAAATTGCGCATCTGGTTGATGTAGAGCTGATTGATCCAGTTGATCGCGTTTTCGCAGGCCGGCTTGGAAGCCACGGGCAGCGACTCCTTGACGGCATCGAGCGTGGAATACTCTGCGTACTCAATCTTCGGGTTGGCGGCGCCGAATTTCTTGCGGAGCTGCTTCTCATAATAGGCGTGGCTCTTGCCCTGGCCGATGACGAAGGAGGCAGCTTCGGTGAGGGTGATGGTATTCGGGACGACCTGGATCTCGTGCTGCTCGCCGTCGCTCGAGCTCGGGGTGACGAACCAGATGCGGACCGTCAGCTTGCCGGTGCCGCCCGGCACTTCGATACCCCAGGCCACTTCGTCCTGGGCGCCGGCCAGCAGCGACTTGTTCTGCTTGGTCGTGCCCTTGAGTTTCAGCTTGCGGCCCTGGTCGTCGAGGATCTCAACGTAGGCCGTTCCCTTGAGCTCCTTGCTGCTCAGGTTGACGAGCTTGGCTTTGAGGACCAGTTTGTCGCCCTGCGTGGCGAAGAGCGGCACGGACGGCATGACCATCAGTTCTTTCTGAACCACGAACTCCGTCTCGTCATTGCCGGTGAACAGGCGCTTGTCGTGTCCCAGCACCAGCACGCGGAAGGTGGTCAGCAGGTCGCCCGCCTTGTAGCGGATCTTCGTCACGCCGCCCTTCTCCGCGCGGATGTGCGGATAGAAGGCGATCAGCTCGCTGAGGTTGGTGCGGCCCTCGAATTCGGGCGTTTCATCATCCTCCTGGTCAATGGCCGCTTCTTCCGCCGCCATGCCATCCGCAGCAACACTCTTGTACATGGCCGGCGCTTCTTCCAGCACCATATTGTCCGCCATGGCGCCCATTGCGCGGCCCCGCATCATCTGGTTGACCGAGACGGCTCCCCAGCGGTCCAGCGAGCAGTGGATGTCGGGCGTGCCCACGGAAGGATACTCGCTGATCGGCCGGAAATTGAAGTTATTGGCGCCGTAGCGGTCGGTTGTCACGTCGTAGATCGAAACCAGCAGTTCGGATCCCTCCGGCGCACGGATGGTCATTTCTTCTTCCGAGCCAGGCGTGGTCTTGTCGCGGAAAGTCTCGATGGCGATGTCGAGCCGCACGTCGCCCGGACGCTTGAATTCATACTGGTGGCTGATCTGCTCACCGTCGCGGATGCCGAAGATCACCATCTTCACGGCGCTGCGCCAGGCCGGATCGTAGGGGATGCGGAACTTGCGCATCTCATTCTGCAGATGGACGCTCTCGTGATAGAGCACCTGGGCGTTGTCGAAGATTTCCAGCTCGAAGTACAGGTCGTCGTCGGTGGTGCCGAGCACGAATTCAATCTCGCCTTCGGTCTTGACCGGGTAATAATAGTAGCGGCTCTTGAAAGGCAGTCGGGTGTCGTCGGTACTCATGACGATCACCTTCCGCTTCGTGTCGATCTCCCGGCCGCGGTATTCGGTGCGGGCCGTCATCTCATAGTCACCCGACGGCAGCGCGCCGAAATCGAAGGCCACGGGCTCGTTGGATGTGAACGGGCCTTTGGAAATTTCTTTTCCTTCGGCATCCGTCACAATCCAGTCGCCCTGGAAACTGTACGGCGTGCCGTTAAGCGTAGTGCCCCGGACCAGGACCGATTTCACCCGGTCCTTGTCGATGATCAGGCGGCCGTCGAAGCTTTCGCCCTTCGGCAGTTCGATGTTCAGGTCGAGGGGGATGTCGCCCACCGGCACGGAAATCTGTGTCTCATGCACCTCGCCCTGCGGATCCACGGCACGGACCCGGATCGTATAGTGCGCTTTGTACAGGTCCGTGTATTCTTCCGGACGGTAGCCCGTATAGACCGGGCGCTCTGCAGGGAACAGGATCTCGAAGTTCCCCTGATTGTCAGACACAGTGCTGCCTTCCGTCACGTTCTCGTACCAGGAATTCCACCAGCCCGTCCTGGATGCCACCATGCAGGTGCGGGAGATAGTATACTCAATCGTTCCGCCTGCTACCGAGAAGCCCGCGTAGCTTTTGAGCGAGCCGGTCTGCCGGACCACGTCGCCGAAACAGAGCACCTCGCCCACGGGTTCCAGCATCACGCTGAAATTGGGCCGTTTGTATTCCTCCACGCGGATGGATTTGAGTGTGCGGTAGCCTTCCTTGATCAGATAACGTCCGTTCCGGGCGCCTTCCGGCAGCGTGAAGAAGCCGCTGGCTGAACCCATGTCGTTGGTCAGGAGTTTCACCTGGGCGACGGTATCGGGCGAGGAACTGTGCTGGAGTGTCAGTTCCACGGTCTTGTTGGCGAGCACTTCGCCTTCCGTCTCGGAAGCCTTGTAGCAGATGACCTTGAAATAGATGGTATCCGTGGGCTTGTAGAGGTTGCGGTCGGTGAAGAGGATCGCGTTTTCATAGCGGCTGCTGATGCCCCTGCCGGGATACCATTCTTCATCCTGCAGGCCGCCGATCAGCGGAGCGTAGATGTCGTTCCCCTCTTCGATACGCAGCACGTAGTGGTTCTTGCGGTCGGAGGGCGCCTTGCCGGCGTCGATGGCCGAGAAGCCCTGCCCGGCGAAGCGGCCGGTCAGCCAGGGTTTCATTTTCAGGATACTGGAGGTATTCTTGTCGTACAGATTCTTGAAGATTGAGAACTGGCCTTGCGGGATGGGCTTGCCGGTGGTATAGTCGGCGGCGTAGACTTCGGGCTGGCCGCCACGGATGCGGAGGGCGCCCACGACGTTGCTCACGTTGACGCTTTCATAGCAGATTTCCTCGCCGTCGGCCGTTGCAAAGCGGACGACATAGACGCCTGGCGTGGGGAAATCCACGCTGGTCTTCTGCCGTTCGCTGATGTTGTATTCTTTCTTGAAATCCGTTACTTCGGATTTGGCGAGCAGGGTGGCGTTGCGTTCGAGGGACTGGAGCGAGGCGTCGCCCATGTGGGGCAGGTACACCACGTCGTCGTTCATGCGATAGACGCGCACTTCGACTTTGTCGACGTTGCGGGCGTCGATATAATATTCCACGTCGCGGGCGGGCGCCATCGTCGAATGCGATGTCGTGCTGAGCGATTGGGAGTCCATCGACCTGATCATCGATTCGATCTGGCTTTTGTACGTGCCCACGCGCTTGTGCTTCAGCAAATCGGTGGCCTCCTTGCGGATGGCCAGGTAGTCTTCGCCGGTACGGGCGTACTGGCGGTCGACGGCTTGCTTGTGGTTCTGCAGCTGCCGGTACAGCAGCATCATGATGCGGGGATGGTCCTTGTACTTGACGATGTAGCTGTCAAGGCTGTCGGTCATCACCCGGCGGCTGAGACTGGAATAAACGGGATAATAGGCGTTGGCCTCTTTCCAGTTGTATTTGGATAGATCGTCGTAGAGCCGTTCGGCAACGGCCAGGTGCTCCAGCTCGTCGCCGGCAGCGATGGTCTTCTGTTCCAGCTCTTTCAGGTAGCCGGCAGCAGTCTGGGGCTTGCCTTCTTTTTCGGCCTTCTGGACCTTGGACCAGAGGCGGGAATACGTGGTTTGTGCATCCATAGTGAAAACAACAGTGGCCAGCAAAGCGACCGTCCAAAGCAATCGTTTCATGGTAAACTTGGTTTTGGCAGTTAAAGTTAACGAAAAATATACCAATTTTGCCTATCTTTGCTTTGATAAGCACAGCCGATGAGATTCGAAGTACTTTCCAAGGACCAGACGACAAGCGCCCGCCGCGGCCGGATTACCACAGACCACGGCACCATCGAGACCCCCATCTTCATGCCGGTCGGCACGGTCGGCTCCGTGAAAGGCGTGTACCATAAGGACTTGCGGGAAGACATCCATGCACAGATCATCCTGGGCAACACCTATCATCTCTATCTTCGTCCCGGACTCGACATCCTGCGCCAGGCCGGCGGCCTGCACCGCTTCACGTCCTGGGACCGTCCCATCCTGACCGACAGCGGCGGCTTCCAGGTGTTCTCGCTGGCCCAGAGCCGCAAGCTCACCGAAGAGGGCTGCATCTTCCAGTCGCACATCGACGGGTCGCGGCATATCTTCACCCCCGAGAATAACGTCGACACGCAGCGCATCATCGGCGCCGACATCATCATGGCGCTCGACGAATGCTGCCCGGGTGACGCCGACTACCGCTATGCCGAAAAGTCGCTGGGCCTGACCCAGCGCTGGCTGGAGCGCTGCGTCCGGCGTTTCGACGAGACCGAGCCGCTCTATGGCTACAGCCAGACCTTCTTCCCCATTGTGCAGGGCTGTGTGTATCCGGACCTCCGCCTGCGGGCAGCCGAACATGCGATGGCCTTCGACCGCGAAGGCTACGCCATCGGCGGCCTGGCCGTGGGAGAGCCCACCGAAAAGATGTACGAGATGCTGGAGCTCCTGCATCCCGTGCTGCCGCAGGACAAGCCCCGCTACCTGATGGGCGTAGGGACGCCCGCCAACCTGCTGGAAGGCATCGCCCGTGGCGTCGACATGTTCGACTGCGTGATGCCCACCCGCAACGGACGCAACGCGATGCTGTTCACCAGCGAAGGCATCCTCCACATCAAAAACAAGAAATGGGCGGACGACTTTTCGCCGCTCGATCCGGCTGGAACGTCTTTTGTAGACCACTGCTACACCAAAGCCTACCTGCGGCACCTGTTCGTGGCCGGCGAAATGCTGGCCGCACAGATCGCCAGCCAGCACAACCTGGCGTTCTACCTGCATCTGGTGGAACAGGCGCGCGAACACATCGCGGCAGGAGACTTCGGCAGCTGGAAAGAGCAGACCATCCGGAAGCTTGACACCCGCCTTTAATCCATGAACCTGCCTCAAGTCAAGATACTCGACAAGTACATCGTGAAGAAGTTCCTCGGAACCTTCTTCTTCACGATCATGATCGGCGTGTCCATCGTCGTCATCTTCGACTTGAGCGAGAAGATTGACAAGTTCGTGGAGAAGAACGTGCCGGTCCACGAGATCATCTTCGACTATTTCGCTGGATTCATCCCCTGGATCGTCAACAGCTTCAGCCCGCTGATCGTGTTCATTTCCGCCATTTTCTTCACCTCGAAACTGGCACAGAACAGCGAGATCGTGGCCATGCTTTCGGGCGGCATCAGTTTCCGGAGGATCATGGCGCCCTACATGTTTTCGGCCGCCGTCATCTGCGTCCTATCGCTGATCCTGGGTCTGTACATCATTCCGCCCGCCAACCAGAAACGACTCGACTTCGAGAACAAATACATCAAGGCCCAGGAGATCGTGGCCAACAACAAGCGCAATCTCCATTATCAGCTGTCGCCGGGTGAATTCGTCTATATGGGACAGTTCAGTTCCTCTACCAACACGGCGTATGGTTTCACGCTGGAGCGCATGGAAGGCAACCATGTCGTCTCCAAACTCTCCGCCCAGTCCGCAGCATGGGACACCACGTTCCAGGGCTGGCGCCTGAGAAACTACTATATCCGGGACTTTTACGGAGAATCGGAAATGGTCCGGACGGGGCGGCAGCTCGACACAGTGATCCAGCTGTCCCTTCAGGACCTGTACCGGCGCCGGAATGCCGTGGAATCCCTTTCGGGTAAAGATCTGAATCAACTCATCGAAGTCCAGAAGATGCGCGGCGACGCGGAGATCAAGCGTTCGCTCATCGAAAAATACAGCCGCATCGCCACGCCGTTCTCCGCTTTCGTGCTGACCGTCATCGCCGTTTCGCTTTCGTCGCGCAAGAAACGCGGCGGCCTGGGCCTGAACATCGGTATCGGCCTGGCCTTGAGTTTCGCCTATATCCTGTTCATGCGCTTCAGCCAGATGTTCGTCCACAAAGGGATCATGGAGCCTCTGCTGGCCATGTGGCTCCCCAACATCGTCTTTGCCGTCGTGGCTATCATCCTCTACAGGCTTGCACCGAAATAAATCAAAACAACTATTCATAATGGAAACGAAATCCAATATCCGATTCAGACTGATCGTGATGAACTTCCTGGAGTTTGCCGTCTGGGGAGCCTACCTCACGTCTCTGGGACGCTATCTGGGCAACATCGGCCTGGGCTCGCATATCAAATGGTTCTTTGCGATGCAGGGCATCGTGTCGATCTTCATGCCGACGCTCATGGGCATCGTGGCCGACCACAGGATGGAGGCGCAGAAAGTGCTCTCGCTCTGCCAGGGCCTGGCCGGCATCTTCATGATTGCCGCCGGCATGTATTGCATGAACGCCGGAGCGGATGTCCAGTTCGGCCCGCTGTTCATCCTCTACAGCTGCAGCCTGGCCTTCTTCATGCCGACTATCGCGCTGACCAACTCCGTGGCTTACAACGCACTTCGTGAGCAAGGCATGGACCCGGTGAAAGAGTTCCCGCCCATCCGCGTGTTCGGCACCATCGGTTTCATCTGCAGCATGCTGCTGACCAACTTCCTGAAGATCGACGGCGTGGCCATGCAGGACAGCTATACGCAGCTCCTTTCGTCGGGTATCCTTTCCATCATCCTCTGTTTCTATGCCCTGAGCATGCCGCACTGCCCGGTCAACCGCAACCGGGAAAAGACATCTTTCGTGGACGCTTTTGGCCTGAAGGCCTTCACCCTGTTCAAGGACAGCCAGTTCGCCGTGTTCTTCATCTTCTCGATGTTGCTGGGCGCTTCGCTCCAGATTACGAACGGCTACGCCAATACCTTCCTGGGTTCGTTTGCGGCCGATCCGTCGCTGGCCAACGCATTCGCCGTGAAACACTCCAACGCGCTGATCTCCCTCTCGCAAGCTTCAGAGACGCTCTGTATCCTGCTCATCCCGTTCTGCATGAAGAAATTCGGCATCAAGAAAGTGATGCTCATCTCCATGCTGGCCTGGGTGTTCCGCTTCGGCTTCTTCGGGCTCGGCCATCCGTCCTGGCCCGGTGTGCTGCTGTTCGTTCTCAGCTGCATCGTCTACGGTATCGCGTTCGACTTCTTCAACATCTCGGGCTCGCTCTATGTGGAGCAGCGCACCGACAAGAATATCCGATCCAGTGCGCAGGGCTTGTTCATGATGATGACCAACGGCTTCGGCGCTTCCATCGGCACGCTGGCCGCTGGCGCGGTGATCGACGCCTGCGACGTGTTCAACACCCCCGCCAACTGGCCCAAGGCCTGGTTCATCTTCGCCGGCTACGCCCTGGTGGTCGCCATCCTGTTTGCCATCTTCTTTAAGTACGAGCACCATCCCGAAGCCGAAGCTGCCAAATAAAGCATGAAAAGAGTTTTTGCAACGGCGTTGTTCGCTCTGGTGGCGCTCATCTCTTCTTTCGAGGCGAAAGCCATCGAGGGTCCTTATCAGAAATCGACGATGCTGGCGGGTGTCCATTTCGGCGTCCTGCCGGGATTCGGTTCGACCGTATACGGCGATTATGTGCTGGTCGACAGCTGGTGGAAGGGGCATTTCACCGTTGGCGGACAGATTGGCCTTACCCGTCAGGCCACCGATTATTTCGTTATCTTCCCGAGCAAGACAGATACCAAATGGAGCACCGTCGCCCTTCTGGCGCGTGCGACCTACGGCTTGAACCTCTCGAAGTCCTTCGAGGTCCATGCTGGCGCGCTGCTCGGCGTGGGCTTCATCGGCCCGCAAGGATATAAGCTCTCGGCCGGCTTCGCCTATGGCGGCCTGCTGGGTCTCCGCTGGTTCTTCACCGACAACCTGGCCCTCTCTTTCGAGCTCCAGCACAGCACAGGCTACGGCCCCCTGGCCAACATCGGCCTGGCGTTCAAGTTCTAGCATCCCGGCATTTCTTATTTTTCGGCGAGATGGTCAAGGCCGGCACGGCGGAGGCCGGAATCGGCGAACTTTTCCTCGAATTCTTCTTCAGACAAGTTGTCCCAGCCGGCTTCGGACTGGGCTGCGATGGCGGCGCGGTGCGTCTCGAATTCGGGCAGCGGCGTGAGCGGCTTGTCCCAGGGGCAGGCGCGCATGCATTCTTCACAGCCGAAGCGCCAGCCGCGGCGGGCCGCGGCGGAGGCGAGGTCTGCCGGCAGGGGTTCGTGCGATTCGATGGTCAGGTAAGAGATGCAGCGGCGGGCATCCAGTTCAAAGGGGGCGCGCAGGGCCCCGGAAGGGCAGGCGTCGCGGCAGGCACCGCAGGCGCCACATTCGGTGGCTGCCAGCGGCGCGTGCGGCGCGAAACGGTCGGTGGGTATATTGCAGACGATCACGCCGATGATCGTCCGCAGACCAAATTCGGGCGAGATGAAGAAATTGTTCTGTCCGATGAAACCCAGCCCGGCCTGCACGGCCCAATAGCGCTCCAGCACCGGCGCACTGTCGACGAACGGCCGTCCCTCGAAATCCTGAAACTGCGCCTTGAGAGCTTCAATGATGGCGAAAAGCCGGTCCTTGACAATTTTATGATAGTCCACACCCTGCGCAAACCCCGCCACGCCGCCGCCGGCCTGGCCATAAGGCGCCAGAAAGCATAGCACGCTTTCCGCGCCCGGCACCAGCAGGGCCGGATCGAAACGCTTCTCCAGATTCCGCGCCAGATAGCCCATCTCGCCATGCCGGCCTTCCGTCAGGAAGCGCTCGAAGCTGCGGCGATTTTCTTCAACTTTTTCGGCCTTGGCAGCGCCGAAATCCAAGAAACCGTGCGCACGATAATTGATTTTTATTAAATTTGTGGACAAATTGATTTAAAATTATCAAAACAGATATGAAACGGATTCTTGTTGTCGGAGCTGGCGGACAGATCGGTACCGAACTTGTCCCGTATCTCCAGCATATTTATGGCGAAGATAATGTAATTGCCGCAGATTTGAAAGACGAACTCGTCGAAAAACTGGGTCGCGGCGCAATTGCCGAGAAACTCGATGTCCTCGACGCAAAGCGTTTTGAAGAAATCGTGAAGAAATACAAGGTCGACGCCATCTACAACCTCGTGGCCCTGCTCAGCGCCAAAGGCGAGCACATGCCCGGCGTGGCCTGGCACCTCAACATCACGGCCCTGATCAATGCCCTCAACATCGCCCAGGCCTACCACTGCTCGATCTTCACGCCGAGCTCGATTGGCGCCTTCGGCCCGAACACGCCGCACGACAACACCCCGCAGGATACCATCATGCGCCCGAACACCATCTACGGCATCTGCAAGGTGACCGGTGAACTCCTGGGCGACTACCACTGGCAGCGCTTCGGCGTAGACGCCCGCAGCGTCCGCTTCCCGGGCATCATCTCAAACGGCGCCCTGCCTGGCGGCGGCACCACCGACTATGCCGTTGAAGTGTTCTACGAGATCCTCAAACCCGGCCACCACTACACCTGCGAAGTACCGGAAGACAGCTACATGGACATGATGTACATGCCCGACGCCCTGCGCGCCGCCGTCGAGATCATGGAAGCCGATCCCAAGAAACTCGTTCACCGCAACAGTTTCAACATCGCCGCCATGAGCTTCTGCCCGCGCGAACTCTTCGAAGTCATCAAGAAACGCATTCCGGATGCAACCTTCGACTACAAGGTAGATCCGGTGAAGGCAGCCATCGCCGATTCCTGGCCCAACAAGATGGACGACAGCTGCGCCCGCGAAGAGTGGGGCTGGAAGCCGGAATGGGACATCGACGCGATGGTCGACGACATGCTAAAAGTCATTGGCGAAAAACAGAAGAACGCCGCAGGGATGTGAGAGCGTCAGCGTGAAGGTCTCTGAAAGCGCCTTGTTGAGCGTGGCTTTCCAGAGCGCGTCGAAACGGACTTGATCGGTCGGGTATTTCAGCCCGGCCGATTTTATTTTCAGGGAGTTGTCGAAAGCGAAGATCGAGACAGGCTGTCCGGGGACGGACGACAGAGTAGCCGTGTCGAGAATGACAAAAAAGCGGCCGTGGTCGGTCAGCATCTCCACCGGGCAGGATGCTTCGCGTACATAGTCGATCAGCAGCGAAATGTTGCCCAGCGTGTGGTCTTCCCGCCGGCCGGTCGCGCCGAGGATCGTGATACGCGAAGGCTGCAGCGTCAGCGCCAGGTGGAAAGACTTGGTCAGGTCGTTGTCGTCCTGCTCCTCGACATGGGTGATGCGGTCGGCGTAGCGTTCCTTGAATCCGGGCGAAATGGAATCGAGATCACCGACGATAAAGTCGGGCTCCATCCCGTAAGCGACCAGTTCTTCTGCCGCCGAATCGCAGCAGATGCGCAGGTCTGCCTCATGCAGCGCCTGCAAGGGCTCTTCTGCCTTTGGGAAGTCGCCCGCGGCGAGAATGACGATGGAAGGATTCATCGTTTTCATTCGAAGCGGTAGGTTTCGGGATCGCGGAAGCCGCGGAGGAAGTCGGCGATGTCCATGCGTTTCTTGCCGGAGAGCTGGAGGCTGAGGATGCGCAGGGCGTTCTTACCGCAGCGGACTTCGAGGAAGGTCTTGCCGTCGGTGGTTATCTGGCCGGGCGTACGCGGATCGTCGTCGTCGCAGGGCACGACGTAACTGTCGTAGAGTTTGATGCCGAGCTGTGTGCCGTCATCCTTGACGAGCGTCGTCCAGGCGGCCGGGTAGGGACTGAGGCCGCGGATGAGGAGGCTGACGTTGCGGGCGCTGCGGGTCCAGTCGATGTGGCAGTTTTCGCGCGTGAGCTTCGGGGCCGGGTAGAGGGTCTTGTTCATGCCCAGGGACTGCTCGTAAGGCTTGGTGCGATGGTTTTCCATCGCATCGACCGTCTTGAGCACCAGGTCTGCTCCCATCTTCATCAGCTTGTCGTGCAGGGCGCCGGCATCTTCGTATTCTTCGATGGGGCAGTTCTCCTGGTAGAGGATCTTGCCGGTATCGATCTGCTCGT
>Ga0310786_10006754_pt1 | contig 15155 bp, 28 predicted proteins | sample AusTroGonzalo_MG_FD_203881 | JGI IMG/M metagenome (GOLD analysis project Ga0310786, IMG submission 203881) | Bovine rumen microbial communities from tropical cattle in Woodstock, Queensland, Australia - Gonzalo_03 (v2) (version 2) | ecosystem: Host-associated > Mammals > Digestive system >... | reverse complement strand
GTCTCGAGCTTCGTGATCTCGGCCTCGGCCGCAAGAAGGGCGCAGAAGTAGTTATCCTCGCCACGGACGTAGTTCCGGAGCTGGCCACGGTACATCCTGGGCACATCAACGCCCGGCACCGGGAACCACACATTGTGCTCCAGGAGGAAAGAGCGCTTGATGAGGCGGGACCAGGCATACACCCAGGTCATACTAAGGAACTTCGGGAAGAAATAATCCCCGTTGCAGTGGGGATGGATGGGGTAGAGCGTGGGGTTGTCCTTCTCGTAGCGCTTGTAGATATTGAACTGGTACACATCCTTCCCGCTCTCGATGGTCCTCAGCGCGTTCACAAGAAAATCCTCGCAGAGATAGTCGTCGCAGTCGAGGAAGGCGATGTAGTCGCCGGTGGCCATCTTGATACCCTTGTTACGGGCGACACAGTTGCCGCTGTTCTTCTGGTGCACGACCTTCATGTACGGGCACCTCTTCGCGGCGGCATCAAGGATGGCGTAGGAGCCATCGGAAGAGCCGTCGTCGATGAAGATAGCCTCGAAGTTTTCCTCCGTCGCGCCATCAAGGTGTACAACAGAGTCAAGGCAGGCATGAAACAACTCTCTGGGAGTATTCCAAACCGGGCATATAAGACTGATTTTCATAGTGATACGAGTTTTATGAGTTTATTGCGGAACCGAGCATCATCGAATGCCCTATCCGTATAGGATATGTGTCGCACATCAGGTATATCCTGGCCCGGCTCGCGGACGAGGGCGTGATCGAAGACCGGAACAGCTATCGTATCCACAAAATTGTAGTACAGCGAGCGGAAGATAACCCCCTCGTCGTGCATGTAGTCGAAAGCGTTGCACATCTTCATGAATCCAGACGCCAGCATCGGCGAGAAGATATGCGGCTCGAAGAACTTTGCACCGGCCCCGAACTTCCGCATGGTGAGGACCAGCCGCTTCTCCCAGGTCCGCTTCATGCGCTCACTCTCCCAGATGGGGTCCGACGGCCACTCCGCGACATACCTGGGCCGGAAGTCAAAAAGGCGGGACTCTCTCGTAATGAGGGTATCGTCTGAAATAGCAATAAACGTCGGGGAAATGTCCGGGAAAGACTCTATCCCGAGGCGGATCTTCCCGATGATATTCCCATCCTTCGTCGCGGCCCCAGGCTCCGGGCACCGGACTACATGGACGCCCTCTATCCCAGGGTCCTCCCCAACGATAATGATGCGACCATGGCCGTTGAAGAACTTACGGATGGAAGCCACGGCAATACGGGCCTCGAGGTTATCATATCGAGACCCGTTACCAAGCGGCATGATGCAATCACAGTTCATCGGCGGCCTTCTCAGGGTTACGCATCTCCTCCAGGGCCTCAGCATCGGCCTTCGCGCGCTCCTCGGGGCTCTGGCGGGCATCGGCCTCCTTCTGGCGCCTATCGGCATGGCCCCTCATCGCCCGCATCACGGCCTGCAAGAACTTCACATCAGGGCCGCTGGAGAGCATGAAGTCCTCCGTGACCATATAGAAGGTGAGGGCGCAGATGGTCGAAGCGAGCTCCTTCGTGCCATGGGGAATCTCCGAGGACCCGTCCGGGGAGACCTCCGCCCAGTGAAGGAGCGTCTGAAAGAACATGAAGCGGGCATGGGAGGCCTCCACCGACACCCTCCAGGTCAGCGCAGCGTCCTCGATCGTGATGCAGGGGACGTTGTACACCTTCCCGGAAGGGGAAGCGGACCGGCCCCACTCCTTGATGATGTAATTACCAACCTGGAGCTTGGCGACGGGCTCCAGAACCTTCTCTTCCGCCTTTTTTCTCTTGAACATAGCTATTATTTGTTTGGAATCATCTTATCAACCACCGGCGCCCCAAGGAGAGCCGCCTTCTCGCGGTAGATGGGGCACTCCACCGTGCAGCGCATGGCCACATAGGCATGGATGCGCTCTTCGTTATCGGACATATCCTCCTTCATCTTGGTCTTGATCTTCACAGCCAGGTCCGTCCACTTGAGGTAGGCATCGTTATCACTGCGCTGGAAGGCCTCGGTACGCTTGTATTCGACCTCACGAAGCAGCGTCTCGTAGTCCTTCACCTCGATATTCTCGAGATCCAGCGACTCCAGGCCCAGCTGAGCCACCCGCTCCTGGTCCTTCCGCTCAAGCTCCTGGAGATACCCGTTCACGGGGTTCGAGGAGAACCACTTCGCGCACTTGGCGAGCCTATCGGCCTCCGGGCGCACGAGCACATCGTCCGTGACCTCGCGGGAACACTCCCAGCACATGTACTTCATGGTCTCAAGCCGGCCATTGAAATGCCAGGCATCGAGGCAGAAACGCTCCCTATCAGAGAGCATGGCGGCGCGCTCAATCGCGTCCTCAACTTTCATCTTCCTAGCCATTATCTACCGTGGCCCCCTTCCCAAGATAAACGCTGTACATCATGTCGCTACCCCTGCGCCGGCACGTGAATCCGGCCTTGTTCATGCAGCGGGTAATGACGTTCTTCGTGATGGGCTCCTGCGGGGCCCCCATCGTGGCCCTCCAGTGCACGTACTCCGTGCGAAGCATCTCGGAGGTCTTGTAGATGGGCTTGCGGTAGTTCGCCATCTGCTCGTACCCCTTCGCCATTAGGAACATATTGAATGAGGCCCTATCCTCAGACCCCGACACCAGGCGCTCGACATTCCCGTTCAGGGCCTCACTCTGGGTAAAGAGCCCACCCGTGTCCTCAAGCCTATCCCTTCCTTCCAGGATCCAGTTGAGAATCCCCGGGTACTCCTCTTCGAGCTTGCGGGGAAGGGACCGGTCCTGCTGCTCCTCCGTTATCTTCACCATGAAGGAGAAGACGAAAACGCGGCGAGCGATAGCGGCATGGGAGCGAGTAATCTCCGGGAGGTCATTCGCGTTCCCCATCATCAGCGGGAGGTCCTTGATCTCCCTATACGGCTCGTACATCGCGCGCCCCATCTGCCGCTCACCAGACACAAGAGACTTGAACCGCACATCGTTGAGGGCCTTCGTCGTAATCTCGTCGCAGTAGTTGAGAAGCTTCCCATCCACCTCCGACAGCGCCCTCTCCGATGCCTCCCCACGCGTGAGCGCAATAGGGTCGAAGGACGAGCACTTGTCAAACCCCACGACACCCTTCATCGTCTCGGCGAAAACGCTCTTTCCATTCGCGCCCGTTCCCCACAAAAGCCCCATCTTCTCAATCTTCATCCTCCCCCTATCAAGGAACATGCTCCCCATGAGTTCCTGGAGACAAAGCCGCTCATCCTTATCAGGCAGAACCTCGCTCAGAAACTTCAAGAACAGAGGGCACTTCGCCATGGGATCATACGCATACGGAAGCACAGAAAACACCGCCCACGAAGGCGACGGCTCCAGTAACACCCTATCCCTCTCAGCGCAGTCCATCACACCGTTCTGGAAACAAAGCACACTCCGGCCCAAACGCGATACCCCAGAGCAGCCGTTAATCACCGTCCGGCATATCTCATAGAGCTGCTTCCACATCACCACGGGAACCCCCAATCTTGCACAGCTCTCCTCTAAGGCCCACTTGAACTTCGAGGGCTCCATATACTCATAGTACAGACCATTCCACATCCTCCACTTACCCTCAGAGCATATCAGATTCGAGCCCATTACAGCATCACGGTAGCAGTTCACAATCTCGTCCCGGTCTCCCACCGTAAACTTCCTACCAGCAGCAAAAGTCGGCATAGCCGAGAGTTTTGCATACAATCTGTTGTAAATTTCTTCCGCTTTATTCATCATTGAATCAATAACTTACCAACAAAGATATAAACATTTGCTTTACATTCCAAGAGCCTGGAACGCATTTTACATCATTCACATAGCACCAAAAGCATTGTAAATCAGTAGGTTGCGCCATTTTTCTCTTTATTTTTTTTCTTTTTTTTCTTTTTTCGCGCGCGCGCCCAACAGAAAAGAAAAATAATATGGTTAAAGCCTCCATAGACTTTTACAAAAATGAGGTTAAAAAAGCATCGCAACTCGCTGATAACCACTGCGGTATAGCGCAACCAGAATGTTGCAGTAAAATATTTTTTGACTCAGCAGGTGCCTGGTATAGAGAGTGGGGAATTCAAAAAAAATAAAAAAAATAATTATAGGGTACTATGCGGGCCCCATCCTGGAGAGGGATCCCCCGGGGGTGCCCCTTTTTGGTGTGTTGCAATATGCTAAAAGATTGCATGCACATTCACATGTACCTATATTTGTGGCAAATGTACGTTTTTAACGTGCTTACAGCTAATTATTTATCAATCATTTAACATTTTACAATTATGGGTAAAAAGAACACCGTTAGCACCGCTAACACCACCACCGCCACCACCGTAAAGGGTAACAAGCGCAACACCGTAAAGGGTAACACCACCGCCCCCGCTAATGTTCCGGCCCCGGAACAGTCCACCACCGTACAGGCCCCTAAACCCGCCCCGGTTAATTGGGCCCGTTTACCGGAACAGGTACGGGGGGAATTAGTACAGGCCGTTAGGGCCCTATTTCCATCTATTAACGCCCTTAAAAAGGCCGATAATAAGGGCCTTATTATTGAACAGGGTATAACCGTAACCCGTGGGGAACAGTCCACCGTTTACCGCTTTAATGATAGGGGGTATTTGTCCCTATTAAAGGCCGTAAAGGATACCCGTAAAGGGGAACTAAAGGCCGATATTAAAACCCTTAAAAGCGGGTATGATTTCGCCCGGGCCCTATATGATAGATTTGTGTGGGCTATGGGTATGCCTCAATACTCTACCTATTGCCACGAAATTGAACAGGAATTAGGCGAAGTAACCCCCGACACCGTACAATCATGGGTGGATAAATTTTTCCCGTATCAGGATAGCGAACATAATATCATGTTCCCCGTATGGGTGTGCCCCGTTGCCACCGCTAAAACCCCGGGCATTAAGGGCCGTTGCGCCCGTATGTTACTATACCCGGAACAGTTTACCGTGGGCACGGCCCAAAGGGTGTTTACTGCTTGTATTGATAATTGGGGTAAACTTGCAAGTAAGGCAATAGGGGTTGCAAAGGATTATACCGCCCCCACGGTGTACACCCATGCCACCGTTTTACAGGTGTGCAAATTCGACACCGCCACGGGTGTACGGGGCGAAGTTATTAAAACCCCGGGAACTGATTTCGTAACCGCCCACGGGGCCGGGGAATTAACCACCGTAACCCGTTGGCGTAACGCCCTAAAGACGGCCCGGGAACAGTAACCCCGGCCCATGATCCCGCCCGGGGATTTGGTCTAATTAGCGGGGACCGTAACCCCGCCCCGGGCCCAATAAGTTCATTTACTTACTGTTCATTTAAGCACTGCAAAGGTAGAGTAACGAAACCCCCGTATTTGCCCCGTATTTGCCCGTTAGCGGGCCTAATACGGTTAACAGGTACGGAACACCGCCCGCCCCGTTAGCGGGGCCCGTTGGCGGGTTTCTATTGCTTTTGTAGGGGTTAACCCGTTGGGGTGGACCGTTACCGTATCAGAGTAACCCCGCCCCGCTCATTTGGGCCCCCTATACGGGCATATCTATTTAACCATGTACGGTTATACCTTTGCGGGGTTTCGGCTATCATATAGGGCCCGAAACCCCCTAATTTAAGCGGTTACGGTGTGGGCATGATAAGCGGGTAACACCCGCCCCCGTTAGCGGGGTATAATCATAGAGAAACACCGGGCCGGGTAACTTGTTAGGGAATTGGGGTTTATATCATAGTTAGCAAGACGGAACACGGCCTAATGTGGGTATTTATACGCCCATGTGCCCCGGGCCCGTTTAACGCCCTTTTAGGGGGTGTTATACGGGTGTGGGGTGTGGTGTGTGTGGGGGAATGTTCCCGGGCCCTATATGGGTACAGGAACAGGGCCCCCAATACGCCCGTATAGATACCCCGCCAACGGTACGGGCCCACAGTCCCCGCAACGCTGATAAAAAGGTGTACGGGGAAAATACGCCCTATCGTGAACGGTTGAACGGGTTGAACGGTTCAACCGGGTGTAAAAATGTTAGGTAGTCAGGCCGAACAACACCGGCCACCGAGGAACCGGTCGAACGGTTGTACGGGGAAATTACGCCCGAACGACAACGAGATCTGGTTTACAGTGGAGAAAGCAAAACAGGATTTAGTAGGCCATCGTGAAACAAAGTGATTCATAATTTTGATTTGGAAAGCTGATGCCGTACAGCGGTTGATGCCCGAAGTAGGTTCAAATTGTCAGGCTTGCCTGAACGCGAACGAGCCGAACGGGTAGTAAAAACGGCGAACAACGGAGGGCGTAGTGTGAACTATGCCCTCTTTCTATTCAACCGAGAAGTCAAATGAACAAGATACAGTTTTCTCCCTGGGGGACGATAGTGCCCTGGGTCGAGCGTTCCGGCGGGCCTCTGGTCGGCTGGATATATTGCCTGAACGACGGGCGCGTTCTCATTGCGGAGGTCCGTAGTGGGTCCTGCGCCCTTTCCCTGAACGGGAGGGAAAAGTCTTTCCCGGACCGAACGAGTATGACGAGGTGGGTGAAATCGCACCTTGTTTGAATCATGTTCTGGGCGCGGTGGGAGCATTGTGCCCAGGTCCCAAGTGCTCAACCAATCAATCAAACAATCACTATGAACAAGTTAGCAAAGATGCTCGGCGTGAACGATGCCGAGGCCGGACGTCCCATGGACGATTCATGTTTCGCAACTGAGACGGAGAAGGTATTCTATCGCTGTGCGTATGAAACCCGCGTGGGCGAGATGTGCCTTGCCTCTATGGGTCTGGAGTGGGCTGTCCGCTGAACCTTTGACGGGCTGTGAGTGATCCGGCCCGTCGAACGACTAACCAATCAAAATCAAGTCATTATGAAAAAGATTATCTGCAAAGTTATCGAGATGGTATTCCCCGATGTGAAACTCCAGGCCGAGGAGCGCCGGCGCCAGCTGAACGAGAAGCGAACGGCCATGCAGCACCTTCTGGAGGCGAGCCGTGCCATGCACGCGAGCTTCCAGCACCGCAGCCCGAACGGGGACGAGACGAGCATCATCAATGCCCGTCTTCACGATGCCCTGAACGCCTACGAGCGTGGGCGCTATGGGGAGGTCCTTGCGCTGCTCCCTAGGGTGTAGTGTACCCGAACGCCGGTGGTTTATTCAGTTGAACCACTGGTGCAAATCAACCAATCAATAAACATTATGAAAACTGTTATCAATGCTAACGTGCATTATCGCACGCTCAAGAACCGCTATGGTATCGCTGAAAACGTCTATGCCGATAAGGTGATGAACACCCTTATCCGCTGGGAAAAGCGCATCTCCAAAGAGAACGTGAACCAGTGTGAAATCCCGAACTATGAACGGGATGAAGTGGACGAGCGATGCCGGAAATCCCTCTCGAAGCTCTTCGTGAACAAAGAGAAGTTCCTGAACGAGCTGTACATCAACCGAGATCCCCGTGGGTATGCTCTCAAGCTGAATATCCCCATCGAACGACTGGAAATGCACCGGGATTTCGGCGGCTACTACATCCTTGCGCCGGATAATCTGGCCTGGGTGGAGATTTAGCGAACGGCCGTGGATACTTTGCCGTTTCCATGGCCACCAACTCAACCAATCAAATTATCACATTATGAAAGCAAAGAAAGCAACGAAAGAAATGCGTCAGCGTTTCCAGTACATTCCCTTTGGCCAGCTGGATTTCGAGGTTGAATACTCGAAGTACAAGACCGAACGTGGCCTCATGAACCATCTTGAGGACATAAACGAACAATGCAGGCGAATCATCGAGGCGCCCGACGTGAAACGAATCTCCATGTCTATCAGCTGGGCGAGGTCCCAGATGTGGGGAATGAACCCGCACCTAGAGGGCCGAATCCAGTTTACAGATGGACGATGGGAGTATGTGGACGATATTTCCTGCGGTGGGTGCGGTTACGATAAGCTGTCCACTGTGATGGCCGACTTCCTGAACCGCTACCTCAAGGGAATGCTCTGGCGCAAGCGGAACTTCCGAAAGCACAAACCGCCCTATGGCGTAACCTTCTCGAAGGGATGGCTCCCGCGTTTCGATGGCGGAGTTGGTGCCAGGTGTACCATCGACGTGCTCAAATGGCTGGGCTTTAAGCTCGTGAGTTCCAGTAGTGGTAAGACCTGGGACTTCTACGAACTTGAGCGCAAGTAGTCTTTTGTCTTCCGGCCACCAGAACAGGCTGGGAGGCACCGAACAACCAATCAATTCACGTTATGAAAAAGTTTGAAGATTTTACTCAGGAGGATTTGTGGGCCCTTCGCCAGCAAATCGTGTTGAACAGCCTTTTCGTGGCTGACTATCGCAACAGCTTCGGGATAGACGGGCACTCCGTCTGCGAGTTCTTCGATTCCTTCATGAGCTATGCCCAGGAGTTAGAGAAGGAGGACGGCTTCGAGGATGAGAGCATCGAGGAGTTCTTCGCGCGCTACGACAACCCGGAAACGCTCTGGGACTGGTACTGCTGCTTCGAGGACTTTTCCTGGGTGCAGTACGAGGAGGTGGACGAGGAGGAGATGGAGCTTGCCGCCTGAACCATTTTCCCCGGCTCCTGGCCGAGCTGGGGAGAACGAACCAATCAAATCAATTTGCTATGAACGTATATGACATTGAAGAACGGGTGAAGAATGGAGAAATGAAGCTCCTCTTCTCTGGAAAACAAATCCGGCTCTGCATGAGCGAGGAACTGGCCAACGTACTCTCTGGGCTGAACGTGACCGAGTTTGCGAACTTCGGATACACGGACTACGGCTCCCTCTACGGCGGTATCTTCGACTACACGGTTATCCGCTACTTCGAGGAGAACTACCATGGTGACGGAGTTTCCATCGAGCACACCTACTACAACGGCAAGAACATGATTCTCTGGGGCGACGCCATCAAGCATATCCGCGACGAGATCACCTTCGGGAAGGACGATTGCGGTGCGCTGCTGACTGGCCTGGAGGACTATGTTATCCAGTACGAGTGGGAGGGCTGCTGCGAGGAAGCCGCCCAGCTGCACAAGGAAGAACGATTCGCTCAGTATGACGAGGAGTATCTTGCCAGGTGCATCGAGGAATGCAATTCCGGCCAAAGCAACACGCCTTCGCCCGACTACGCTGAGAGGGAACTGCTCAAGCGCCTCGAAAAGGGCGAATGACCTTTGTCCGGGTGGCCATGACACGCCACCTGGGCGCCAAACCAATCAAATTATGCTATGCTGAAAGAAAGAGTAACCGACCTTATCAATCGCTACGAATATAGCGAGGAGATTATGACGGCCATGGACGTTCGGGAAGAGCTGGATGCGATTCTCGACGATGAACCATGGGAGGAACCGCTATCGACCGACCTATCCGATGCGATATTTGTGTACGTGAACAACTGGCGTGACGCTCAGCGTTATGCCGGCCGCTGCGATGATGGCTCAGATGGATTTATTGAGGACATTGAACGAATCATCGGGTGGGAGAAGTAATCATTTTCCTGGGACCACGAAAATGTTCCCGGGGAACGAACAACCAATCAAATACAATCACTATGAGAACCATTACCAAAACCATTGAGATTTACAAGTTCAATGAGCTGTCTCCGCAGGCGAAGGATAACGCTATTAGCAACTACGCTTTCACCGACGCCTGGTCCAGCGAGTACAAGGCCGTGCTCAAAGATTTCTGTGAGCGATTCAACGTAGAAGTGTGGGGCTGGGAGGTTGGCGCATACGAACCGATTCTCTTTAACGCGAGAGTAAGGGGAATGGAGAACGAAGAGCTTCATGGCCTCCGTCTCCGCACCTGGATCATCAACAACTTCTGGCACGACTTGTACGAGGGCCGGTACTATTCCACGCCCTTCAAGCAGGTCCCGAAGAGTCCAGAGCATCCGGCTGGCCTATCCTATCGGTTCCGTCATTCCCGCATCATCATGGAAGAGCGGTGCCTGACTGGATTCTGCGCTGGGTACACGATTCTTGACGCCATCCGCAAGTTCATCGACGGCGGCTGGAAAGAGAGACCGTACCGAACCTGGGAGGACATTGTGAATGACTGCGTGTATGAGTTCTTCGACGACTGGAGGAAAGACATGGAGTATTCAGTATCCGAGGAGGGCTTCGAGGAATTCTGCGAAGGGAACGAGTACGAGTTCACAGCTGACGGCCGCATGTATTAACCTCTTTACCCCTGCGCTCCCGAACGGGCGCAAGGGCGCCACAACCAATCAATAATCACATTATGACAGAACAAGAATTAAACGACTTTGGTCTGTATGCGGACCTTGACACCTGCGAGAAAATCTACCGGGAGCACGGAATCGCCCGTTCGTGGGTTGACTATTCCATCCCCGGCGCGACCGACCCGGACAACGCCTGGGACCAGGACAAGTATTACGCCGACTTCGACCTCTGGTGGAAGAATCTTCCATTCCAGGAGAAGCGTCGCATCTATCACCGCTTAACTGGAAAGTAGCCATGAAAATCTACGAACTGATTCTCATTCAGGACGGCATTGAGCGCTCCCTGGGCGTGCTATACAAGGACGAGAAGAAAGCCTTTGCAGAGAAGGCCACGCAGAACAACCGCCGTGGCGCCAAGAACGATGAATATGCTCCGTACCAGGTGCGCGAGCGCGTCGTACTCTAATTACTCCGCCGGGGAGGAATCTCCGGCCGGGCACCATAACCAACCAATCAATAAGCACTATGAACGGAAAAGTACGCAACAACATCACCAACTGGCTTCTCGATAGAGTTGCCCAGGGAGAACATGAGGAATCCGGCTCTATGGACTGGGCCGAGTTCACGATTGACGGACAGAAGATCCGCGTAACCATCATGAAAGACCAGGACGAAGAGACGGGCGAGGAGAACTTCATCGTGACCATGGGCGAATCATTCGCCCCGGACTTCTCGCTGATGCGAAACGTGACCGAAGAGGTTATCAAGTGGACGCTTGACCTCTGGTATGACGCTGTAATGGTGGAGGCGTGATGGAGAATCCTATCTGGACGCTGATTGAGCGCATCGAGGATGCGTTCTCGAAGGATGATTTACGCTCCGCACCGAGAGAGGTGCTTGTGCGGGTCCTTGCCGACACCTACGAAGGATTGTGCGAGATTGCCGACTCCCAGGTTGAACCATGGGAGCGGGACGATGAAGCTCTCGCTGAGGTCCGTAACCGAATCTTGTCTGTGCGCTCTTGAGTGAGCGCATGGGCGCAACTTGAAGAAAAAACACTATCTTTGTGGTGCTCATAGACCGCCGTGAGGCAGGCCATGAAACGAATTTAAATGATTGATGGCCGGTCACTCTTGAACGAGAGTGGCCGGTTTCTCTTTACAACCAATCAAATCACATTATGGCAAAAATTCAGAACGAAAAGAACTACTGGTGCTACACCGGCAGTAGCTATCTCCTGGAGTTTGTTCTTCCGGGATGGATGATCAACGAGATTGCGCACCCCGGCCCCAACGATGCCGACGTGGAGCGCAACGCTAAGACGGAGATTGTGCAGAAGGCTTTCAGCGATTTCTCCGACGAACAGATTCGCCAGACCTACAACGAGGCGTGCTACGAGGATAACAACCCGAACGCCGACCGGCAGGAGATGATTGAATATCTCCTTTGGGATGCTGTCTGGAACATCGTGGACGAGCAGGAAGAGAATATTCAGGAGGGCGAGCTGCATGAGTAAGCGCAGGACACTTCGTGAAAGGGTGGCCGAACTGAATGAGATTCTTGGCGACCACCCGAAGTTCCATTTCGGAATCATCCAGAACTACAAGGAGCATCGCCATCCGTATGCCCTTGTATGGAACTGCTGCGGGGCCGTTGAACGAAGCCTATCCTTCCGAGAGATGAAGCAAATGGCCATCCAACTTCGCGCGGAGACACTTCCGCAGTAACTCTCACATCTTCCGCCACTTGAACGGTGGCGGAGGGTGCAACAAACCAATCAAATTTATTCCACTATGACGAAAGTTTGCTTTAGAATCCCCATTGACCATGCGGGCGAAATTGTTGCTGTGTTCCCTGAGATTCAGTGGGACGACTGGCCGAGCCTTGCTTGCTATCAGCACACCGGCCAGCACGGACCATGTACCGCTGACTGGGTGCGGCATGAGACTGTCCCTGCCAAGCCGAATGAGTACGAATCTCTGCTCCGTGAGCTGACTGAACTTGTAGGTTACGACGACCTGGTGATCATACCGAGAATGCCCAGGGTGTCCAACAAGTTCTACAACTGCTAACGAAAAAGCCCTGGACTCAATCCAGGGCTCTCCAACCGGACGGATTCCGGTGCACTTTTCAATTATTCCATCATGCTCTTTAGGATTACATTGAAAATCGGACGGGTAAAGGTAGTCATTTCTAACTACTAATCCAAATCCGAGCACGGAAATAATCGGGAGACCGAGAGTTTCCGTGTGTGCTTACGGGAGGGATGGCTTGGCCGCCGTTCCTCCCTCCAAACCAATCAATTAAAGCATTATGACAATCAGTTTATTCAACGCCGAAAGGCTCCGCTATGGACGGTCTTTCACTATCGTGCTTGATGGGAAGAAGCACAAAGGTATTCTCTACGAGGATTGCAGAATAACGGAGATTTACCGAAAGAATCTCCATGCCTACGGGATGCGCCACCCGGACGACGATATGTCGGAACCGGCGACCGTGGCCCCAGGCTACCCGCTCGTGAACTTCTTCGGAACCTTCATCACGAACAAGCAACTGCCTATCGAACGAGAGACGGATATTGACTCCTGGGATGAAGCCGAGTAAAGGAACCGTGGTCCCGGCGGGCCACGATTCTGCGAATCAACCAATCAAAATACACTATTATGAAGAAAATCGAAGTAACCTGCGGCTATCGCGAGGAGCGAGAAAACGGTCACGTAACCTACTATGGTGGTTCAACTTTCAATGGCACTTGCTACAAGGATATGGATGCCTTTGAAAAAGGAGAAGGTGTAATCTATATCAGTGAGTATAATCTACTCGATTATATCGCCGGAGAAGGATGCGATATGTGGACACGCGAAACGCTCCTTGACGAAGTGAGAGAGACGCTTGAAGACGAGCGCCTTTTCGAGATGAGAGACAACGAAAAATTCGTTGAATTTCTCGCGAGGGTTGTACTTGAAACTTGCGACTGGCAAGATTTGTCCACCTACCTCTACGAACTGACCTACGATGATAGCATCGAGGAAATGTACGCAGATCGCAAGCTGTGGGACAAGTAACCTTTGGATATGGGCGCCCGGCCGTGCCCATATCTGCAAATCAACAATCAAAATCACATCACTATGGCTATCAAAGTTACAAAGCGGGCCACCAACGAAGGTCCCCGCTATTCCATTTCTGGTTTGACCTTCGACCAGATGTTTCGCATCAAGAACGCTATGTACGCTGAGGCGGAAAAAATGAAGGCGATTTCCCAGGGCGAGGTGAAGGACATTCCGCAGATGAAAGCGGACTTCGAGAGGTTTGCAGAGGATGCCCGGGCCGTGGCAACGGCGGTGAGCGGTTGCATTTGATTGGTTGCTGGGGCGGGGAACCGCCCCTTTAACCGCCATTCACCAATCAAACAATCATCACTATGTTCAGAACAAATCTTACCATCGAGGAGTGCGCTGCGCTCATCGAGACCTGGGAGCAGGACCGCTGTGCAGACGGACACGAGAATGTGTTCGACCTGCGCAACAAGAATGACTTCCGTATGATGGTGGAGAACCACGGTTTTATAAAGACCCGCAAGCTCCGCAAGCAGAACCGTTTCTGGTTCGACGGCCTCAACTTCAAGGAACCGAAGGCTTTCCCTACTACCGCAGAGGAAGCCAGGCATCTGGCCGAGAACCTTATCGAAACCTGGCGCATAGAAGAGCGCCCGGACCTCTACAAGGCTTTCCTCAAATCGTAGCACCATGGGCCTCGCAATCAAAATCAAAAAGGCCGACGACGGCAACCTCTGCGCTGTCGGCAACGACATGCCGCTCTTCGAGTTCCGCTATGAACCGGAAGTGAAGGCGTGGCTGTTCTTCGCCAGGGGTAGAATCAGGAAGAAGTTTGAGCAGCGGGGCTTCCCGTGGATCTTCTTCTACAACTTCTGCCGGGCCATCGCATTCCTCCATTTCGATGAGCCGCTATGGACCAGCGAAGCCATAACCATCGTCTCTGGGAAGTCCTACATCAGATAGGGCCGTAACCTCAAATCCTTGCCGCCAAAACCACGTCAAATTCCGCGTTTCTCCCCAAAGGTGGACAACTGGACCAAACGGGAAGAACGGCGCAAAATGGCGGGTTTTTGGCCATATTCCGCGCATGTGTTTCTTTATACGAGGAAAAATGCGTAAATTGCAACACCAATCAAAATTCATAAGCCTATGAACAACAAGCAAAGAAAACAACTCAAAGCACTGTCCGAGCAGGTAGAAGAGATTAAGCAGGAGGTCGAGATGATCCGTGACGACGAGCAGGAGAAAATCGACAACCTCCCCGACGGACTTATCGGTTCCTCCAAGGAAGACGAGTACCAGGAGGCGGTCGATGCGCTCGAAGAGGTTATCAGCTCGCTTGAAGATGTAATTGATAACTTTGGGGAGGTGACAGCATGAGCAGGAAGAACAAATACCTGATTGCGTTTTTCGTAATCGTGGCCGCCATGGCCGGCTTCTGTATAATCTTCTGCATCGGGATGGATAACCAGGCGCCATGGACGGACAGCGACCAGGCGTTTATCATCCCGCTCGGTATTATGGCCGGTATCGGCTTCTTCGTAGCTCAGGAATTGTGGGACGAAACGAAAAAGGAGAAAAAGAAATGAAATGGGCCCCTTGTGTTAAGCGGTTCTTCATCGTGACCGCGATTGCGGTGGTGCTCATAGCACTCGCCAGCATCTTCCTCTGGGAATGGGATGGCCTTATCTATCTCGTCTGGGGAATCTTTACATTCGTCGCCATCTACCGGGCGGTAGTTACCCGTAAGCTCGACGGAAGGCTGTAACGCTTTGCGGTTGTCCGATTAAAACGGACAGCTGCGCCAAACAACCAAAACAACAAGCATTATGATTTACCTAGCACAAGCGATGGAGGACAACGGGCATCCGATGTACGCCAACGACGCCAAGTACATCCGTATGTGCTTCGG
>Ga0310786_10006753_pt1 | contig 15157 bp, 12 predicted proteins | sample AusTroGonzalo_MG_FD_203881 | JGI IMG/M metagenome (GOLD analysis project Ga0310786, IMG submission 203881) | Bovine rumen microbial communities from tropical cattle in Woodstock, Queensland, Australia - Gonzalo_03 (v2) (version 2) | ecosystem: Host-associated > Mammals > Digestive system >... | reverse complement strand
TAGTTATGTGCACTATTGCGACTGCAAAGGTACAACGGAACTACAACTGTCACAACGTGTATTTCTACGAATGCTTACTTATTACAAACATCAAAAAGAAAAAAACAACGGGAATCATAGAAACTATGACTCCCGTGTATATGAGGGAAAAAATGTTTTGCGGATAATGTGGTTACTTCTTATCTGCCATAGAAAGGCAGGATAATCAGTGCTCGTGAACGCTCCTGTAAGAGTCTGCCTGCCACCTCACGGAAGTATTATTAGGTTTCATCTTCTATAGCCCAACTAGCGAGATTGCAACTGTGTCGAGGTTGGCAAGCACCCACCATCACAGTAGAGAAACAGATTGCGCGTAAGAAATGTTAGCTCTATAGTCGCTTATTACTATCATTTCTTTTCCAAATAATTCCGTACTGTGTCAAACATATCGCTATCAAGTGGACTTTCATCCTTGTAAAGAAGGTCTATTTCCATCTCTGTGTTAAACAGGCGCGTGTTGGCTTGATTCAGATAGCGCTTAAGTTCCAGCAATTCGTTGAGCAGCCACCAATTCTTATCCATCATCCAACCACAGATAATAGGACACCCTGTATTATTGATACAAGAACAGACAGTACCTTTTTCTTCAACACTTATAACTGATAAGGTATAATCCTTTTCTTCGGATTTTATGGGTTGTATACCATGTACAGCCTGACAACCTGTACACGGATATTTCTTTTCGAGCGTGGCACTATATTCAACATTTAGGAATATTTTAATCTTTACATGTTCCGTAATAGGTTGCTCGGTGAGACGCTTTGTACAATCAACGTCATAGGTAGCATCAACATAAGCACGGTCAGTTATCAGATGGGAAATCCAATGGAACTGTGATACGACAGACAGACTATCAAGATTCTGACGCAGACGATAGTAATTGACCCGATCATTAGCCATATCCATCAAATCAGCCAATCGAATAAGTACCATCATATATTTGACACTGAAGAGGTCGTCTTTGGCGTTCGATTTGCGACCATACACATCAACAGCATCATATCCATGGCTTTCAGACACAAGAGAAACATACTCCAAAATTGCATCATCAATATAGTTTAAGAAATGATTGTGTTGTTGCTTGATATATGCTGCACTGTCCTTGGGATGTTTGCTACGCTTATCGTTCTCGAAATAAGCATACACATCTGAAAAAACATCAACGAGCATACTACGGAACTGATCATGATAGGTCTGCATAGAGGTTACTGATGAAAGTTTCTTGTATTTCACCATATTCCTCGATACAATCTTCTCGCTTTCCACATCTCCCAACTTAAAATCATTTATATTGGGGTGAATGACCATACTAATGTCGTGGAGATAGCAGGCAAGGAAGAGTACATAGTAATCATTCTGTTTGATACCAATATAATCTATCACCTTCAGTAAGCGTACACACTGATGAATAAGGGTGATGGCATGGTCTTCATTATGCAGTGTGTAGGCATTGAGGAATTTGCTGCCATTTTTCCATAAACCGCTCACTAAACGATGTGTAAGAATAATATTGTCAACAAACAGAGGATCTTTAACTGTTTTTATTAACACATGCAAGACTTCCATCAGAGCCATATCTATCTTCATACGCTCCATTGTAGTGGTGTCCTGTATGATGTCGTATGCAAATCGTTCAAAACCTTTCTTGGTGAAATGACGGTTTCTAAGATATGCAAGCACCCTAAATTCTGCGTAGTTCAGACAACGATTGTTGTTTTTACTAAAAATATATCGGTCGGTAGGGTCAACACAGTAGAGAATAGAGAAGAAAGTATTGTAGGCTTTGCGAACAAACTCTTCTGAGTAGTCTAACACAAAATAGGCATAAACAGGGAAATAGTCTTTACGAGACAGTTTCTTCCAGTTCATAAAGAAACGGTCGATTTCCTTCTTCTGCTTTATGGGAGTAGCAGTAGTGTAAACGCCATACATCTTACGGAACATCACATATATACTACGATAGGAGATGTCATCACAATATTTGAAAAAAGAGGTTCCTTCCAAATCGTTGTGATAATATAGAAATTGTATTTCATCTATATTCTTACCTGCCAGCCGCAGTTCATACTGTGTGATGGCTTCCTTGAAAGCATCTGTCATAGTAGGTTCAGACCAATTCACGACAAGCCTGCATTCGGTCTGGAAGATTTCTTCGTCAAAGGTTTCTTGGAGCTCTTTATAATTAATATTCTCAGCGGTAGTCTGGAATCGTTGTTCAAAGTCTTCGAGATAAGCAGATGTTACAAAACCTTCTTCACGAATGATAAGCAAGCGTAAACGATAAAGGAAGAATTTCTTGTAGCGCTTCAGCAACTTAAGCTGGCTATCTGTATGATCTTCATCTTTCTCCAAACGTTCTTTTTCTAATTTCAATTCTGCATTAATGACTGTAATCAACGCTTGCAACTTGTCTTTAGAGATAGCATCATCTACATCATCAATGTTGTTGGCAAACACTGCTGCCTGTGACACCTGCCGTGTTAGATACTGAAGCCCGCCACTTCCACTGTATGACTCCTTTACCGGCACGAAGAAGCTCTTGCCTGACTCATGGTAATAGATGCCATAAGACAAGGACTGTTGGGCTTCTCGGTCTTCTTTTGACAAAAGTCTTAGAGCATCTGTCTGTTTGGTGTTTACAGTATCTGCCTCTAAATCCTGAAGTTCTTTATTTAGGGTCTTTATCTTTGATTCGAAATCATCGTTATCTTCTACATCATTTGTGAATATCACAGAATCATCCACATAATAGAAAGATTCACCAGAGAACTGCTTTTCCACCATTTCAGAAACTTTCAGCATCATAAGGTTACCGAAATAATAGCCCTGCGGCAAACCTTGTGCTATACCTCTATTAGGCAGATAGCCATTGACAGCATTGGGTCCTCCGCCAGGATAGTAATCCTGCGTCCATTGTGCCAAATTAGTTTCCTTTATTTTAAAGTAGAGGAGTTTAGTCAGAATCTTTTCCAGAACAGGAAGGTCATCGCCATCATAAACAAGTTTCAATTTTTCCTTCACCATATCAAAAATAAAAGCAGGATTGATGCTTGGGAAGAAATCCTGTAAATCAAGGCAAACTTCGTTTTTGTACAATTGTCTATCTTTACAATCTTGACTCTTGGCTATAATATTTTCGGAGTAAGTCTTATACATCTGTTGCCATCTTACGAAAATCTCATCGATATTTGTAGATGGCAAGTTTCCATAGAAGTTATGCGGTATGAGTTTTGATAGTTCGGAAAGTTGTCGGCCATTCTTTTGATCGTTGAACATCAGTGGCATAAGCATACATACCATGCAAATCTGGTCATAGAGAGAGGCAGTATGGATGGGACGGAATACAAAACGGGCTTTCTCTTCGTCGTATTTCTTCAGTTTGAAATAGACACTCACTTCAAAGAGCTCATCGGTCCGGAGCATTCGTTCCAAGATGGGTTTGCAGCGAGATATAACACCGCTAATGTATTCGAAATCGTATTTATCAGAAAGCCGATGAAATATTTCATTATCTTCTTTCGACAACAAGCCCTTTTCGAACACGTATGATCGCAACGCATAAATTGCGTTGTATATATTCTGTTCCGAAAGGACAAATTCCCGTAAACCCATCTTCTTACTCATCAGACTAAAATAATTTTCAGGTCTTCGGCAGCCTCCTTCGGGTCTCCCTGTGTATAAACATTGGCAGTATAAACAACCTCATTAGTGGTAATGGACTTTGTTTTCTGACACACCTGAAACGAGGGTTTGCCATAATTTATCATATTATCAAGGTTCCCGTTCTTAATACGAGCCTTCCAACGTTTCTCAGTGTTGTCATAAAGAAACACATAGAGGTCGTTGTATTGTATGCGATACGGGCGCAATTGTTTGTCAAGTATCTTGATTACACCATTAAAATGGGATATTATTACCTCGAAAAGACGACGAGTGCTTTTTTTTGTTTTAATAAAGTCTTCAGCCTTGTCGTTCAAAAATGTACGGGTAAAACCGAACTCTTTATCCCTACTCAGATAGAATGCAAAAGCAAACAGCACATCAGAGTCGTAATCCTCTGCACTTGTATCCCCTTCAAGATATGGAGTCACAAGAAATAAATCCACTATTTTTTCTGCCAAAGCAAGGCTTTTGATTTCACCCTCGGAGCGACGGGGGTGTTTCTCAATCCAGTCTTGGATATCAACCAATGCTTGGTCTATTTCTATTGCGGGTTTTGCTGCTGCCATATTATTTAGTCGTTATCATGATCCAAAGCATACTGAAATCCATACCAGGAATCAGCATCTATATTATCCATAAGGTTTTCTTCAATCCATTTAGGAAAGTAAGCGGCCTGTTTGGGGGTAAGCCGAAGATAGGTTTCAGTAGGCGTATAGCCTATGATAATATCATCGGTATCACCACTCGCAGGTTCACGCGTAAAAAAAGAATGAACGCCCTCATTTCCCTGTGCCACCTGCGACAACTCAAATACCTCGTGATAATTGAGCTCTCCACAGTTATCTATGAATGTCTGGAAGTTCTTGGTAAACATTACAACAATTAATAATATTTGTTATTTATCTCACCTTATATTTCTTGGCTACGTTCTCTATTTGTCTTTTTTCAGTTGATCAAGAATATCTGTCGCTGAACCCATTGCTGCAAGTGCACCAGCTGCAACTGAAGATGGTGCGTTAGCTTGTTGGATAATCTGCTGAATTGTATTATAACCTATAGGATTTACCAATGATTCCATCCTCTTCTTTTGCTCCTCGATAGTAGCCATCAATGGGTTATTGATGATTTTCATCCAGTCTGGATTAGAGCACGCAGCCGTAACCACTGACGAGATTGGCACTCGTGTCTCACCAATTTGTTGTCGTAGGGTTTCTAATATCCGCTCGGTGTTCTCTCTCGCTATACGGTCATCTTCTTTACTTGTCTCTTCTACCTCCGTTGCAGTGGAATCTTCAATTTTCTGGTTTGATGCATCGAGGAACCCCTTCTGCTGATACATGAGTATGGTGTGACCACCTGTTTCTTTACGGAACTCTCTAATCAATTCCAAATGAGGTCTGTTTCCATTCTTTTTATCCCACCAGTCTTCTTTATTATCTTCCGTTACAAAGATTATATCAACATTATTTTCTTTTGAATAACGAATAATATCCTTCCAGATGATAAGGTCGCCGAACAGATGACGAAGACCTTTGCCTCGTTTTTCTGTCTCGTCTTTGAATCCAGGAGGTACCAGACCCGCATATCGGATTTCACCCTCTTGGTAGATTTTGAACAATTCCTCCGCTGAAAAATCATTCCCAACCTTGCCATCATAAAGGGCAAGAAGTTTCTTTAGAACAATATCATCCGATTTGTAATCATGGAGTTTTGCACTCTGTTGATCAATGAATTCCTTCACAGCCTTTACTGCATCATCATAAGCCTTTCCAAGCTCTGATTTATCAAGATGAGGATGTCGAGAGGTCTCTTTTTTATTGTAGGCATTCAGCATGGTTGTTTTACCTGCATCAAGCGTTTTCTTCAACGTGCTACCTAGATTAGCTATTGCCATGAACGTTGATTCACGGTTATTGAAGTACTCTATCCCTACTTGATAAGGCATCCAAAGCCTATCTTTGAAAGCCTCCATCACCTGAATGATGTTATCGCGGGTACTCTCTGAATAGCGATACAGGTTGAGCAGGATATTTGTATCCAGCACAATAACAGCCTTCTCCCATATCGTCGCTATCTTCTCCTGAGAGAAGTTATCGTATTCCTCCTGTATGCTCTTCATAACTCGTTATTACAATTCTATTCAAATAACTTTTTTGCCTCCTCTTCGCTCTGAGTAATATTCAGCAGTATATCATGCGTGGTCAACTTGGTATTGTTATTACACATGTCCTTTCGCATTTCAAGAATGAAGTCCAAGACAGCAACCAACTGTTCCTTGTTATTATTTCCGTTATTACTTTCCTTATTTGATAAAAGCAACCAAGTATTGAACGCTTGAAATACTTTATCTGAACCATACATGAGGATGTCTCTTTTCATGTCTATCATTTTAGACTTCATTACCTCATTATTCGTAGGCTTATGTTTATGTACATCCTTCAATACCGTATAGAACATCTTCACTGCATCAGCGTATGCGTTGTACTTCTTCTCAGAGAGTTGCTCCCTCATCGTCCGCAACTTCTCCGTCTGTCTTGCTATGATATATCCTGCCACCGCCACGATAGCAGATATAACAACAGATAATATGGCAATTATATTTTCGTAAGACATCACTAACTACAACTATAGTTTTTAATTCCTATTTTCTGAACGAACTTGTTAATTCGTATTGTATCCTCTGGTGTGTATGGATAGAAATGCCACTTAACATATGAAGGCAAAGATTCCTTTATCTTTTTGAAGTACGGATAATCTATCTCACCGCAGGAATGACCTAGAATGTAAATATCTTCTGTAAATCCTAGTCCTTTAAAGTACCAATCGTATTGTTCTATTATCTCATGCACGGGTTTGCACAGGTCGTTCATATCTGTGAGCCGCTGCATCCGTTCGTTATTCTCACGCATCTCAATGTTGTCATCCCAATAATCACCAGGGTTAATCATTCTGTTATGCCCAACAATAAGCTTGTCCCCTTTTGATGCCCTACCATGGATGTGCAGTACGTGCCGCTCTGGAATCTCATATAACTGCTCCAAAGTATCGGTGTAGTTGAATGACAGGTAAATAGAGCTCCTAGTGATATTGTCATATACCTTCTCAGTCGGCATCTGAATACTGCGTACCCATTTTGTAAAGGCCTCATCTATTATGTCTGGCAATTGTGTGTCAATGAAGTTACCATTGATCAACTGATTTCCTAAAGAGTCTACAGTCAAATAAAGATTTTCCCAACTCCAATTTATCACTGTATCCAGATCATACTCACCTAAAGCCTTTTCAAAGTCACACCACAACAGATAGTCATCTTCTTTTTGTATAGGATAAGCACTCTGCAACTCATGTATTACATCGAACCTATAATTCTCAATCAGCCACTTCTTGAAATCCCCATACCCCGTAGGCATCCCATGCGCCCGATCAAATCCGTTACCAATGATGAAGAAATCAGTGTAGGGCATTATATTAAACATTATGCAATCCGTGCGTACCGATCGCCAAAAATTTGAATCTCATTCTTAAACTTTACAAGTTGATCCACAATTGACTTTTTATGTCGTATCCGTGCCTTTGATTGCAATAGACCTTGTATCTCCTTAGTTGTCAAGATCTGAATAAGTCTAACTAAAGAATACACATTGGCACTATTTTTTGTGGCTAATAGCAACGCTTGCTTGATAACTTTTATTATTAGACCTTTATATACAGCTATACATCTCTTAGAGAAGGCAACTCCTTCGATGTAATCAGTAGGAATATCTCCAAATCCCACAAAAGCTATTATGCCATTTTGTATTGCTAATCTCCCGAGACTCTTAGGAGTGTTCCGATTAGAATTGCATGAGAAGCAAAACAATATTTGGTCTTTGAATTCCGCTATATTGGAAGCATTAATAAACTCCTCTTTTATGTAATAATCAGGATTCTCCACTCTAGCCAGCGAATCTACAGGCATTTCTGCGTTACGTCCACAAGCGCCACACAATTTTGTTTCTCCACCATGACCCATAAAAAAGATAAAACGTTCACCTTTTGACGCCTTTAGACATGCATCATGGTCTTCATCTGAGAAATGGATTTTATAGCAATGCCAATCGGTAGTCAAGTTCCTAACCTCAAATGAATTTATCCGGTTTAAGAACTTGGTTGACGTACTCTTATCAATTGGATATATTGCAAATATCTTACTCATAGGTTCTCACACTCGTGATATATGCCATGATATGGTCAGTTATCTCTTTTTTAAGGGCTATAGCTTGATCATCCTTTGACAACAATAAATATGCAATCTCAGTCATAGACTTTCTATCAAAAGAGGGAATGGCACAACAAATATCTTCTCCATCAATTGCGTACATAGATTCTGCAAGACGGCTCTCTAGTGATATGTTAGGTTCCTTCTCTATCAATCTCTTGAACTTATTCTCAAATTCTCCCTCACTTGTCAAATATTCAATTTCATGCTGAGTTATCAATTTTAGCATTGCCTGCTGTTCCTCAAAACTCTTACCAGATAGAATATCTCCGATTACGGTTTCTATTTGAGCTGAATAAATCACCATTCTTTTACGATAGAAAGGCATTATTCTATTGAATATGCTTACAACGTCAATGCCTTTAAGTTGACCCGCAATCAAATTGTAGTCCGTTGCAAAGACATCAACATGGTTAAGAAATGGGATGTCTTTCAATACATGAATAAATACATTCTCATCGAATACCTTGTCACCATTATCTTGTCTTTTAGTACAATGGCTCGGATCTATTTCTTTATAAATAAGTTCTACTCCCTCACCCCTTAGGTTATTGCAGATTCGTTTCAGTCTATCCTCTTGGGATTGTTCATCTACTATTATCAAATGTCTCTGTACCATTATCTAAATAACATTCTAAAGTGAATACCTTTGTTGTTTACCGGCTCTTCTATAGATATTGTTGCATCAAAAGACTTTAATGACTCCCGAATAAGGTACATTCCAAAACCTGTACCATTAGATTTGCCTGTCGCAGCGAAATTAAATATCTCGTCAGGATTATCTTTAAACTTATCCGACAATCCTAGCCCATCGTCATACACATCGACCTCTAATACACCATCAATCTTCCCACATTCTATCCACATGTTGTTGGCTTTCCAATCCTGAGCATTACGTATAAAATTGTCTAGCATCAAACCAAGATCAAGTTTGCTTCCTATAACGACAAAGAAACCCTCGCTAGATCTGAAATGACATGCTAAGTTTTGAGGAGCCTCTTTCTTGATATAACCTTCTATAAAAAGCGGAAGATTTATCTTTTGAGAATCAGCCATCGCTAAATCACAAGTTAGAATCAAGTCTGTTGCTTTAAGAGACTTAAGAGACAAGTTGCGTATCTTTGAGAGAGATGAAATAAAGGCATCATACAACTTCGTATGCTTAATACCTTCACCTACTGTCTTTATTAAATCATCAATACTATCGTTTATCTGACTGTTATTATTCTTTACATGATGAATTAACGCATCTGTATCTGGATTGGTCGCCTTCTTGTAAAACTCTACCTTTAGGGTTTCCAAACGTTTTTCTTGTTCAGCTTTTTCACGCTTCTCTTGCTCCTCTGCAGCCTTTTGCTCTGCTTTGAGCCTCTCATTCTCTGCCTTTATTTTTTCATTTTCTGCCTTCAACTTGGCCAGCTCTGCAGCACGACGTTTTTCTTCCTCCTCCTTAGCCTTTTGTTCTGCCTTCAGCCTTTCCTCCTCTGCCAAAGCAGCACGCCGTTCCGCCTCAGCAGCTTTTCTTTCAGCCTCTACTTTTTGGCGATTCAGTTCTTCTATTCTCTGGCGAGCCTCATCAATCTTTTGAAGCAAAGCTTCATCACCAGTCTTCTGTGCTATCTGCTCAAGATCTGAGATAAACTGAGGTTTAATTACATCTGAGCTGAATTGTTCTCCTAAAAGATTGGCAAGTTCTGTGTTATAATATAGAATCTCAACATTATCATCTGAAGACAATGACTTAATCAACTTCACAAAATCAATCTTACTACCAAGGCTTGAATCCAACACATAGTCAGGTGATTCTGCATCTTTGTCAACAGATTGTAATTTTCTTCGCTCTTCCTTACCTATTTCTGCTGATGCGTAATATTCGTTTTTCAGGAAAGATTCACCCCATAAAACTCCAGCCACATATCTCTCCAGCCTTCTTTGAGCAGTTTCAAAAAGTTTCATGACCTGACGAGACATCGGTGTATCAACTAATCCCCCATCACGACTTGAAACTTCTTTAAGTTCATCTACACGCTCTGTATGAATATCTACACGCCCTAGCAAATCTCTACTACCAAGATAGCGATTGTAACCTTGCTGAGCACGGAAATCTAACCCCCAACTATCATCTCCTTTTTCACCGAATGGGAGAATACGGAATCCATTCCTAAACAAGAATACTGAACCATAATTAACAACCTCGACACCCATTATACGGGAGAAGTTATATTTTGCAGCCCTGTTAAGGAACGAAAGAGTGACAGTTGCGTTTTCTAGCAACTTATAATCCTTATTCTCTTCCCTAATACGATAAATATCTATACCTCTATCTGAAAGTGTGGTCGTTACAACATTATGATCTACACGAACATCTATCTGCGTGGTCTTAAGCTTAATTATGCTAGCAATGCTATTCTTAAGAATACCATTAACAATATTACGATCATATCCCTTCCCTGCTTCTATCTGCTTCTTGTCTTCTGCTTCTTCTCGCTTACAGATTATCTCTATAGCGAAATCATTGGTTTCTGAGATAGGATTGATAAGCTTTTCCAGTGAACGTTTAAGTTCTAGAAGATGTTTTCTTGTCCAGGGCGTTTCTTCATCATGAAGTCCTGTTATCTCTATTATGGTTCCATGTCCCATCTGCTGAGGAATATTAGATGGAACATTTACTGTCTCGTGACCAATAGTTACATCTTTAAATTCAATATTTTGGTCTTTCTCAAACTCTTTCCAATCAACATAAATACGGTCAGCGATATTACTACCCTCTATACAAGTAGTCAAAGTCATGAATTGTCCGAGCCTGTCACAAGAAAAACGCCCTATGCCTTTTGCGCCCGCATAATAACGCTTAATATTGTCTCTATATGAGTGCTGTTTATCGTCAACATCGGAACTATCTTTTTTCTCTGAGAAACCAAGGAAGAGCCACTTGTTCTCGATTTCGTCAAAGGACATACCTTTACCATTATCTGCAATAATGATTTTATCATCAGCGAAAGTAATTTCCACCTTGCTCGCATAAGCATCATAAGAGTTCTTTACAAGTTCAAATATAGCCACATTATCACTCGTAATCAAGTCTTTACCGACAAGATCCTTGAGTGCTGAGCTTATCTTAAATTGCAATCTGTCCATACCTATATCATCTCATTTAGTACCAATCCTGCCTGATGTGCAAACAGGGGCGGAATGGCATTACCTACCTGACTGTAACGGGGTACTTCCTTCTTACGCTGGTCTCCACCGGTGGTGTATTTACTCTTGAACTCGTACCAGTCGGGGAATGACTGGATGCGGGCGCATTCGCGCACCGTCATTATGCGTGGCTCTTGATAGTGCAGATAGTCATCCGGCATATTTGTGATGGTCGGTGCCACGTCCTTACCGTCTAATATGAATAACCCGCGTTGCTTAATACCCCATGCTTCACGAGCCTTGCCGTCAATACGTTTTCCTTTAACAGGATACTCGGCCAGAAGTTTCTTATAGCAAGCCAACTTATCTGCACCATGACGGGCAAAGCTGTGGCTCTGAGGAATCTGCCACTCAACTCCCTGACGCATATACACCTGATAAGGAGACGTTGCCTCACCATACACTCCTGACAGAAAGTTCTTACGATCGGGGGTAGGCAATGTACCATTGGCTCTAAGCAAGTCAGAAATGGCATCTATGATAGCGGTGTCTTTACTAAGGCCACGCTCAGAAAGGAAAAATTCTCTGTTTTCCTTTAATTTCTTAACGAAATCACTCGCTTTCTGCTTAACGCTTTTCTGAACTCCCACCAATATAAAACGCTTTCTGCGCTGTGGTACGCCATACTCCGAGAAGTCAATCACTTGAGCACTAACATCGTAGCCCATCTTTTTCAGCTGGTCAACAACAAGCACAGAATAAGGTACGGCATCGGGATTATCCTTCTTACCGAAAGCATAAGTGAACCCCTTGACATTCTCAAAGAGAATCATTTTAGGACGCACCATCTGGATAAAGTCAATATAAGCAAACACCAATTGGTTTCTGACATCATCCTTTACTCTTTTTCCTGCCATAGAAAAACCCTGACAAGGAGGACCACCCGCTACCAAATCTATGCTTCCGCGAAGCTGTTTAAGATTCTTCTTATATTTCTTATTTACCTCTAAAATATCCAAAGGCTGCTTGGGCAACCACTCTGGCCAATCAAAATGATTCTTACTATCTATCAGATTGTATTTCAGCGTCTCAAACGCGCAAGGATTCTTCTCGATGGCAAACACACCATGCCAGCCAGCCTGATAGAGGCCCAAGGAAAGCCCTCCACAACCAGCGAACAAATCTATTACAGTATGCTTGTTATTACTTGCCATAATTCAAATTTTCAATCCTACAAAAATACAACTTTTCAAAGACAATTATGCGTTTTTAACCGTTCTTAACTCTATTCTGCCATTCGTGTCAGGAGCAATACTCCTGTCATTCCTAACGTCTGTTAACTTTATTTAGCAATTTACTCTCTCCTTTTCTTGTCCCTCTTTTCTTCCTTCCATGTCCCTTGCATCTCCCTTGCAACGAGCGATGAAAACCCGAGATTTTGCTTAACTATTTTTAACGGATATCTCCTTATCTCTCTTCTATATGTATTCTACCTGTATTCTATGTGTATTCTTACCCCAACTAAACACAACCTCATAAGTGCTATTTAGCTCCTTGTTCCGTAGAATTTGGCGTACCACTCGGCGAAATGGCGCAGGCCTTCACGTAAGGTTATCTTTGGCGTGAAGCCGAAGTCGCGCTCAAGGGCGGTGGCATCGGCATAGGTGGTGGGGACATCGCCTGGCTGCATGGGGACAAGCTGCTTGTGGGCATCGAAGTCAAAGTCCTGTGGCAGCACACCGGCACGGACAAGCTCCTCCTGAAGAATAGTAACAAAGTCGAGCAGGTTCTCGGGCTGACCGCCTCCGATGTTATAAACAGCATAGGGTGGAACAGGCAGGCCATCGTCACCATTCTTGCGCTCGGGGGCTCCCTGCATCACGCGCACAATGCCCTCTACGATATCATCTACATAGGTGAAGTCGCGGCGGCAGTTGCCATAGTTGAATATCTGGATGGTTTCGCCCTTCAACAGCTTGTTGGTAAAGCCAAAGTAGGCCATATCAGGACGACCAGCAGGGCCATAGACGGTGAAGAAGCGCAGGCCCGTAGAGGGGATGTTATACAGCTTAGAGTAGCAATGGGCCATGAGCTCGTTGCTCTTCTTAGTGGCTGCATAAAGGCTCACGGGATTATCTACGCGATCGTCGGTAGAGAAGGGCACCTTTTTATTGCCACCATACACGCTTGAGCTACTTGCATAAACAAGGTGCTCTACTGGATTCTGGCGACAAGCCTCGAGGATATTGTAGAAACCTATGAGATTGCTCTGAATGTAAGCATCGGGATTAGTGATAGAATAGCGCACACCTGCTTGTGCAGCAAGGTTTACTACCACCTGTGGCTTGTATTGGCTGAAGAGACTGTCGACAGTCTCCTTAGAGGCGATATCGCCCTTAATAAATTGATAATTGACAGTTCTCGCCTTGCGAGCGACCAGAGGTCGAGCGGAAAATTGAGAATTGAGTTCCTCAAGCTCCTTGAGGCGCCACTCTTTAAGGCTGACATCGTAATAATCGTTCATATTATCGATGCCAACAATAGTTGCATTGTCTAAATCCTTGAACAGGCGCTTAACCAGATTGCTGCCAATGAAGCCAGCTGAACCTGTTACAAGAATAGTTTTTCCATTCAGATTTATTATTTCCATTTCTTTTCTGTTTTTATTTAATTTTGCGATACCGCAGGTGTCATGCTAGAACGTTACACTGTAGCCGGGGCCCCACTCGGTGTTAAGCTTGATACCGAAGGAAGAGGAGCCAGTGGTGAAGAGCTTGCCAGAAACTATGGTGATATTGTTGCGCTTGAAGGGGACATCGCTGACGACCTTGGTGAAGAGGACCTTGTCGTTGGTGTCCAGGACCTCGATGGTGATATCAATCCTTTCTTCCTCATCATCAGCACTGGCCAGAAGTGGGCAACTATTGACCTTGATAGTGGTACCCACAGCCGCAGAAGGGCTGTTGGTCTGCCAGAAACCTGTGTTGCTAGTGGCCAGTCCTGTGGTAGGATTAAAGCTCTTGCCACCCTTAGAGTAGGTAGTGCGAATCTTAGAGATTCCTGCCGGACGACCATCAGTAGACTGGATGGTGAGCATGGCAGTGATACGGTCGAGGGTGACATCGAAGTCCAACGGAGAAGTGTTGGTCACTGTGATGCTCTGTACCTTGCAGAGGGTTTCTCTGGGGCGCTCACTGGTATAGGCTGCCTCTGTAGGACTGGTCAGTATAAACCCATCGCCATCGTAACATCCACGGCCAATGGCCACCATCGTATAATGGCCTACGGGCAGATTGCAAGTAAACTCACCAAAGGTGGTATAGGTGCCTCCATCGGCCTTATATTGTGTCTTAGAATACGTTATGGAACCTGCTGCATCAAAAAACACCAGGTCGATAGCCCCTACCCCTTGATAACTGGCGGGATCATCAGCAGCACGCGTTGTGCCGCCTTCAGGGGCCAGACTCTCCATCACAATGGAGAAATCATTGACATGAACCGTAACTGGGGCAGTGACATCACTGCCTTCAACGGGTTTTTCTACTTCATCATCATTACAATCGTTGCTGCAAGCAGCAGCCAGCAGTGCAAAGACTGCCACAAAAATTGTCTTTTTCATTGTTTGTTTGGTTATTATTTATTATTGACTAATATCATGATTTTTCACTCATTTTCTGAAACTGGTCGGTTATGACATAACTATTTCTTGTCCGTGCAAATACTATTACCGAACGTAACACATTGATTCTAAGCTTATTAGGCTTACCAATTGGATCATCTGCACCTGCGGAGTCCCGAATAACCAACACAAAAGAGGGCCATCTTCCGACGGCAGAATCACCTGTTTTTATAGTCTTGCGACCTGTTTCGGGTGCAAAGATACTATTTTATTTTGAGATTTCTCTTAAAAAATAATAAAATTTGAAAGGTGAAAGGTGAAAAGTGAAAAGTGAAAGGTTTTTATTAAGTCACACAGTTACTATGTTTGCAGACGCTAACGGACATGTCCGACTATTGAGACACCACTCTCGGGGGCTGCGAGCCCCCTGCCGCGAGGCA
>Ga0310786_10006752_pt1 | contig 15158 bp, 15 predicted proteins | sample AusTroGonzalo_MG_FD_203881 | JGI IMG/M metagenome (GOLD analysis project Ga0310786, IMG submission 203881) | Bovine rumen microbial communities from tropical cattle in Woodstock, Queensland, Australia - Gonzalo_03 (v2) (version 2) | ecosystem: Host-associated > Mammals > Digestive system >... | reverse complement strand
CCCGTTATTTCTCTATCGGCAAGATCGGCGAAGACCAGCTCCGCGACTATGCCCGTCGTTGCGGTCTTCCTATTGAGGTCTGTCGTCGCTTCCTGGCAGCAAATCTGTGATTCCCATTAAAAGCATTAGTGGTGTGCCAAAATTGACACACCACCAATGGTTGAGCCTCTTGTCGGATTCGAACCAACGACCCCGAGATTACAAATCACGTGCTCTGGCCAACTGAGCTAAAGAGGCGGGTGGACAAGCTGTCTGTATCGCGCCGCTACAACCTAATACCCTTGCTGTGTTCCCACCCTGGGGGATTCAAAGGGAGCTGGCCGTACAGGACTTGTCCGTTTTCTCTCAAAGAACGAATGCTTTTTGAAAGCGGGTGCAAAGGTACTACAATTAATTGACAATTGACAATTGACAATTGATAATTTTTGTGATTTTAACTATTTTTTGTGGCAAACGCCGTGTTATGTGCGGGAAAATGAGTAATTTTGCAGCCGATAAGTGTTAATTGTTAAAAGATGACTCCATCAGAATACATACAATTGAAGGCTTTTGCCCGTCAGGACGGTGCTTTGCTGGCCATCCTCTGGGTTGCAGCGTTCTTATTATATATAATAGGTGTGTCGAATTCCATTCTGGGATTGGCCGCCGTGATGCTGATGCTGTACACGCCGTTCTTCGTCGGAGAACGCTTGGGGAAGTTCCGCGACTATGGCCGTGCAGGGTTGATCTCCTTCCGTCGCGGCTATGCCTATACCATCTTCGTCTTCTTCTATGGCGGCGTACTCTTTGCCATCGCGCAATATCTCTATTTCGCCTATATGGACAACGGGTTTCTGTTGAGTCAGTTCTCGCAGATGGTCACCACCGAGGAGGCGCAGCAGATGCTCCGTCAATACGGCATGACGCAGATGGTCGATGAGAGCCTGCAGGAGATGGCATCCATCCGTCCGATAGACTATGCTCTGAATATGCTGACTATCAATATCTCGCTGGGCTTTATTCTCGGCATCCCCATCAGCTTGGTCATGCAGCGCAGTAGGGTGGTTGAACATTGAATATTGAACATTGAACATTGAAAATTGATGGATATATCTGTTGTAATACCTCTGTATAATGAGGAGGAATCGATACCTGAACTTTATGCTTGGATAGAGCGGGTGATGAAGGAACATCATTTCAGCTATGAGGTGATTTTTATCAACGACGGCTCGACAGACCGTTCGTGGGAGATTATCTCAGACCTCAACAAGCAGCAGCCTGACGTTGTCAAGGGTATCAAGTTCCGTCGTAACTACGGCAAGAGCCCAGCCCTCTATTGTGGTTTTGAACAAGCGCAAGGTGATGTGGTGATTACGATGGATGCAGACCTTCAGGACTCGCCCGACGAGATCCCAGAGCTTTACCGCATGATCAAGGAGGAGGGCTATGACCTCGTGAGCGGATATAAGCAGAAACGCTACGACCCGATATCGAAGACCATTCCTACCAAGCTGTTCAATGCCACAGCGCGAAAGGTGAGTGGCATCAAGAACCTGCATGACTTCAACTGTGGCCTGAAGGCGTATCGCAAGGCGGTGGTGAAGAATATCGAGGTGTATGGCGAGATGCACCGTTATATACCTTATTTAGCCAAGAATGCGGGCTTCGACAAGATCGGTGAGAAGGTGGTGCAGCATCAGGCCCGTAAGTACGGCTCATCGAAATTCATGGGCCTGAACCGTTTCGTGAACGGCTATCTCGACTTGTTGACGCTCTGGTTCCTGAGCACCTTCGGCAAGAAGCCGATGCACGTGTTCGGATTCCTCGGCACGCTGATGTTCTTCGTGGGTTTTGTGGCCGCGTTCTGTATCGGCGCTGACAAACTGTGGTGCCTGTATAACCATATTCCGCAGCGCCTGGTGACCGACTCACCCTATTTCTATATTGCGCTGACGATGATGATCATCGGTACGCAGTTGTTCCTGACGGGTTTTGTGGCCGACTTGGTGAGTCGTTCGTCGAGTGGCCGTAATGACTATCAAATAGAAGAGACCTTATGAGACGCCTGCCCATTCTCCTGTTGCTGTCTGCATTGTTCATAGGCTGCTCCTCGATAGACTGTCCTGTTGAGAATGTTGTTTCTGTGCAGTATGAAGTCCGTGATAAGGATGGAGCCGCTTTGGCTCTTACTGATTCCTTATCGGTTGTCACCACGCAGGCTAACGGTAAGAACGTCCTTCTCAACATCACAACGCGGAATGGTGACCAAACCGTTCTGCTCAACAGACTGATCGGCAAATCGTCCTTCAGTCTCCCGATTAGTTATTCCCATCCGGAAGATATCCTTTATTTCTGTTTTACGGATAGTGTTAAGACGGTAGTGGATACCGTCTGGATCAAGAAAGAGGATATCCCTCATTTCGAGTCGGTTGACTGTAGTGCCGCTTTCTTCCACAATCTGACAGATGTCCGTTTTACTCGAAACGCCATCGATTCTCTTGTATTAAAAAACACGTTTGTAGATTATGATGCGTCAACCGTCCATTTCTACCTGTATCCGAAGAGCAGCCATTAGTCTGTTGATGGTGCTCGCAAGCCAGTCGGCTTCGGCGCAGTTGAAGTTCTTTACCTTGCAAAAGGACTCCATCCCGGTGTTCCGCGGCTTTGCTGTGTCATTCGACTTGGTGGGACTGGCTTCGATGTACTTGTCAGACTATGGCCAGTATGAAGCTGCCTTGCGCATCAATCTGCACGATGAGTGGTTCCCGATCTTCGAACTGGGTTATGGCAAGGCAGAGCATGAGGACGACCCTGTGACGCTTATCCGCTATGAGACGGCTGCTCCATATTTCCGCATTGGTATCGACAAGAACCTCCTGAATCAGAAGCATGGCCCTTATAGGTTGTATGCCGGGTTGCGCTATGGCTTTACCAAGTATAAGGTCGATCTGTCGCGTGACGATTTATTAGATCCCGTCTGGTTTTGGGAAACGAGTTTCGGCGTGAAGGATGAGCCGTGCAGCTATCACTGGTTGGAGGTGGGCTTGGGTGTCGATGCAAAGGTGTTCGGCCCATTCCATTTAGGCTGGAGTGTCAGGTATAAGCGTCGTATCGCCTGTAATGAGGGTGTCATCGGCAAGACGTGGTATGTTCCTGGCTTTGGCATTTCCGACAGAGATGCTCTGGGTGGCACCTTTAATGTCATTATCGATATATGAACCGTAAAAAGCTCCTCTGGCAACTGCCTTTCCTGACATTGCTTGTCGTGGGAACGGTGCTGATTATCCGTCAGCAGCAGTCGCTGCCATACCATCAGAATGCCGGCATGGTATTCGGCACTACGTATCATATAACCTATCAGTGTGATTCCGACCTTCATCAGGGAATACGTGATGAACTGCAGAAGGTTGACAACTCGTTGTCGCCTTTCAATGAGAAGAGCATCATCACGGCCATCAATCAGAACCAGGATGTGGTTCCCAACGAGATGTTCCTGGATGTGTTCGATAAGGCGATGGAGATATCCCGCGAGACAGACGGGGCGTTCGATATCACGGTAGCACCGCTGGTCAATGCCTGGGGCTTTGGCTTTAAGAATGGCTTGCAGCCCAGCCGTCATCAGGTTGACAGCCTGCTGCGTCTGGTGGGCTATCAGAAGGTCTCTTTAGTCGATGGCAAGGTGCGCAAGAAGGATCAGAGGATGATGCTCGACTGCTCCGCCATTGCCAAGGGCTATGGCTCTGATGTGGTGGCGCGTTTCCTGAAAAGTCGTGGTGTCAGGAACTATATGGTGGAGATTGGGGGCGAGATTGTCTCAAGCGGTGTCAATGCCCAGCGTCTGCCGTGGAAGATCGGCGTGACCAAGCCTACCGATGATTCCCTGTCGGAGAAAGGAGAGATACAGAGTGTGCTCAATGTGACTGACCAGGCGATGGCAACGAGTGGGAATTACCGTAATTTCTATTATAAGGGCGGTAAGAAATATGCCCACACGATAGACCCTAAGACGGGTTATCCCGTGCAGCATTCCCTCCTTTCCGCCACGGTCTTGGCCAAGGATTGTGCAACGGCCGATGCCTATGCCACCTCATTCATGGTGCTCGGCATCGAGAAGGCCAAGGAGGTCCTGGCAAAGCATCCGGAACTGATGGCCTATTTCATCTACAGTGACTCGACGGGTCATAATGCCGTATGGTATTCGCCGTCGCTGAAGGATAAAGTGAAGGAGTGACAGCCCATGGCCGTGCTGCATATATATGAAAAACTGCTCCAGTTCCCCTTGTTTCAGGGAATGAGCCGCGACGATCTTGAACTGGTTGCCGGGCATACGCGTTTTGGCTTTGCGAAGTATTCGCAGGGAAAGACGGTCGTTGCCGAGGGGGAACCCTCCCAACAGTTGTATTTCCTGATCAACGGCACCATCCGTGTGGAGAGCATGGCTGATGACCGCGGCTATACCGTTGTCGAGCAGATGGGGGCACCCTATATCTTCCAGCCAGAGACGATTTTCGGTTATGCCCAGCGCTATACGCATACCTATATCGCACAGACGGATTCCAGCTTCATAGTCATCGACAAGGATGAGGTGTTGCGGTTGTCGGAGGATTTCCTCGTGTTCCGTCTGAATCTGCTGAATCTGTTTGCTACCCAGACACAGAAGCTGTCACGCCTGTCGTGGCAGTACAGTCCGCCAACGCTGACAGACCGTGTGGTGCGTTTCTTTGCCCGCCATTGTGTCTATCCGGCAGGGCCGAAAATGTTCTATATCCTGATGAACCGCCTGGCTGCTGAAGTCAATGACAGTCGGCTGAATGTCAGTCGGGTGCTCAACCAATTGCAGCAGGAAGGCAAAATCATCTTGCATCGTGGCAGGGTGGAGATCCCCCTGATGGAGAGGCTGCTGATGTGAAATAATTTAAAATATCTGGGATAATCTGTGTAATCTGTGGCTTTTTTTGTAATTTTGCAAGCCGTAAAGCGTTAGTATTTTAATGATGAACGAGAACAAAGAACGAAAGAATCCGTTTTTTATGCCATACGGCACACTCCATGATGTGGCCCCCTTCGACCGTATCCGGATAGAGGATTATGAAGAGGCCTTCATGGAGGGCATCCGCCGTGAGGATGAACAAATAGAGAAAATCATCAACGATCCGAGGAAGCCGACATTCGACAATACGATCATCAGCATCGATGATGAGAAGGATGGCGAGGGCTATTATGATCTGTTAGGCCGTGTGTCGTCGATATTCTTCAACCTGCTTTCTGCCGAGACGTATGATGAGATGGACGAACTGGCACAGAAGCTGAGCCCCATCCTGACGAAGCACGCCAACGATATCCGTCTCAATGAGAAGCTTTTTGAGCGTATCAAATATGTGCATCAGCATCATCGTAAGTTGACACCTGAGGAGAAGATGCTGCTCGACAACTGCTACGACGGCTTTGTACGGAGTGGTGCCTTGTTGGATGCCGCAGGCAAGGAACGCCTACGCGAGCTGACGGAGGAGGCTTCATTATTAGGACTCCAGTTCTCGCAGAACCTGTTGAAGGAGAATAAGGCATACACCCTGCATATCACGGATGAAGCCCAGCTTGACGGTCTGCCCGTGTCAGCGCGTGAGGCTGCGGCGATGGCTGCGAAAGAGCAAGACCTGGAGGGGTGGGTGTTCACCCTCGATTTCCCCAGCTATTCTCCTTTCATGACCTATTCCACCCAGCGCGAACTTCGCCATCAGATGTATATGGCGAAGAATACTGAGTGCATCCACGACAATACGGAGAACAACCTCGAAATCTGCAAGCGTCTGGTCAACTTGCGTCGAGAGATGGCACAGTTGTTGGGTTACAAGACTTATGCCGACTATGTGTTGAAGCATCGTATGGCAGGTAATGTCCGCAATGTCTATAAACTGCTCAACGACCTGATAGCTGCCTATATGCCTACGGCACAGAAAGAGGTGGCTGAGATAGAGAAGTTGGCCCGTAAGATGGAGGGCAAGGGTTTCAAGCTGGAGCCCTGGGACTTCGCTTTCTATTCCCATAAGTTGCAGTTGAAGAAATACAATATCGACGCCGAGATGCTGCGCCCCTATTTCGAACTGTCGAAAGTCATCGACGGCGTGTTCGGCCTGGCCAACCGTCTGTATGGCATCACCTTCAAGGAGAACAAGGAGATTCCCGTCTATCATCCTGACGTGAAAGCCTACGAGGTGTTCGACCGTGACGGCTCCTATCTGGCAGTCTTCTATGCCGACTTCCATCCCCGTAAGGGTAAGCAGGGTGGTGCGTGGATGACTGAGTATCAGGGGCAGTGGATCGATCGCAAGGGTGTGAACAACCGTCCTCACGTCAGTGTGGTGATGAACCTGACGAAGCCGACTGAGGAGAAGCCTGCCCTCCTGACATTGGGTGAGGTGGAGACATTCCTCCATGAGTTCGGCCATTCGTTGCACGGTATGTTCGCCAACTCCCGCTTCGAAAGCCTGAGTGGTACCAATGTCTGGTGGGACTTCGTGGAACTGCCCTCGCAGTTTATGGAGAACTTCGCCATTGAGAAGGAGTTCCTCCGCACCTTCGCCTTCCATTACCAGACGGGAGAACCGATACCCGATGAACTCATCGACCGCATCCGTCGTTGCCGCAACTACAATGTGGCCTATGCCTGTATGCGACAGGTCAGCTTCGGTCTGTTGGATATGGCTTACTATACGCGGAAAGAGGCGTTCACTGACGATATCATTCCCTTTGAGAAGAAGGCGTGGGAGAAGGCGATCGTCCTGCCGCAACTGCCCGATACATGTATGACGGTGCAGTTCTCTCACATCATGTCTGGCGGCTATGCAGCAGGCTACTACAGCTATAAGTGGGCTGAGGTACTCGAGGCCGATGCTTTCGCCGTGTTCAAGCGCGAGGGCATCTTCAACCGGCAGACGGCCCAGCGCTTCCGCGATAACATCCTCTCGAAGGGCGGTACAGAGAATCCGATGGTTTTATATAAACGGTTTAAGGGTGGTGAACCCACAATCGATGCATTACTGAAGAGAAATGGAATCAAAACAAAGAAAACTGGATGAGCGTTATCTGAGGATGGCGCGTGTTTGGGCAGAGAATTCTTACTGTCAGCGTCGGCAGGTGGGAGCTCTGGTCGTCAAGGACAAGATGATTATCAGCGACGGCTATAATGGTACGCCGAGTGGCTTTGAGAACGTGTGCGAGGATGACAATAATGTCACCAAGCCATACGTCCTGCACGCTGAGGCCAATGCCATCACGAAGTTGGCCCGCTCGTCGAACAATTCCGATGGCGCTACCATCTATATCACGGCTTCTCCCTGTATCGAGTGTGCCAAGCTGATTATCCAGTCGGGTATCAAGCGTGTGGTCTATGGTGAGAAATACCGGCTTACTGACGGCATCGACCTGTTGGAGAGGGCTGGCATCGAAGTGGAGTATATTGAAGTGGAAAGCTTGAAGTGAATATGGCAAACAAATCGAATAGGTTTACCCCGCTGTGGATGGCGCTCTGTGTCGTCCTGGGCATTCTGGTTGGTACGTTTTATGCCAACCATTTCTCAGGCAACAGACTGAGCATCATCAATTCCAGCGGTAATAAGTTGAATAATCTGCTGCATATCATCGACGACCAGTATGTGGATACGGTCAACATCAATGACCTCGTGGAAGATGCAATGCCGCAGATCTTGTCGGAGTTGGACCCCCATTCTGTCTATATCGCCGCCAAGGATGTCCAGATTGCCAACGACGACCTGAAAGGTTCTTTCTCAGGCGTTGGTATCGAGTTCGTCATCCGCAATGATACCATCCGTGTGCAGAACGTGATTGGCAATGGGCCGGCAGAACGTGCTGGTCTGATTGCCGGCGATAAGATCGTGGAGGTCGATGGCGAGCCCTTTGTAGGGAAAGAGGTCACCAACGAGGAGGCCATGCACCGTCTGAAGGGACCGAAGGATACGAAAGTGCGGTTGGGTATCATCCGCTATGGCGAGAAGTCTGTCCGTCATTTTACCGTCACGCGTGGTGAGATACCGATGAAGAGCGTCACGGCCAGCTATATGCTCGACGAGGCGACGGGCTATATCAAGATCAAGAATTTCGGCGAGAACACCTATCCTGAGCTGCTCATTGCCCTGGCCAAGCTCTCGCAGGAAGGATTCAACAATCTGGTGATCGACCTCCGTAACAATACTGGCGGCTATCTGGCTTCGGCTGTGCAGATTGCCAATGAGTTCCTTAAGAAAGGCCAGCTGATAGTCTATACCGAGGGTCGTAAATCTCCCCGTCAGGATTATCGCTGCGACGGCCGCGGCTCTTATCAGCAGATACCTTTGGTCGTGCTGATCGACGAGGGCTCTGCCTCTGCATCGGAGATCCTTGCAGGGGCCATTCAGGATAACGACCGTGGCACGATTATCGGACGCCGTTCGTTTGGAAAGGGACTGGTGCAGCAGCCCATCGAGTTCAGCGACCATTCTATGATTCGTCTGACGATAGCCCGCTACTACACACCTTCCGGCCGTTGCATCCAAAAGCCCTACAGCTCGGGTGCCGACAAGAACTACGAGGAAGACCTGCTCACGCGCTACCAGCATGGCGAGTTCTTCTCTCAGGATAGTATCAAGCATACGGGGCCTGAGTATCACACCAGCAATGGACGTATCGTCTATGGTGGTGGTGGCATCACGCCGGATATCTTCGTGCCAGAAGACACCATCGGCATGACCTCTTATTATAAGGAGGCATCCATGACAGGACTGATCCTTCAGTTCGCCTTCAACTATACTGACGAGAATCGCGGCAAGCTTCGCGAGTTCAAGGATGCCCGCAGCATGGAGCGATACCTGAATCGTCAGAATTCCGTTGAGCTGTTCGTCACATTTGCCGACAAGAACGGTCTGAAGCGGCGCAACCTGATGGTCAAGAAGTCGTATAAGCTGTTGGAGCGCTATATCAACAGCCGCATCATCTATAATATGCTCGACGAGGAAGCCTGGACGGAATACCTCAATCAGGACGATCCGGCCATCATCGAGACGCTGCGACTCTTCCGTAATGGTGAGGCTTTCCCCAAGCCGGAAGGAAAAGCCCAATATCAGAAGGTAGCAAAGGCTTTCGACTATCGGAGCACCCATGTCAGATCGACCTTGATAGCCCATGCGTAAGGACGAGCTCCGAAAGCAGATGCGCCAACAGAAGCGACAGTTCACTCCACAACAGTTGGAGGAACTGTCGCTTCCCATTATCGCCCGTCTGAAGGAGCGTTTGAAGGATGCCCGCACCATTCTTGCCTATTACTCGCTGCCCGATGAGGTGAACACTCATTCGCTGGTCGATGAGCTTCTGGCGGAGGGGAAGACCGTTCTGTTGCCGAAGGTGGTCGATGCCGACACGATGGTCATCTGCCGCTATACGGGCCCTCATGACCTGCAAGAGGGCGTCCTTCATCTGATGGAGCCGATAGGTGAACCCTTCACAGCCTACGGAGATATCGATGTCGTTGTCGTTCCAGGTATGGCTTTCGATGCCCAAGGTCATCGCTTAGGTCGCGGCCGCGGCTACTACGACCGATTCTTCACTCTTCACTCTTCACTCTTCACTACTTTTGGTGTCTGCTTCGATTTCCAGAAAGTGCCGGAAGTGCCCACGGATGCCTGTGACATCCCTGTCGATGAGGTGATCTAATGGAAGCGGATATCGGCAATCACCTGACTACCAACGTAGTTGTTCAGCTTCTTCACATACTCGCTTCTCTGCATCGAGAGGTCTTGCCTTAGGGCAGGATTCGTCAGGTGTACATAGAGCGTCTGGTTGCGGATGCTCACCCCGTCGGTATAACGGGCCACAAGCTCACCAGCCACAGTTGGCCAGGCATCAATGAGCCGTTTCTGCTGTAACGGTGTCTCCAATCCCTGAGCCCTCAGGTTCCTCAGGATCAGCTCCCTTATATTCCTGACCTCCCTCTTAAACATGGCCGTTATCTACATAGAAGATCTTATAGTCGTGTGACGAAGCCGAAAGAATCTTGTCTAAATGCTCACGGTTGGTGTCTGTGATGAAGATCTGTCCGAACTCGTTGCCAGCCACCAGACTGACAATCTGCTCCACGCGCTGGGCATCCAGCTTGTCGAAGATGTCATCCAACAAGAGTAGGGGAGTGGTCTGGCTGTTTGTCCGTTTCAGGAAGTCGAACTGTGCCAGTTTAAGGGCGATGACAAAGGTCTTGTTCTGCCCCTGGCTGCCCTCCCGTTTCATCTGGTGCCCACCGATCATGATCTCCAGGTCGTCGCGATGGATGCCGTGCAGCGAATAGCCTACGGCACGATCCTTGAAACGGTCGCGCTGGATGACCTCGAGCAACGGCCCTCGCTGACAGTGCGACACGTAGTTCAGCGACACCTGCTCGTGGTTCCCGGAGATGGTCTCATAGAACTGCTGGAAGATGGGCAGCATCTCTGTGACGAAGGCACTGCGCTTCTGAAAGACCGTCTCGCCCGTGGCGGCCATCTGCTCTTCCCAAAGACTGATCACCTCTGGGTCGGGCTCTGCCTCGGCCTTCAGCATCGTGTTGCGCTGCTGCAGGGCTTTGTTGTAGTGGTTCAGGGCCTCAATGTAGCCGTGGTCGTACTGCGAGATGACCATATCCATCAGTCGTCGCCTTTCCTCGCTGCCGCCCTCGATGAGCAACGTGTCAGAGGGTGATACCATTACCACGGGAATCAGTCCGATATGCTCCGACAACCGCTTGTATTCCTTCTTGTTCTTCTTGACGTGTTTCTTCGAGCCTCGTTTGAATCCGCAGGAGATAGTTAATTTTGAGTTGTAATCATAACTGTCCACTTTCCACTGTCCACTATAAACTCCTTCAATCATGAAGAACTCCTCACCGTGACGGATGACCTGCGAGTCGATGGGATTATTCGCCGAATGGCAGAACGACAGGTAGTAGATGGCGTCCAGGATGTTCGTCTTGCCCACACCATTCTGACCGATGAAACAATTGATCTTCGGCGACAGATCCAGCGTGGCCGACTGGATGTTTTTATAGTTGATAAGCGACAACTTTTCGAGAATCATAGTGCAAAGTTACGAATATTTTGGGTATATTGGGTCAAAAATTAGTTAAAAGTGTTGTGCGGTAGCAAATTTTTCACTTTTCACTCTTCACTTTTCACTTCTTTTTTGTACCTTTGCACCCGATTTTACCCCTAAGGGTGGATTATGTCTTTTAGAATCAATAAAAAATTATAATAAAAATGGCAAACAACAACAAACAGCAGGCTGCTCCCGTTGCTGAGCAGACCATCAGTCAGAGTGAGGCCTTCTTCCTCAAATACAAGAAGGCAATTATCGCTGCCGTAATCGCCATTGTGGTGATTATTGCAGGTATCGTGCTTTATCAGACCTACGTTTCAGGCCCCAATGAGCAGAAGGCCAGCACCATCCTCGCCAAGGGTCAGGACTATTTCCTCGCCGGCGACTACCAGAAGGCCCTCAATGGCGACAGCGCCACCTTCAAGGGCTTCCTCAATGTGGCTAACGAATATAGCAGCACCAAGGCTGGCAATCTGGCCAATCTCTATGCCGGACTTTGCTATGCACAGCTCGAGAAGTGGCAGGAGGCTGCCAATTTCCTTGAGAAATTCGACGGTGCCGACGATGCCATGATCTCTCCCGCAGCCATGGCTGCCCTGGGTAATGCATACGCTAACCTCAACCAGCTCGACAAGGCTGTCAGCAACCTGAAGAAGGCCGCTGAGATGGCTGATAACAACTCGCTGTCACCCACCTTCCTCATCCAGGCTGGTGAGATCCTCGAGAGCCAGGGTAAGAAGGCTGACGCACTGAAGCTGTACCAGCAGGTGAAGGACAAGTACTTCAACTCGATGCAGTATCAGACCATCGATGCCTATATTGAGCGCTGCAAGGAGTAATTGAAAATTGACAATTGATAATTGACAATTGACAATTATGGCAACTGCGTTGCATAATCTGAGCGACTACGACTTTGCGGCTGTGCCCGATGCCTCGAACATGATCTTCGGCATCGTGGTGGCTGAGTGGAACCCTGAGATTACGGGCGCATTGCTCGACGGCTGTGTCTCCACGCTTGAGAAGCACGGGGCCCTGCCTGAGAACATCCACGTAAAGACCGTGCCAGGCTCGTTCGAACTCATCTATGGTGCCCACCAGATGACGCTCAACGACGGCTACGACGCTGTGATCATCCTCGGTTCTGTCATTCGTGGCGAGACGCCCCACTTCGACTATATCTGTCAGGGCGTCACCGACGGCATCGCCCGTCTCAATGCCACCAGCAATATTCCTGTTGTCTTCGGTCTCCTGACCACCAACGACCTGCAGCAGGCCCGTGACCGTGCAGGCGGCAAACATGGTAATAAAGGCGATGAATGCGCTGTCGTGGCCATCAAGATGGCAAAGTTCTGACGCTTCGACACATACTATATCTATGGCTCTGCTTCGGCAGGGCCATTGTTAATTTTGGAGCAAATATTGAAATAGTGAATAAAGGAAAATGAAGTGGACGGTACTATCAGATAATCGAAGTTGTGACACTACGTTCGAGACGGAGCATGGCTTGTCGATTCTTCTTGAGACAGAGAAGCATCGTATCTTGCTGGACACAGGAGCAAGTGATGTCTTTATCCGTAATGCAAAGCAAATGGGCATTGACCTCAGTACGGTGGACTATGTGTTTATTTCTCACGGACATAGTGACCATGCAGGAGGGCTGAAGCATCTGATGAACATCAATGACAATGCCAAAGTCATCGTCTCGCCAGATGCTATGAGTGGTAGGTTTTATTCCAAACGAGGGAATCTCCATAGTATTACTGCGGAGTGGCCAAAGATTGGCGATGGCAGACTCGTCTTGATAGATCAGACCTGCGCAATTGCAGAGGATATCCATGTAATAGCCCATATCCCTCAAACATATCCGATGCCCAAAGGAAATGTGAATCTCTATGTGCAGAACACTAACGGCGATCTTATCCACGACGATTTCCGTCATGAGCTGGCTCTATACGTCGATGGCCTGCTGTTTACAGGCTGTGCCCATAGCGGTCTTGAGAATATCCTGGCGGCTTGTCCGTGGCCGGTCCATACCGTTGTCGGTGGTTTCCACCTACTCGATGATTATGAACTGACGGAGCAGCGAGAGCCATCAAGCTCGCATGCGCTCGACCTCTGGTCGCTTGCTACCGCAGGGACGCAAGAATGGCCGAGTCGTGACGGAAGTCGACGAAGTCAAACGGAAGAAGAACTGGCAGCTTTGGCTCAAAGATTGAAAGCCAAATATCCCAATACTCAGTTCTTCACCAGCCATTGTACGGGTGATAAGGTCTTCGCCATGCTCAAAGCAATCATGGGCAATCAGCTTCATGCTTTTAGCTGTGGCATGACAATCAATTGAGGGTAACGATGAATATAGCATCGGCCTTCGATGGATATAGCAACGATGGTTGATGCTATATTCATCGCCACGTCGAAACGTATTCTCGTTCCAACCGCCAACACCTAACATGCTTTTTGCGGAAAGTCAATGTTTATCAGGCTTTCTAGGTGATGGGTGACCTGATTGGTTAGGTGATTAATATTAATTGTTTGAGCCAGAGGTTTGTGTGATGCTGGTGGCAGCGATGCGGCCGGATACCAGGATCTCAGTGAGGGCATTGCCGCCCAGACGGTTGCCGCCGTGGATGCCACCCGTCACCTCGCCTGCGGCATAGAGGCCGGGGATGGGCTTGCCGCTGGCATCGAGCACATGGCGCTTTTCATCTACCACCAGTCCGCCCATGGTATGGTGGGTGGCCGGTGCCAATGTTCGGATGGTGAGCAGGGTTGAGTCGAGCGAATAGGTCGATTTGTCGTAGGTGCCGTCCTGACGGCGCTTCACCTTGCCGATGGTGTTGGTGGCATAGCGCTTGCCCACATCGGCAGGCTGCCCTCCGTCCATCACAGCCATGTCGTAGTCGCGGATGGCTTTCAGGATGGCGTCGGCACTCACATTGAACCTCAGTGTGTTCAGCAGTTCCGGCAGTTGCGCCGGCTTGCATGCATACTGTTTGCCAGGCACGTCAACACCTCGCTTCTCGTTCGGCTCTGTGGTCTCCTCACCGCCGATATAGAGATAGACACCCCGTTTCCCGTAGAAACTGATGCCGTTCTCGAAGGCCTTCGCCGAAAGGACGTCACGCTCCAACGACTCATCGACAAAGCGCCGTCCGGTTCTGGGACTGATAAACACGGCATCCGACACGCTGCCGAAGGCGAGATTGCCATAGTCGGTATATGACAGCGGCATGAGCTGTGTCCAGCCCATACCCGTCAGTGAGGCCCCTGCCTTCTGTGACATGTCGAGGCCGTCGCCCTGCAGCGAACTGCGGTTGGTCGAGGCCATACGGCTGCTGAGGTCATCCTGGTTCCAGTAACGGTTTGTGTCCATCACCTTGCGGATATTGGCCGCATAGCCGCCCGTAGCGATGATCACCCCCTTGCGGGCATGGGCTGTCACTGGCGTACCGTCGGCCATCACAGCCTTCACGCCCTTCACGTGTCCGCCCTCCACGATGAGTTCCTTTGCAGCGGTCGATTTCAGGACGCGGTTTGCCTTGTTGGCACGTATGAACGTGGTGTAAGGTGCCATGATGTAAGCACCCCAGTTGCCGTCGTAGTGCTCAGGCGTACCGTCACCGTCGGTATCAATGTCGGCTCCCAGCATCTTATTGCCCCGGAACCACAGGGCACCCACGATGATGATCTGTCGTTCGAGGAACGTGACGCCCATCGAGGCCAGCCAAGGCTTCAGTTCCTGTCCCTGCTCCACCATCTGGCTCACCATGCGCAGGTCGCTATACACCCACTCCTGCTTGTCGGCACTCTGGCGCAGACCGCCGTAGTAGGTCTGGAAGATGTGCAGGTTCTTGGTCGAGAATAGCGTCAGGTCGGTCTCAGGCACACCGCGTGCCAGTTTCGGCCTTGCCCACGCCAAATAGGCAGTAATCTCCTTCTTCAGCGCCTGAAGCACGGGCAGGTATTCAGCGTGTACGCCGTGAGGCGCCAGTGCCTCGATGCTGCCCGGCTCGTAGGGGTGTGTTTTGTAGTAGGCGGCATCAAACGCTTTCTCGTCCCATGCAAGG
>Ga0310786_10006750_pt1 | contig 15159 bp, 30 predicted proteins | sample AusTroGonzalo_MG_FD_203881 | JGI IMG/M metagenome (GOLD analysis project Ga0310786, IMG submission 203881) | Bovine rumen microbial communities from tropical cattle in Woodstock, Queensland, Australia - Gonzalo_03 (v2) (version 2) | ecosystem: Host-associated > Mammals > Digestive system >... | reverse complement strand
TGTCCGGCTCCCAGTACACTCCGTATACCCCGGTGCCGGACTTCAGTTTGTACCACCACACGTCGCTCCACGTCTGGTCGAAGTCGTTCTGGGTCAGCACAACCGGCAGGATGTCCGACAGGCTCTGGGCCGTACCGGCGTCGTCCGGCTCCCTCGGAAGGCAGATCGGGTGCGGGTAGTTATCGCAAGCGTCGCTGTGCTTGGCAAGGATCACGTTGACAAGCCACGCAGACGTCGGCTCGGGATCGCCCACGTCATGCTTCCGTATCTGCTCCCAGTGGCGCAGTTTCCACATCTGCTCGGCGTCCACGATGCGCTGTTCCAGATGGATTTTCCCGTCGCGGTACTTCTGTAGGATGGTCTGCCATTCCCGCACACGCTTGATGTCTACGGGCTTCACAGAGGGCAGGACGTCCTGCTCCGGTGTGGTCATGATGATGTCGTCCATATGCTCACCTCGTAAATCTTATCGCGCCCCATCGGCTCGGGGCTTCCTTGGTAAACTGGTTCAGCGGGTCGGCCCACGGCACCGGCTCCGCCTCGTTCTTCCTCGGGGAGATCGGGTTGTCCATGAACACGTACCGCGCCATGTCGTATATATGGTCTTCCCCGTCGGTGTCGATGTCCTCGACCTTCCGCTCGTCGTATACCAACGTGGGGATCGTCCGAATGAAGTTCCGGCACGTGTTGAACACTTGGAACATGGGGAGGCCTTCCTTATCGAACGCGAACCGGTAGTGGAACTGCATCTTCCCTGCGAGCCTCGTATGGTCACCCGGGAAGAACGTGATGTAGTTCGGGTGGCGGGCCATCAAGTCCGCGATGCTCTCTCCCCTGCTCTCGTCGAAGATAGCCGGATCGGCGATCCCGATGATATCCCGTCCCCGGAGGAGCGGGTGTTCCTGCTCGGTGCGCCGTATCTCCTCCGCGATCTCGACCGGGTTCATCTTGACTCCCTCGTTCGGCGTCCCGGTACACCCGTACAACTCGGCGATATGGTATATCCGGCCCTCCTCGTCGGCCACGAACCATCCCACAGCGAACGGGCGGCTGTATCCGAAGTCAAAGCCGCGCCAACACTTCCAGTGGGCCGGTGGCGTGAACGGCTCGATTACGTGCGTCCAGAGCCGGTCGGCGTAGTGGTCGGGGTCGTTCTTCCACTCCCGGAAGACCTGCCCGGAGAACGAGTTCCAATCGCCGTACAGGAGCGCGTCCCGCTCCGCCTGTGGAAGCATGGCGAGGTTGCCCAAGTACGCAGGATCGGCGTCCAGAAGGGCTTGGTTGTCGAATACTGTAGCCGGGATGAACACCCGATCCCTCGTCACCTCGACAGGCCCGGTAGGCCCCTGCACTGTCAGCGTCTCCGAGATCGGCGTCATGGGAGGCGCGGCGTCGATGAACCGATCCTTGACCCACCCATGCCCGATCCCGCCCGGGTTGGTCGTCGCTCGGATGTACACCCGGGCCGTATCCCCACCGGCATTCCGGCTCGGCCGGTTGCGGGAGAACATATACGAGTACTCGTCCCACGTGAAGTGGGTCAACTCGTCGAACGCGATATATTGGAAGGATCGCCCTTGGTAGTCCGTTCTGGAGGTCGTGTGTTGCATGGAGCCGAAGTATATCATGGCCCCGGAGGGAAACCTCCAGACGTGGTTAGAAGCGTTGTAGACGGCCTGTGGGAAGGCTGGCTTGTATATCGCCATCGACCGGTCGATCAGTTCCGACAACTGCGGGAACGTCTTACGCAGGATCAAGGCCCGGTAGGACGGGATATGCACCTGCCGGAGGGCCTCTGCGAGCAGGGCGTCGGACTTTCCACCACCGGCCGCGCCGCCGTACAGCACCTCATACTCCGGTCTGGACATGAACTCGATCTGTTTGGGCTGTGGCGACCAGATAACATCACTCATGCTCTGTCGGCGTCTCCTCTCCCGTAGGCTTGACCATCTGGACGACCGGAATCATCACGACGCCGGTATCGCCTTCTTCCCCTGCGAGCAGGGCCTGTCGCTTCTCCAGAGACTCGATCCTCGCGGCGATCTCCTTCCGGGTCATGCCCGCGAAGGCTCCTGCGACGGTCTGTAGGTCTTTAAGGGAGGCGCAGTAAGCCCGGATCATCGTGGTATCCGAAGGATCGACGCAGGACATACCCAGTTCGACCTTATCCAGACCCACGTTCACGATCCGCAAGCACTGGCGCGTCACAGCCTCGATAGGATCGCTTTCGCCGTCGAACAGCAATTTATACTGGTCTGGCGGCAACGCTCTGGTACGCTTTTCAGCACGCTCTACGCCCCACTTTTCTCTATACGCCCGATTCGATATCGTCGAGCGCGGGATTCCATATTTATTTGATAGTTCCGTGAACGAGCATCCACCGATGAATGACGCACGGATCGCTGTCCAATCTCTCGCCATAGGTCATCAACTCCAGATAGAGGGTATCAAACTGGTAAAGGGTAAGGTAACCCCTCGTCAAAGATCGTCGCTGTATTTGGCGTCTATGATCCCGTAGAGCCTACACTTGCTGTAGTTGTCGTTACAGTACTTGTCGCCATACGATCGCCGGTCACCTGCTGTCTCAAATGCCGTTATGACCGCGCACCGGGCCTCGTCAGCGTATCCCTCGCAGTGTATGCGGCACAGGTCGTATTTGGCGAAATACGGACACCGGGCCAGTTTGTCATCGTAAGATCGGGCCAATTGGCATCTCCTCCCCCTAGGTTGGCCGGTTACAAATAGTTACAATTTAATTACAATTTAGGTTCTTTTCTTGACACACTGTGGGTATAGTGGTAGAATGTCTACAGTAGCAGAGGGTATGCCCTCAAGTACCTTGTCAAGTGAATGAGCGCGAGGCACCGGGAAGCAGGATTGGAAACCCCGGCCCCACGGGCGATCGCCCGCACAGGGGGAAGCGGTTGGGAAGCGACAGCCGCGATGCCAAGCCCAAGAGAACGCGCCAGACCAAATGCTCGGCCCCTGCAAGAGCGGGGGCTTGGGAGTTCGAGTCGAAACTCCCCTTCGGGAGTCCACCGGAGATCGGCTACCGGTGCTGATGAGACAGCCGAGAAAGGATGAACACAATGAAAGATATCATCGAGAAATGCAAGGTCGCTTCTCCCTACGTCTGGGAATGCGAGGCGGAAAGCGACAGCGGCGACAGGATCATCTACTACAGGGCCTACCGGGAATACGATGGCCCCGCGCAGGAGAACCTGAAACAGTACGATCTGGAGGCGGCGGTGATCGACCGGTGCTACCTCGCCTTTGGATCGTGCGCGTGGTATTCGGTGGAGGTGATCGAAAACCCCACCCGTTAATGTCGAAACGGGCTACGGCCCGTCTGGCGGGGATCGCCTCCCGTCACTGATGATGACAGGCGAGAAAGGATAGAACATGAACGCTTTTAAACGCTACGCCCGGAGCAAGGGTATCAAACTGGAGAGCGACTACGAGTGCCTCCCCTTCGGCTACCTCGAGACAGTGAAGGTCGATTCCGAGACAGCGACGATCTCCGAGTACTACGTGTGCTACGGGTGGATGTTCAAGGTCATCCGCCGCGACGGCACGATCGACCATTTCGCCACTCGCATCGATCTGGACGTCGATCGCGTAGCCGAGCACCTCAAGCGCGGGGACGAAGGCACCTTCGCGGAGGACGGCCGCAACCGGGTAGAGGTCGTCAATATGTGCGGCGGCCGGTACCTCAACTGGTGCGACGGCGTGGTCATGGGATTGACCGACGATCCCCACGAGGCGGCGCGGGTTCTCCTCAGGGGTCGCATCCGGTGGGAATCCCTCTCGGACGCATACTACGAGGAGGTGTGAACGATGAAACACTACTACATCGAATTTTCCCGCGACAACGAACGCGACGGTCGCACGTACTGGTGCGTCGCCGAGGCCGACAGTCTCGCCGATCTCGAGTACACCGCGAAGGTTAATCGTTGCACGATCGTATCGGCCAGTGAACTGGACGAGGACGACAACTAATCCCAACTGACGAGGCCGGGTGGTTCCCGGCCGAAACGCCCGGGCGTCTTGGGAAACCTAATCCGCTGACCTACCGGCGATACGGGGAGAAAGGAACACAACATGGCATACGAAACAACAGCAAAGGCCATCCGCAATCGCGGAGGCGTCATCGTCAACGTAGGGAACGGAGGGGCGCAGACGCTCCTGCACAACCACGACAGGCGGGCGTGGAACTCCGGCGTGTACGGATGGAACTTCGACGTCTACGAGGTCTACGGGATCACGATCTGCACGGGATACCGGAACATCCCCGGCCGGTGCTTCTTCGATCTGCTGAAGGAGTACGAGGACGCCGCCCAGAAGGTCATCCGGGACTTCGACATCCCCTACGAGGAGAGGGTCGAGCGCGTGGAGAACTTGCTTGTCTCCTTCTGCGAGGTTGTCAAAAGCGAATGGAAGGAGGCTTGAACGATGAACAAAGCACGACGCAAGCAGATCGATGAAATCCGCAAACAGGTTGATACTCTTCTCTACCTCGTTATGGACTTGCAGAGCGAGGAGGAGGAGTACCGAGACAACATCCCGGAGGCAATGGAAGAGAGGATCGCCAAAGCAGACAACGTCATCTACTTTTTGGAGTCGGCCGGTGACGCTTTGGAGGACGCTTCCGAGTGTCTCGACAGTGCCGCCGAGTGAAAGGAGACATCATGACCAGAGAAGAACGAGCGGACGCCATCCGCGATGCCGAGGAGAGCGTTGACCACGCTCTCCGTGAGGTGGAGCGGGCTATGATGTACTTGGAAGACATCGGAGCAAACAAGGCCGTCATGTCCCGTCTGGAAACCATCCATCGGAAACTGATATTCATGTTGGAAGACCTGTATCTGTTCTCTTGACCAACGGGAAGGAGTCCAGTACAATGGTAGCACCTATTCTGCCCCAGTGTAACACCACCAAAGGAGGGTTCATGCGTGGCCTTTGATAAGGCATCCTACGACCGCACCTACTGTGCGGAGAATACCACGATCGTTCGCGTCCGCTTGAACAAGAAACACGACGCCGACATCCTCGCCCACCTCGCCAAACAGCCGAACGTGAGCGGGTACCTAAAGGCCCTTATCCGGGCCGACATCCAGACGTCCAGATAGGGCAATACCCCCGGTGAAAACCGGGGGTTATTTTTTTGCCTATTTACCAGAGTGCCTCCCGTATCCGGCACAGTGCCTTGAGTATCGATTCCGCATGATCTCTCTGCCGTCGCATGGTGTCAAGCATGGACTCTTCGCGTGGTTCGCGTGATTCTTGTGCCATCCCGCCGCCCGGTGCTATGATCCCGGACTCTATCATGCTCACGCTGTGGTCGATCTCGGTCAAGATGCATCCCATGTTCTCAATGATCTGCTTTGCCGTCTCTGTCCTCGGCCCCTCGACCGGGTATTCAAATTCCTGTTGTCTTGGATATGCTGTTGTCCCATACTCGTTCATCTTCCTGTCTCCTTTATCACGATTCCATACCGGGCGTAGACCCACCGCCTCTTCAGCCGGTACACCGGAGTCCTCACGCCCTTATAGTCTTCCCAAATCCACCGGCCCTGCTCCGGGTCGTAGTATTTAAAGTCGGCGGTATAGTATATCGCCCTCTCCTTCTTCCCAAGAATCACACAGGCCGGTGCGAGTTCCAGTTTGACCTGCCGCTTCAGCCCGAGTATCCGCCCGGCCTTCTGCAACAGGATCAGTTCCTGCCACCGCTCGTACTCTCCCTTGGAGTCAAAGGTTCCCCATTGCGGGTCAGTTATCTTCTTCGCATGGTACTTGCTCATCGTCTTCACCTACTTTGCGCTTAAGGCAAGCATCTACTTTCGCCCGATAGCCTCTCGGCACTGGCCCGTATTTCTGGACATATCGCTGGAGCATCAAGACTCTTTCGCTCATATCGTCAGTAGTTCGCATCGCCATGATGAGTAACTCGGCGGTTATTTTTCTTATTCGAGCATCATTCATCGTCTTCACCTACTCCCACGTAGTACTCGATCTCCGCGCCGCAATGCGTGCAATGGCACACGTGAACGATCCCTTCTCCCTCTCTTCCGTAGTCCTCGAAGTCAAAGTCGCTGTCCCGGATCACGGATCGGTGCAAGCAGTGGAAGCACTCATAGCCGGTGCCTATCTCCGCGACCTCCTCTATCCTCAACCCGTGTCCAAGCATGGCGTTGTTTGCACCATGCCGTGCGTATTTAAGAATTTCTTCCAAGTGTTCCTTGGTGATCCCGTCAATTAGAACTGCCATCGTCTTTCCTTTCTCCCTGTGAACAGAACCCGTTATCGCCAAGCCCTGTTTTATATCTGCATAGTTGGTTAAGAGCGCATTCCTTGCACCGTACCAGTTCGCAGTTCCCATACACGCGTCTTATCCATTCTTCGTCTTCTTTGTTGACGAACTTAACAATGTATTCACTCATCGTCTTTCCTTTCTCCGCACCCGCCGTTGCTGATGCACCCACCTCTGCCATCGTAATCTGGGCATCCTCTGCACGGGTTTATCTCCGGCTCATCAAAATCGCCTGCCCTTTCTCCACCTTCATGCAGATGTACTTCTTCAAGAGGACAGAATCTGTTTCGTTTGGTACTCGTCAACGCTTTGTGCGTGATTACGCAGGAGTAGTCTTTTCTGAATTTACTGCCTTTAGCCATCCATAGCGTAGAGTAGTATTCCATCCCAAAAGGGCAAGCGTAGCAGTTTTTCGGCATATCTATTCCGTTAATCAGTATGCTCATCGTCTTCCCTTTCTCCGTCCAGTAATGCTCCACAATTGGGGCAGTAGTTCTGGTCTGACGGGAAATAACTTTCGCAAAACGGGCATTCGTATTTGCGCCATCTTTCAAAGTTTTTCCTGTCTCCAAACAACACATAGACAACATACTGAGCGCAAGCCTCAACCGCTTTTCTTTCGCCCTCTGTCAATGCGTTTTTGTTCACATTGTTTGCCACATCTTTTCCATCCAAGAGCAGATTCTCAAAGTAATGCTCAAGACAAGTCATCGTCTTTCCTTTCTCCGTCAGCACAGTACCAATCTCCGCTTGGTAGATTTCCCCTTCCACAACTATTACACACGGGGCAATGCTCGTCATTCCCTTGCCATCTGCATTCCTTACACCGCACCAGTTCCCCGATGACTTCCTGCTTCACCGCTCCGGGGTAGCCTGTTTCACGAACAATGTATTCACTCATCGTCTTTCCTTTCTCCGTCCATCTTCGCCCCGCAGTTTGGGCAGTAACGACTAAATTTTGAACCGCCGTACCAAGTGTACGAACTTTCTTCTCCACACAACGAACAGAATATGTCCTGCCCTTTTACTACCCACGTTCCATGTACCACAGGCACGGCATCAACGGTAGGAGCATTGTCTATCTCGTCCTTCATGTCATCACGGTCACAGGCTCTGCATGGAACATCTCCTATGGCATACAGGAATACCCTCTTCCCTTTTCTCAAGCCTTTTCTTCTGCCACAGTCTCGGCAATATCGTTCCATTACTTCGTTAATGAGTTCATCCGCATCAATAAGCCTCATCGTCTTTCCTTTCTCCGTCCCTACAGTAGAACGAAAGGTCATCTCCCACAAACATCCCGTGGTTGTTGCATAGTTCGGCACCGTCAAACCATTTGCAATACTTGCACCGAACGATGTCCCTAACATATACCGTCCGGCGATACTCGACCCCGTGCAGAAAGTTATCGTCAATAACTTTGTACTCGCCAAGGCGAACCGCTTTTTCTCCGCTCTCTATACGGCCCATAAGTTCCGCCGCAATGTGCTTACTCATATCCGTTATCATATAGTCAATGAGTCCTTGCGCTGTGGATTCGTCACGCGTACATTCCATTGGAATCACTTGTGCCACGGTAAATCTTTCTGTCTTGTTCATTGTCTCTCCCATTCGTCCGTCTCCGGGTTGTACCGGAGATTTAGTTTTGTCCGCATCCTGTGCTTGAGAAAACAGTAGGTGAGGTAGACCGCATTGACCACGGCCCACACCACTATCAGCACGACCCACCACTTCATTTGTTTCCTCCCATGTAGTAGTCGATCACCTGCTTAACTGTCGTGTCCTCCTTCGGTCTCACCCATTTGTGAACTTGCTTGTAGTAGATTTCCTGCACGAGGCAGTTGCCTACGTCTACTGTCCGGTCGCCCTTCTGCCAGTAGGAGTCGTGCGTGATGTACAGCACGACGGCGTCGTTGCTCCATCCCTCGGCGAGCCGCTCGAGTAACCGCCTCTGCACGAACGAGAGGAAGCCCTTCTCGTTTTTGATCTCGCCGAGGACAAGCCTCCCGTCCCGGCAGAGGTAGTACATATCGATATCGGAGGGATGCTCGCCCCGGAACATGGACGAGTAGTCCATGCGGAGGCTGTGATAATCCCAGTTTGCTATCATCACAGGCCGTCCTGTCTCATCATCTCGGTCAGTCTCTTGAGCCTGTCGGTCTCTCCCTCTTCCAGAACCACCGGCGTTATCTCGTTGCCTGTCTTAACCGGCTCCTTCGGAAGGTACACGCTGTCCCATGCGTGGTAGATCGCTTCTTCAAGGCTCTGCTTTCTCTGGCCCGCAGGGATCGTGTCCAGTTTGTTGACGAGCATCTTCTTGGCTCGATCGGTCATGGGCTTCTTCTTCTTGTTCCGCATCTCTCCGTACTCCCGGAGGAGACTTAACATCTCGTCATCATCTCCGGCGTACTCTCGAAACACGTCCACGCGAGGGACTTTGGCCCCTTTATCTATATCTGTCTCTAACTCTTTCTCTTTATCTATATCTATCTCTTTCTCTACGTAACCGTTTTGTAACAGCGGCGTAACAGAGTTACGCTCCCTCATCTTACGCATCCTCTCGGCGGCACCCGTCTCGGAACCCAGCATCTTCTGGGACTCGGTCATATACAGCGTCCCGTCGTCGAGGACTTCTATCATATTCAGTTCGCTGAACGTCTGGAGCGCGGCCTTGACCACGTCCACGTTGGTGTCGGTCACGACCGACAGCATCTGCTCGTTGTACGGGATCGTCTCACTGAACCGGAGTTCCCCGTTATGAGAGACGGACTCGCAGAGCAACTTGAGATAGAACAGGATGTAGTCCCTGCCGTTTGGCAGGGATTCCACTATCCTAATGTCGTGCCGCTTAAAAAACTGGCGATCCAATTTCAGCCAGTAATATTTTCGCTCACTCAAAACGGAAGGTCACCGTCTTCCTCATCGATGACCGGGTAGTCCTCGGCCGCCCGATCCCGCTCCGCCTTGCTCGACAGGAGATCGAGTTCACGCACGTTGACGTACCATGACTTCTGCTTCTTGCCGGTTTCCCGGTTCTTCCACGTGTTCGACGCCATCTCCCCGACCACGCCGAGCCTGTCGCCCTTGATGCAGTACTTCTCGACGATCTCCGCCTGTTTGCCCCAGATGGTGCAATCGATCCACTCGACCTTCCGGTGGTCGCCAAAGCCCGTGTCTACAGCGAGGGTTATGTTTGCCACGACGGAGCCGCTTTCCAGATGCTTCAGTTCGGGAGCCGCGCTCAATCTCCCAGTGATGATGGCCTTATTCATACGTTCTTTTCCTTTCTGGCTTTAAGCCCATAAATTCTGCATAGTGTTTTGTCCAACGTGATCCCGGAGTCTATGTGGTACCTGTCCATAAAGGTGTGGTGTCCGGCCGTGTGATACTCGTTGTGGTGCTTCCGGCACAGAGGCAGTACCTCCATGCCCTCGTGGATGATCTCGTCGCGATCCCGGCCCATGCCGACAGCGTCGACGTGGTGGAGATCAGCCTTCTGCCCGCAGACACAGCACCTCTTGTTGATGAGGCAGGAGTAGATGTAGTCACCCACGTCATCTACGCTCGCGAGCAGGGAGAACTTGAGAGGTACCCCGTTGCTCACGACGAACCGAACGAGGAACCGCTGGAACTCCGCAACGAGTGACATCGGTGCGTCGGACAAGGAGAATATCTGGTCGTTCAAATCTTCCAAGTGGCTACTCCAGAACTCCAGTTTCATGTACTCTTTCACGGACGCGGTGTCGTCACCGACCCACTCCGCGATCGCGTTGATAAGCGAGTAACAAAAGCCCCGCTGTTTGTTTGATAGAGGACGGGAGTCAAGCAACTGAACCTTGACCTTGGACACGTTCCGCTTGACCAGCGTGTACCAATCCGCGCACGGGGCCTTGATGGTCAAGACCCCTGTGCGTTCGTCATAGTCAACAACCTTCCCGTCGATAACCAGTGTGGCCGGAGTCATCGCAGGGCCGTCTTGATGCAATCAAGACAGAGGACAGCACCGAACTTTTTCCGGGACTTGTCGCAATGCTGGGCGACAGATACTGTCCGGCCGCTGTTTCCGGCGTAGGGCTGGATTTCCTTGCCGCACTCCTCGCAGGTGGCGGTCATCTCTGCCCGCTCCTTTGCTACCTTGTCCATCGCTTCGATAGACTTGCGGAGCCGTTCCTCCTCCGGGTCAACCTCCTCCGGGCCAGCCTCCTTGGGCATGACCTCGTGGCTGTCCGTCTCGCTGTCGATCAGTTCTTCCGTGGGGATACAGAACACTTGGAACAGCGCGTACTTGTATGCGGCGGACATCGCCTTGTTGACGGACTTGTCGCCGGTGTCCATACCCTCACCGATGGTGACCGCCGTAACCGACGTGCCGTCCTCCGCGTAGAACGTGTACTGTACAGTAAGCACAGTGTAGATAAGGACGGTTCCCTTGCTGTTCGTCCGCTCCTCCCTGCTCATGTCCATGACAGTAGGAACAGCGAACACCCGATACTTGGCGAGCAGAGGATTGAACGTGTTCATGACGTCGTCGATCCCTCGGAACATATACCTCTGCGTTTCGTTCCTCTTGTCCTTCTTCACGGCCGCCTTCTCGCCAATGATAGCGGCGATGCTCTCGTAGATGTTCATTACTTATCTCCTTCGTAGTAGTAGACGGCGTAGCGAACAGGGTTGCCGTCCTCGTCGATCTCGTATCTCATGGTCGTGCCGATGTTGTATCCGCGCTTCTTGAGGTCGGCGATCCGGGCCGCCAGCCTCATGCACCCGAACAGATGGTAGGATACTTCCGCCGTAATTCGCTTGCCGTCCTTGAGGTAGGCAAGGATTCGGTCACACTGCGATCTGTTTCTCATTTGACCACCTCGTATCCGTAGGCGTGGTCGTCAAGGAACGCCTTGAGCCTCTTGATCCCGGCGGAAGTACTCCGCACCCGGATGGTAACGGAAACCGAGTCGAGGATGTCCGACCACGGGTCTTCTGCAAGCATCTTCTCCGCTTCTTCTTCCGCCGCCTTCTTGAGGGCCTCATGCCTTGCATTGACAGAGGTTACCGCCATCGACGCGCTGACTCCGTTGAGGTACTCGAGGACGATCTCGTCCTTGTAGACCTGCGACTCGATGAGCATGAGATCGCTCTTGATGTTGACCGCCTTCTCCTCCGCCAGATATCGGAGGGTGGACTCGGTATCGCTCATCCCGATCTTGTAGTACCCGATGTTGCGGAACTTCTCCGGGATGCCGTACTCGTCACACAGCCCGTCGAACTCGGCGAGGAGGTACGACTCCTTGTGTGCCTTGATAGCCGCCTCTGCTTCGTCGATCTTGGATTTGAGGTCTGCGTCCGCCGCCTTGTAGGCGTCGCTTACGCACTCTTTGTACACGTCCTCAAACGCCTTGTACGGAGCCATGACCTGCTCCTTGACCGCCTTGCGCTGATCCTCAAGGGCCTTGAACTCCTTGTTCAGCGCGGCTCTAATTTGTTTGATGACCTTGTAGTTATCCTCGGTGCATACGAGGCCCTGCGCTTGCGTGGTCTTCTTCAGCACCTCGTCCTTCACGGAGCGGAGCCGCTCCGTGATGACGGGTAACTGCTCCACTACGATGAGAGGACTTGACGTGGTGACAGTTGTCATGGTATAATCATCATGCGTTGTGTTCTGGGCCGTGCTTGCCGCTTCGGTGGTGGGTGCGGCCCCTTTCTTTTCACTCCTCATAGGTGCGAATCTCCTTCCATGTGAACTTGCCGTATCCGCCAGACCGCCACTGGCCGAGGCCGTGATCCTCGCCGTAGTCCAGCCACTCGCGAACGAGGGCAAGGTCTTCCTTGTTGTAGCACTTGACCGTGAACGTCAGCGTGGCTCCGGCCCGGATCGCTTCGCTGTTGGCAAGGGCTACTCTCTCGCCCATCGGGGTGGACGCCCGCAGGGGACGCTGGAGATCGTACATGGGGGACACGTTCTCAAACGGGATGCGGCGTTCCTTGATGAAGATGCGAAGGTCAACTTCCTTCTTGTACGCCTTTATCTTGCTCGACAGGTACTCCTTGTTTACCCGGAGAGCGTTGCAGGCTTCCTTGAAGAACCCCCGAATCTGGTAGTCGTACAGGTACGGGTTCCCATCGGCGTCCTTGTAGAAGATGGTCTTGCCCTTCTCGACGACGGCGTCCGTGCCGAGGGCCTCGATCTCCTCCTCTTTGCTCCACGCGTCCGGTGCTTTACTCGCGATGTAGTTCTCGTGGAGATACGGATCGCTGGGACAGGAGCCGAGGATGTCCTCCGTCAGTTTCAACTGAACTTCCATGTAAAATTTGTTCATTGTGTTCTTTCCTTTCTTTTGTTTTGTTGTTTGCCTTTACTGCTCAAGTCTTTGCCATTGCTTTGCTTTTGAGTTGTATTGCCATGCCATTGCCCGTCTTCTCTCTTCCTCGCCAGCACCACGAACAACTGCGCAGTTCCTTTGCGCATCCATGCTATGCCGCGGCCCATCGTTGTTCCGCACTGCCATCACTGAACATTGGTTCACTGTGCCTATGCGCTGGTATACCGAGCCATGCCGTTGCCTTGTACGCATTTCATACTCAACTTTGCCAATGCTTGGTCGCGCCGTTCTTTACCTATGCATGACTTCGTCTTGCTTCGCCATTGCTTTGCACATCACCGCCGTGCCTTGCCGATGCGTCTCTCCTCCGAGGTATGCAGTTCCAGTGCGCATCAGCGCGTATCGTCTCTTTGCCATTGCCTACCCAGCCCAGCATTGCCGTTACTGTTCACTGCTGTGCCTCCGCTATGCCCTGCGCTACCTTCGCACTCGATGATTAGCATTGCCGTTGCCCCGCGATTCGGTGCTACTCCATTGCCAAGCGGCCTGCGCATTCCTCGCCACAGCATCGCTCTTCTTTGCCCTTGCAATACGCATCCTGCTATGAGGTGCCGGTGCGTAACAAACTGCGCCGGTGCTTAAAAGGGGCGGCCTTCAATCTGGGATGCGTGGTACTTGCGGTCGCTTGGTTTGACGTCTTCCCACGTGGAGTAGAAGGGGCAGGGGCGTTTGAACTGTGTGCTGTTGAGGGCGATGCATCCGCCGTGTCTCTCAATGTTGCAACAATCCCGCTTCGGGTGTGTGCAAAGAGGAAACCCGTTCACTGTCTTCTGCATCACCGCGCCCTCTTGGTCATCGCCGCTCCCGCTGAAAGAAGGGCGATCCCGATGATCCCGATCGCGACGAACTGCCATGCCGCCATCGTCCCGGATTCGATTCCTCCCGGAACGGACAGGATGAGAAGCAGACCGAGCAACCCGAGGATCGTTCCTATGACTTTCATTCCATCACCTTCCCGTTATCATGCGGATGATCTCCGCGTCCGACGCGTCGCCCAAGATGCACAAGGCCCGGAACTCGTTAAGCGTGAGTTCTCCCGGGTTGTTCTTCCGGCGACTCAATGTCCTGCGGCTAACGCCTATGGCCTCCGCCGCTCCTTCCTGTGCCACACCGGTGATGTACCGGCGAAGCACCTTGTCCGCTGTCTGCCGGTTCATTTTATGAACCAACAACATCAAAAAAAATAGCGTCCATGTCGTCTGCCGAGAGGTTGTACTTCCGTTTGATCGCCAGCATTTCCGTCTGCCGGAAGTCGGTGCCGTTGCCATTGATCTTCTGGTTCAGTGTGGACAGTTCCATGTGCAGGTAGGCGGCCAAATCGGCCTGCCTGTCGCCGTTCTCTTTGAGGACAGCCTTGAGTTTATTGCTGTTCATTGTCTACTCCTTTCCCGCCGTATTAGTCAAGGTGGTTCATCTCTTGACACGCCCATATTACCACTACGATTTTCCGTTGTCAAGAACTTTTTTCTTGAAATGACACAAAAATTTTGGTATAATTTGGGTGAGGTGAAAGCAATGAGTTTAGACAATATCTGTGGAAAGAGGCTCCGCCAACTGCGGGAAGACGCAAACATGAGCCTTCGCGAACTGTCCTCTTTGATCGGGATCGGGTACGCAACGATCGGCAAGTATGAGCGTGGGGAGGTAGTCAACCTAAAGCAATCCACCATCGCCAGATTGGCGGAGGTCTTCAACGTGAGGCCGTCCTATCTTCTTGGCTACGACGTCCTCGACGCAAGGGAGATCGCGCCGCAGGGTATGCTCCCGGTCATAGGGCTGGCGTCAGCGGGGAAGGGCGTCATCGCCGCAGAGGACGTCCTGTACTACGAGCGGGCCGACGAGCAGTACTGTAATTCAATGTACTTCTATCTTGAGGTAACGGGAGATTCCATGTCGCCCAAGATCGACGACGGCGACCTCGTCCTCGTGCATCGGCAGACGTCCGTTGACTCCGGGTCTATCGGTGTGTTCATCGTAGACGGCGAGGAAGGATACGTGAAGAAGGTGGAGTACGATACAGAGTATATTCACCTGCTGTCCTTTAATCCGTACTACCCGCCAATGGTATTCAACGGGCCGGATGTCCTGCGCGTGTACGTCGTTGGCCGGGTGATGGAACTCAAGAGGAAACTGTGATGAGCAAGAGACTACCAAGCCCAACCCAACTCCCATCCGGCAACTGGCGCGTCCGTGTCATGGTGGATGGCAAGACCTACTCCGTCACCGAACCGACGCGTGATCTCGCTATGGCCAAAGCGATGGCCCTCCGCGCCGACGCCCTCCAGCCGGAGCGTGTAGACGCCCGGAAGACACTGGGAGAAATCCTTGACGAGTACATCGAAAACCGAGAGAACGTCCTGTCGCCCTCTACGATCCGTTCTTACGCATCTTACAGGAAACACAGGTTCTTACCCTACCATAACTATAAACTGCCGATGCTTGACCGCAGGACGCTCCAGCGCATGGTTAACG
>Ga0310786_10006749_pt1 | contig 15162 bp, 13 predicted proteins | sample AusTroGonzalo_MG_FD_203881 | JGI IMG/M metagenome (GOLD analysis project Ga0310786, IMG submission 203881) | Bovine rumen microbial communities from tropical cattle in Woodstock, Queensland, Australia - Gonzalo_03 (v2) (version 2) | ecosystem: Host-associated > Mammals > Digestive system >... | reverse complement strand
TCTGTTCCCTTATAGGCGGAACGGTTGCGGCTTATACCTATGAACATTTTGACGGGGCCTCCATAGAATGATGTACGGTAGATTTCAGGCATGACAATGGGATAGGGGATAAAGCGCATCTTGTCACATATCCTACGTCCATCCGGACAGACAGTCTTTACTTCATTGTATGTGGCCCAATATTCATAGAGGCCGGCAGGAATTCCATCACAATCCAACGCTATCTCTTTGTTGAGCTTCTCCTTAGGTGTACCTATCCATTCGTCAAGGAAACGCTTTGCCTCAATGTCTGTACGGATGGTGTCTCCGAAATTGAAGTCGCTGTATCTCAATGGCCTGATATCCGTATTGACGCTTGCCCAATAGTAATCCATGCCGAACGCCCCCATCACAATCTTCTTGTTGTGGCGGCGCAGATACCGGTAGAACGGCATTATCCGCTCGGCCTTAAGTTCAAGGAAGATGGGATTGATGAGTTGTACCACATCGTAACCTCGCATTTTGGGTATAGCCTTGGCTAATCTCCATAGAAAAGATGGCAGTCCTGTGCTGCTCTCAAGGTCACGCTTAAGGTCTATGTCGCGGGGATAGTCTTTCCAGTGATCTCCGTCACTGGCTACAGTTACCTCGTGTCCCAGTTCCTTGAGTCCTTTGGCAAGTGTGCTGTGTACGTTACTGTATTCTCCTGTCAGCAAAATCTTCATGACTTGTTCTTCTTGTAATAATCCATAATGCAATCTTCCAGGCACCCCGTCCTCCGGTTGCAGTGTACTGTTCAAGAATCCATCCTATTTTATAACCGCTTGGTTTTCTGCCAAAATTCTCATATATGAATGTGTGGCAGATAGCCGAAGCTTTCTTGTCACCTTCATAAAGCAGTTTGCCGCTCAAAATGAATGTTCTAAACAGCAATGCCTTGCGGCAATTAGCCATTACGGGTGATTTTGTGCGGTTTGTGTAGTCTAGTATTTGGGCTAAGGTGCTTAATTGTAGTTTATAGCGTGATTTCATGCTTGGTCCTGTTAAACTGTCGGGATGCACGTTTATGACGTGGTATGCCTTGCTGGTTATCCATTGAAGTTTAGGCGCAGACATAAGCGCCCTGGCACCGAGTTCCCAGTCATCCCATACATAGCATTTTGTGTTCCATCCGCCTATTTTTCTTAACCAAGCAGTACGGAATATCATACTTTGTGTGCTAAGCATACCGTTTATAATATGTACTGCGGGATCGGCAACAGGCTTATTTGCACGGATACTGATACTGTTTCCTACTTTCTGGCGGGTTGGGAATGCAATCAGGTCGGCCGATTTGTCCCAATCATGGGGGATATCTTCAAATTCATCGTCAGAATCAAAGAAATAGACCCAGGTCGTATTGACAAGCGATAGTCCTTTGTTCCTTGCAGCCGACGCGCAACGCTGTTTTTCTGTAGTATATGTTACAGTGGGGTGTGAACGCACAAAGGAATCTAGAAAGGAAGATGTACCGTCGGTACTGCCGTTATCGACGACGATAACGTGTGTCTGGCTCATTGGACCGTGGAATATGCTACCGAGAGTGATTTTAAGCAAATCCTTGCGGTTAAATGTTGGTATGACTATCGTAATATCCATATACCTCTGATCATGTTGAATAGAATCGGGAAGGGATTAGCCCCTTTATGAAATAGATACCAGCCGGCTTCCTTGAAACTGCACAAAACGGCGTTACATGTGCCGTAAATATATCTGAATGTGGCACCTTTGGTTATCTGTAACTGACGATTTTCTATAAAACGGCATGATGTGGTAGTTGCATTGGTTTGTACTATGGTCTTGGAAATGAACTTGATGCTGAGGCCGGCGCGGCGCGCGTCAGCAATGAAAACCTCTTCCTCACCAGCGCACAGTAACGGGCTACCCAGTCCAAATTGCGTGTTGAAGCTAATTCCGTGGTTTATTATAGACTTTCGCCGGAAAGTGATTTCTACAGAGCATACATAAGGGGCTGGATATGGATGTAATGGGCAACCGTCATATGTCTCAGCCTGAAAAGTCAGAATGTCTGCTTCAGGGTTGTCCTGCCATGATTGCAAAATATTGTCAATATGTTTTTTTATGTAACGGTTGTCGTCATCGGCAATGAGGCAAATATCGGCTGAAGACATCATTATGGCATTGTTTCTATTCATTGATAGTCCGACACCTTCAACAAGCCCCAGAGTAACATCTTTTCTGGATGTGAGTATGGCGGGTATGCTGTCTCCTGCCTGTTGGACTGACACTACATATCTGATGCCGTCACGTTCAGGCAACAACATATCTGGTATCCTCGACAGACCGTCACCTATGGTGCAGATAAGTATGTCAAGAGTCAGCCCTTTATGATTCATGTGGATTCGCTTATGGTTATTATCTGAATCAGAACGTAAATATATGTTATTATTTTGGGAAATAGTAATTTTGCGGCTACATTATCGTTAATAAGAGTGTGAAGGTGACAGATAAGATTAACCCTGAGCAGGAACGCCGGCTTTTTGACCGTATCTTGAAGTACACCGGGGTGTTTGGCGGCGTGCAGATGGTTGGCATGGCGGTTACGGTAGTACTTGCCAAGGTGAAATCCCTTTTGCTTGGATCTGCCGGTTTTGGGGTAACTGAATCACTCAACCGTACTGCCGATATTGTCAAGACCGCCACTAATCTTGGTATTCAAACCGTTGCAGTCCCTGATATCTCACAGTTGTCAGAAAATGATAATCCGGATGGTTTGTCAGAAAGGATTCTTGTGACACGCAGTTGGGCTTTACTAACGGCAATAGCAGGAATGATCGTATGTATTATTCTTGCTCCGTTTCTTGGGAGATGGGCATTTGCCGGTGATACTAAGTATGCTGTTGGTTTTACGCTTCTGTCATTGGCGGTGGCGGCCACTGCTGTGACCGGTGGTGAACTGGCGGTGTTGAGAGGAACCAAATGTCTGCGTATGATAGCATTAAGCCAGTTGTTTGCAAGCATTTGGTCATTATGCATATCCGTTCCTCTTTATTTGCTGCTGAGAATTGAAGGTATAGTGCCGGCTCTGGTCTTGTCGGCTTTAGGAACAATGGCTGTTACCTGTATCTATTCTTTCAAAGCTTTCCCCTACAGGTCACGTCCTTTTTCCCGTGAGATCCTAAGTAAAGGAGTGAGGATGATAGAGTTTGGATTGTTCTTTACCGTTGCGGCTTTCTTAGGCGCATGGGCATGGTCTATAGTTGCCAGATTCCTTACAGGAAAAGGCGGTCCGGAACTGACCGGTATATATAGCGCCGGTTATATGCTGGTTTCCTATTTTACTACAATGCTTCTTTCTGTAAATGATTCAGAATATTTTCCCAGATTATCGGCTGCAGCTAAAGATAAAGAACGGCTTTACAGTACTGTAAACAATCAGACATTGGCTATGCTGATGCTTTCGGCTCCTATGGTGATATGTTTCATAATAGTGATGCCGCTTGTGATTTACGTGGTTTTGGAGTACGGAAAATTCCATGCCTCTATTGCGCTTGCACAATTGGCTGTCGCAGGGGTCTACTTCAAATCTGCAAGCCAGCCGGTGGCCAGTATAATTATTGCCAAATCAGATAGGACAATATTCCTTTTTCAGGAAGCTTTATGCTATATCTTGCTGGTGATGTGTGTTATATGCGGATATGACTTGTTTGGGATAACGGGTATAGGAATAGCACTCACCATATGGGAAATTATCTATATGGGTATTGTTCTGATTGTTTCCAAAATCCGGTACGGATACCTGATGTCAGGTAATGTTGTAATATCTTTTCTTATTCAGGCCTTTCTTGTTACGGCGGTGTCTGCATTGTCTCAATGTGGGAAGGGAGTGTCTTTAGTGGCCAGCCTTGCTCTGTTGGCAGTATCGGTAATCTATTCTTATCTCTTTTTTAGACGACATACCACTTTTGTGTCGGGATTAGGAACTAAAATCCTTAACATGTTCCATAGGAACTGAGAATCTGTTTCCTTTCAAGCTTTTTATGAATCTTTTTTTGGGGTGCTCATAGAAAAGCACTACTTTTGTCTTTACGCGCATTTGCGCGCAAGCATAAAATTATGGAAGAATTGTTAGGACAAGTTACTGCCAAGGCTCAAGAGTGGCTGGGCAGTTCATTCGATGAGAAGACCCGTGAGGAGGTTAAGGCTCTCATGGCTAAAGAGGACAAATCAGATCTTATTGACGCATTCTACAAGGATCTGGAGTTTGGAACAGGCGGCCTGCGCGGAATCATGGGCGCAGGTACCAACCGCATGAACATATACACCGTTGGCATGGCTACACAGGGTTTGGCCAACTATCTGAACAAGAACTTCAAGGAACGTAAGGAGATATCGGTGGTGGTAGGACATGACTGCCGCAACAACGGACGTCTGTTTGCCGAGACCGTAGCAAACATATTCAGTGCCAACGGTATCAAGGTCTATCTGTTTGATGACCTTAGGCCTACACCGGAGGTCTCGTTCGCCATCCGTTATCTGGGCTGTCAGAGCGGTGTGAACGTGACCGCCAGCCACAACCCTCGTGAGTACAACGGTTACAAGGCATACTGGGAGGACGGCGCACAGGTGCTGGCTCCGCATGATACCGGTATCATCGATGAGGTCGCCAAGGTTAAGGTACAGGATGTCAAGTTCAAGGGTAATCCCGCCCTGATCCAGATCATTGGCGAGGAGGTTGACAAACCTTACCTGGATGCAATTGAGGGTATCTGCATCGACCCCGCTCTGGTTAAGCGCAACCACGATCTCTGCATCGTTTACACTCCTCTGCACGGATGCGGCCGTGTAATGATTCCGCGTTCTCTCAAGCAGTGGGGATTCACCAACGTGAACTGCGTACCCGAGCAGATGATTCCGGACGGAAACTTCCCGACCGTGGTATCACCCAACCCCGAGTATCCTGAGGCATTGACTATGGCTTTGGCACTGGCACGCAAGCTGAACGCTGATGTTGTGATGGCATCTGATCCCGATGCTGATCGTCTGGGTGTGGCCTGCCGCAACGACAAGGGTGAACTTACCCTGCTCAACGGTAACCAGACCGCAATGATTTTCCTGTACTACATCATCACCCAGTACACCAAACTGGGCAAGATGACCGGTAAGGAGTATATCGTAAAGACTATTGTGACCACCGAGGTCATCAGCCGCATCGCAGAGAAGAACAACCTTGAGATGTTTGACTGCTACACCGGTTTCAAGTGGATTGCCAAGGTCATTGCCGATGAAAACGCCAAGGGCAAGCACTACATCGGTGGTGGTGAGGAGAGCTTCGGTTTCCTGGCTGAGGACTTTGTACGTGACAAGGATGCCGTATCGGCCTGCTCACTGATGGCTGAGATTGCCGCATGGGCTAAGGAGAACGGCAAGACTCTCTGGGACCTGCTGCTGGATGCATACCAGGAGTACGGATTCTCACAGGAGGCAGCCGTAAGCGTAGTAAAGCCCGGTAAGAGCGGCGCCGATGAGATCAAGGCCATGATGGAGCAGTTCCGCGCCAACCCGCCCAAGAGCCTGGCTGGTGAGAAGGTGGTTCTCATCAAGGACTTCAAGCTGCTCAAGCAGACCGATGCCGCCGGCAAGGTTACTGACCTCATCATGCCGGAGCCGTCAAATGTGCTGCAGTACTTTACTGCCGCAGGTGATAAGATATCGGTCCGTCCTTCAGGTACGGAGCCCAAGATAAAGTTCTATATGGAGGCTAAACTGCCTATGGCCAACAAGGCTGATTATCTTAAGGTTCAGGCTGAGGCTCTCAAGAAGATAGAGGGATTCAAGAAGGATCTGGGTATCTAAGGATCTTTGCAGATGAGAATAGTCCGCTCCATTGCGATTGTATTATTTCTGTGCTTCCTGCTTGCCGGTTGCTCCGGAAGAAGGGGAGTGGTTACTTTACGTATAATAGCCACTACCGATGTTCACGGACGTATTTTTGACAAGGATTTAATTGACGGAAAAGAGAGACCGGGCAGTTTGGCAAAACTGGCTTCCTACCTTAAGAGACAGCACAAAGAGAATAAGAATGTTCTGTATCTGGATGCGGGTGATATTCTACAAGGATCATTAGAGATATACCAGGATGTGACAGCACAGTTTGAAAGGAAAAGTCTGGCTGCCCAGGCCTACAATCTGCTGGGTTGTGGTGCAGTGGCATTCGGTAATCATGACCTTGCAGCCGGAACATCGTGTTATGAACGTTTTTATGACGGGACCAAATTTCCTATTTTGAGTTCAAATGTATGTTTTGTGGATTACGGTGATTTCGTGCCGGTTTACAGAATGTTTGAGTATAAGGGACTGAAGGTGGCTGTGGTAGGCATGACTACTCCTGTCGTAGAATATTCCATTCCCTCAGACAGGATTAATGAACTTGAATTCAAGGATATTGCTGAAACCGCGAGAGATATAGTTCCCTGGCTGCGTGAAGAGAGGAAAGCTGATGTCGTAATAGGACTGTTCCATTCAGGATTTGACGATGGCCGTATGGATGACGATGGCGTTTATGAAAATGCCGTACGCAGGGTGGTCAGTCAGGTGTCGGGTTTTGATGTGATATTATTCGGACATGACCATATTCCACGTTGCCTTAAGATGGCAGACTGTAACGGTGATTCAGTTCTCCTTATCAATCCCGGACCATATGCGTGTAATGCTGCCGTGGCTACGGTGACAGCTGATTTCAGAGGCTCTGACAAACCTGAAATCTTAACATCCGGCTATTTGGAGGATATTACTGATGAAGTACCGGATAAAGGTTTTATGAAGAAACTGTCTGGATGGTATAATGACGTGAACAACTACGCGGATTCAGTAGCCGGTAGAATTACAACGTCTTTGGATGGTCGCGGAGTGCTTTGGAGAGAGTCATCGGCAATGGATTATGTACATTCCGTACAGATGTCTTTCAATGCCGCTGAGATATCACTTGCATCTCCTGTCTTTACGCGTACTTTTTTTCCCGCGGGAGATATACGGATGCGTGATCTGTTAGCCTTGTATCAGTATGAGAATACAATGGTATCCGTAATGATGAAGGGCAGTGAGGTGAGAGATGTGCTTGAGTATTCTGCAGGATTGTATTACAATACCGTGCAGGATGTCAATGGTAATCTTCTTAAGACCAAAACAGATAGTGAGAGTGGTAAAAAAATGCCTGAAACCTCTTTGAACAATTTTATTACGGCTGCCGGAATAGATTATGTGGTTGATGTAACCAAACCGGTGGGGAAACGTGTTCACGTATTGTCCATGCATGACGGGAAACCGTTTGATCCTGACCGTTATTACAGGACAACAATCAATTCATTCTTATATGGAGGATCAGGATCGGCTATTTTCAAGGCCACTGGTATAACCCACAAGAATATTGAGAGAAGGTTGGAGGTTTCATCGTCAACGGATTTACGTTACTATATGATCACGCAATTCACCCTTAAGCGTATGGCCGGAAAAGATGTCGATATACGTACCGTATGCAATTGGAGGCTTGTACCTGAAAATGTTGTTGAAGGATGTCTTGCACGTGATACAATAGATTTTTATGTTATTAACGAATAATTTTTTGAATATGAATAAAACAGTTTTTCTGCTGATTGTGGGGACGGTGTTCTCGCTTTCTGCATGTAAATCCAGCCAGAATGCTTATAAAGAGGCATATGAAAAGGCAGTAAGTGGCGATGAAGTAAAGACAACTATTGAAGAGCCTGTAGCTGTAAATGATGCAACGGATGCTGATGATGTCTCAAACGTTTCTGTTCGTGAGGAGAAGGTATCTGTCGTGTCAGGTGACAAGGAACTCAAGACATACGGAATAGTATGTGGAAGTTTCTCTCTCAAGGCTAATGCCGATGCGCTTCGTGAGAGACTTGTCAAGGATGGTTATGAGGCTGTAGTAGTAGTTAATGAGGCCGGTAAGACATACCGCGTGGTATGTGCCACTTTTGATACTAAAGAGGAGGCAGTAGCTGAGCGTAACAAGTTTAAGGCCAGATATCCTGACAATCAGGATTTCCAGAGTGCCTGGATTCTTTACAAGAAATAACAGGTTCCATTGGGAAGGATTCTGGCTATTGATTTCGGTACCAAACGTACCGGAATTGCTGTAACTGATCCGCTTAGGATTATTCCGGGCGGATTGACGACCGTGGCAACCCATGAACTGATGTCATTTCTTGCCGGATATTTTGCCAAGGAGCAGGTGGACCGTATCGTGGTGGGGCATCCTACCAATATGAATGGCGAGGAGTCTGCCAGTATGCAGCAGATACGCCCGTTTGTGGATAAGCTCAGGAAACAGTATCCTGAAAAAGAGGTGATCATGTTTGATGAGCGGTTTACATCGGTTCTGGCACAGAAGGCCATATTGGATGCGGGAATAAAGAAGATGGCACGCCGTAATAAGGCATTGGTTGATGAGGTCAGCGCCACGATTATTTTGGAATCATACATGAATTCAATTCATTACAAAAAATGATATTACCTATTTATACTTACGGACAGGGCGTCCTTAAAAAGGAGGCAGAAGAGATTGATGAGAACTATGAGGGGCTTGAGCAACTTATCAAAGATATGTTTGAGACATTGCGCAAGTCAGAAGGTGTGGGCCTGGCTGCTCCTCAGGTAGGTCTCTCCATAAGGCTTGCTGTGGTTGATCTGGATGTGATATCCGATGACCAGCCTGAATTCAAGGGTTATTTCAAGACATACATCAATCCATATATAGAGGAGACTGACGGCGCTATGGTTCCGTATGAGGAGGGCTGTCTGAGTTTTCCGGGTATCCATGAGAAGGTTAACCGCCCGGAACGGGTGCGCGTAAGCTGGCTGGATGAGAATTTTGTGGAACATGACGAGTGGTTTGAAGGATTCCCGGCCCGTGTGCTCCAACATGAGATTGACCATCTGGACGGCAAGTGTTTCATTGACCGTATGTCACCTCTGCGCCGCCAGATGAACAAGAAGGCTCTAAGTTCAATAGCTGCCGGAAAGTTCAATTGTGACTACAAGGTGAAAGTTCCCAGGAAATAGTATGAGGATAGGGCGTACAGTTCTTGCCTGCACTGCGGTTTTATGGCTGATGTGCGCTCCGTTGCAGGCTCAGATAAACACTGACCGTATGATGTCAGTGGGACGTACCGCCCTCTATTTTGATGATTACGTACTCTCCATACAGTATTTCAATCAGGTAATAAACGCCAAGCCATATCTTTCTGAACCCTACTTCTACAGGGCTGTAGCCAAGCTCTCACTTGAGGATTACCGCGGAGCGGAGCAGGACTGTAACAGTTCCATAAGCCGGAATCCTTTTGTGGTAAACGCATACCAGGTGAGAGGATTGGCCCGTGTATATCAGGAGCGTTATGAAGATGCCATTAAGGATTTCAGGACTGGGTTAAGGCTTGATCCTGACAACAGTTCATTAAGACACAATCTAATACTGTGTCTGGCCCGTAGCGGCAAGAATGAAGAGGCCATACTTGCGGCTGATACGCTCCTGGCCTCATCACCGCGTTATGCTCCTGCCATGGCTATGCGTTCAGACCTGTTATGGGATCAAGGTGATAGCATAGGTGCTTTGGAATGGGTTAACAAGGCGTTGGAAATAAACAAGTACGATGCCGACATGCTGCACCATCGCGGCGTGATGCTGGCCCGTCTGGAGCGATATGAAGAGGCTGAGCAGGATATGGATAGGGCGGTCTATCTGAATCCTGGTGATGCGGGATTCTACATAACACGTGCTATGATAAGATATTTCCGTGACAATCTGAATGGAGCATTGGCTGATTATGACATGTCAATTATGATTGATCCCGGTAATATCAGCGGTCATTATAACCGTGGAAACCTTCGTGCCCAGGTGGGCGATGATAACCGTGCCATAGAGGATTTTGACATTGTCATTGATGCTGAGCCCGACAATATGCTGGCTCTGTTCTATAGGGGTATTCTCCGTGAAAGTACTGGCGATTACCGTGGCGCAGAGCAGGATATAACAAAAGTTCTTGAAGAGTATCCTCAGTTTATCCAGGGTTATCAGATTCGCAGTGAAGTGCGTGAGAAATTAGGTAACCGCCGCGGTGCAGAGCAGGATGCGATGGTTGTGATGCGTGAGCAGAACCGCCGTTTCAATAATGCCATGGGTTATGCTGATGACCAGGATGAAGAGGATGATGCCAAAACCAGAGGTAGCTCTGACAAGAATGTGCGTAATTACCGTAAGATTATTGTTGATGAGAACCTGGAGAATTCTACCGGTTTCTCAAGCGAGTACCGCGGAAGGGTTCAGAACCGCAATGTCGAGGTTCAGTATCTGGAACCGTATAGGCTGACGTATTTCAGGGATAACAGCCAGAAGGTAAGTAATATACACTATAGCAGGATCGTAGATGACCTTTATGTTCCCGGATACTTCTATTCAGAGATTGTATTGGAAAACCATGATCTGTCATTGGATGAGAGACAGATAAGTTCGCTTTTTGCAGATATAGAGAAAAGGACATCGCAACTGTCGGATAATCCTGCCCATCCTGATAACCTGTTGCTGGCCAGAGCCATTGATTTTTCTCTTTTGCAGGATTTTACCAGTGCTGATACTGATTTGGATAATGCCATGGCATATAATCCTGACAATTGGGCTGTGTGGTTCCTGCGTGCCCAGATTAAGGTACGTTCCATACAGGTTAAGCGTGCTGAGCAGGAGTTGGATATGCAGCAGGGACGTGCGGATACCCATGATAAAAAGATTGATCCGGGCTATCAATATGCGGTGAGGGATCTGACCAGGGTCATAGACCTTGAGCCGTCATTTGCGTATGCATATTACAATCGAGGAACGATATATGCCATGACCAATGATTTGCATGCGGCACTTGTGGATCTGGACAAGGCAATAGAACTGGATGCCACCATGGCAGAGGCCTGGTATAACCGTGGGTTGGTGCTTGTGCTGCTTAATCGGATGGATGATGCTTTCAGTGATTTGAGCCGTGCGGGTGAACTTGGCATATACTTAGCATACAATATTATAAAACGCTTCTCTAAGTCCGAATAAATTCATAATTTTGCGGACTTAAAAAGAATAACATAACAACAACATGATAAAGATTACTTTTCCCGATGGTTCCGTACGCGAGTATGAAAGCGGCGTAACCGGTTATGAGATTGCTGAGAGCATCAGTCAGAGACTGGCACAGGATGTGCTGGCCTGCAGTGTAAATGACCAGATTACAGAGCTCAACCGTCCCATAACTACCGATGCTACCATCAAGTTGCATAAGTGGGAGGATGAGGAGGCCAAGCATGCATATTGGCACACCAGTGCCCACCTTATGGCCGAGGCTCTGCAGGAGCTCTATCCCGGCACACAGTTCGGTATCGGTCCGGCAATCGAGAAGGGATTCTATTATGATATCATGCCTCCTGAAGGCGTAGTCATCAAGGAGAGTGATTTCCCTGCCATCGAGGCCAAGATGAAGGAACTGGTCCAGAAGAAGGAGAAGCTGGTACGTGAGGAGATATCAAAGGCCGATGCTCTCAAGTTCTTCGCTTCACGCGGTCAAAGCTATAAGAACGAGCTCATTGCAGACTTGGAGGACGGTACCATCACCACATACACACAGGGTAACTACACTGACCTTTGCCGCGGACCGCACCTGGTTGACACCGGTGCCATCAAGGCAATAAAGCTGCTCGCTACATCAGCCGCATACTGGCGCGGTGATGAGAAGCGCCCGCAGATGACCCGTATCTACGGTATCACATTCCCCAAGCAGAAGATGCTGGATGAGTATCTGGAACTTCTTGAGGAGGCTAAGAAGCGTGACCACCGTAAGATAGGTAAGGAGATGGAGCTCTTCATGTTCAGTGATATGGTAGGTAAGGGTCTGCCCATCTGGCTGCCCAAAGGCACAGCACTGCGTCTGCGTCTGCAGGATTTCCTTTCACGTATCCAGAAGCGTTACGGTTACCAGCAGGTAATCACCCCGCATATCGGTTCCAAGCAGCTCTATGTAACATCCGGCCACTGGGATCACTACGGCAAGGACAGTTTCCAGCCCATCACCACTCCTGAGGAGGGTGAGTGCTACCTGCTCAAGCCTATGAACTGCCCTCACCATTGCTGCATATTCAAGTCACAGCCCCGTTCATACCGTGACCTGCCTCTGCGCATAGCTGAGTTCGGTACGGTTTACCGTTATGAGCAGAGCGGTGAGCTTCACGGACTTACCCGCGTACGCAGCTTCACTCAGGATGATGCACATATTTTCTGCCGTCCTGATCAGGTTAAGGGCGAGTTCATCCGCGTTATGGAAATCATTGAGATCATCTTCAAGGCTCTGAACTTTGACAACTTTGAGGCTCAGATATCACTGCGTGACCCTAACGACCACGAGAAATACGTGGGTAGCGATGAGGTTTGGGAGAAAGCTGAGCGCGCCATTGTTGAGGCATGTGAGGAGAAGGGTTTGAAGGCTACCGTTGAGTATGGTGAGGCTGCATTCTACGGCCCCAAACTGGACTTCATGGTTAAGGATGCCCTGGGCCGCCGCTGGCAGCTGGGTACCATCCAGGTTGACTACAATCTGCCTCAAAGATTCGAGCTTGAATACATAGCTTCTGATAACCAGAAGGAGCGTCCGGTAATGATTCACCGCGCACCTTTCGGCTCTATGGAGCGTTTCGTTGCAGTACTCATTGAACATACCGCCGGTAAGTTCCCGCTTTGGCTCACTCCTGATCAGGTAGCCATCCTGCCTATCTCGGAAAAGGCCAATGACTATGCTTACAAGGTACAGAAGGAACTTGAGGATAAATATGAGATCCGCGGTTTTGTAGATGACCGAAACGAGAAGATAGGCCGCAAGATCCGCGACAATGAGGTTAAGCACATTCCTTACATGCTTGTAGTTGGTGAGAAAGAGGCTGAAAACGGTGAGGTTAACGTACGTAAGCAGGGTGCTGAGAACCTTGGAAACATGAAAATTGACGAATTCGGTAAAAAAATTGCTGAAGAAGTTAATTCTATGATAAATAAATGGTAATTTTGCGCCCGCGTTGTGTAAAAGTTGATAATAGAAATAGAGAAAACTATATAACTGATTCTGAATGAAGAAAGACAATTTGAGTGACCAGTTTCAGGTTAACGATGAGATTCGTGCCAGAGAGGTCCGTATAGTCGGTGATGACATTGAGTCCAAGGTGGTTTCACTTCGTGAAGCACTTAGAATAGCCGATGAGATGGAGTTGGATCTGGTCCTGATTTCACCAAATGCCGTTCCTCCGGTATGCAGAATAGTTGATTTCTCAAAGTTCATTTATCAGCTCAAGAAAAAACAGAAGGAGGCCAAGGCCAAGCAGGTCAAGATTGATGTCAAGGAGATCCGTTTCGGACCCCAGACTGATGATCATGACTACAACTTCAAGCTGAAGCACGCTATGGGTTTCCTGCAGAACGGAGACAAGGTTAAGGCATATGTATTTTTCCGCGGCCGTTCAATACTGTTCAAGGAGCAGGGTGAGAATATTCTGGCCCGTTTTGCAAAAGACCTTGAGGAGTACGGAAAGCAGGAGCAGGCTCCTATCCTGGAGGGAAAGCGCATGACGATTTTCATATCACCCAAGAAGGGTGGTGCTCCCGCCAAGAAGGCCGATGCCCCCAAGCAGGAAGAGAGTAAAGAATAACTTGACCGCTACGCCCGGGCATGGTGCGTACGGTTTTTAATAACAAACAAATAATTAATAACAATGTTGAAGACAAAGACTAATTCCGGTTCCAAAAAAAGATTCGCTCTTACCGGATCGGGCAAAATCAAGAGAAAACACGCTTATCACAGCCACATTCTGACAAAGAAGACTAAAAAGCGTAAGAGAAATCTGGATCACTTCACTCTGCTGGACCAGGCCAACGTTAAGATGGTTAAGGACCTGCTTTGCATGAGATAACCCGATTAAGAGATCAGTCAAAAGAAAATTAACCGATTTGTCAGCTTAAAGTCCTGTATTTGCGGGCGCTGGCATTCAAAAAACAGAAAACTATGCCGAGATCAGTAAATCACGTTGCTTCAAGAGCAAAGAGAAAGAAAATTTTAGGTCTTACCAGAGGTTACTTTGGTGCAAGAAAGAACGTCTGGACCGTTGCCAAGAATACTTGGGAGAAGGGTCTTACCTACGCTTTCCGTGACCGTAAGAACAAGAAGAGAGAGTTCCGTGCACTGTGGATCCAGCGTATCAACGCTGCTGCCCGTCTGGAGGGTATGAACTATTCACAGCTTATGGGTGCCATCCATAAGGCAGGTATCGAGATCAACCGCAAGGTGCTGGCCGACCTGGCTATGAACAACCCCGAGGCCTTCAAGGCTATCGTTGCTAAGGTTAAGTAATTAACTTAATAAGTTAAAAAGCGGGCGGAAGATACTTCCGCCCGCTTTTTTTATTATCTTCGCACTAACCGCACCGGGTTAGATCGGGAGACTCATCAATAAAAATGTAGAACCGGGATTGCTCTGGTTTCCAATGGCGGGCCACGCCCCTTACGGGGTAACCTTCGGTCGGTGGATTACAAAGGAGGCCGGGCGCTCAAAACTTATTTTCCGGAGTTCTCATCACATCACCGGTGCGGTTTTTTTATTGCTGCAATAATGTCTTGCCGTTCATTATGACAAAACCTTTGTAGCTTTCATCTACCGGCATTCCGCTGAGATTATATCTGGTTCCATTGGCTTTTTTGTCATCATCCGTAATGTATTTGACATCCGAAGTGTCATTTATCACTTCAATCTTGTCAATATTACAGTATGCTCCGTCAATGGTTATGCGTAATACATGAATTCCGGTTTCAAAGTAGCCAAGATGGATTGGGCTTTCCTGCGCTTTAGGTACGGTCTCATATTTACTCCAGTCATTATTAGCGGTTTGCGGAACATCGATCTTGCACAGATCCTGAACTGTCTCCTCTATGACTTCACTTATTATGAAACTGCTTGTGCTGTTGCCTGAACTGACCGTAGCGATAACGTCGAACGGTCCGGCTTCTCTTACCCTGACAGTATATTCATACCACTCTCCCTTAGCGGTGTGTCCAAGGGCATATCCACCGTTGCCGGTCACTATATCAACACCTCC
>Ga0310786_10006748_pt1 | contig 15166 bp, 10 predicted proteins | sample AusTroGonzalo_MG_FD_203881 | JGI IMG/M metagenome (GOLD analysis project Ga0310786, IMG submission 203881) | Bovine rumen microbial communities from tropical cattle in Woodstock, Queensland, Australia - Gonzalo_03 (v2) (version 2) | ecosystem: Host-associated > Mammals > Digestive system >... | reverse complement strand
GAGCTATCGAACTTGTAGCCGTTCACGAGCCAGCCCGTGTAATGCACCTTCACGGTAGAGCCGGACCTGGCAGGTTCACCCTCACCCGGTTTCACTATCGCATAGCGCAGGCCTTCGGAGCCGTTTTCAAGCGTAAGCGTTGTCGTATCGGGGAAGAAGTCCATCGTCGCGGCGAGTTCTTCGTCAATTTCGGAAGACACCAGCTCGACGCGGAACAGCAACGTGGAATTAGACGGGATCATCGCGTAGGCCGTCGCACCGTAACCCATGGAAGGAGCGACTCTAAACCAGCGGACACCACCTTCGCGCATGCCCTCGAGGCCCTGTTCCCAGCCCTTGATCATCTTGCCGGCACCCATCACCACAGAAAGCGGCTTGCCCAAATCCTTGGAGCTGCCGAACTTGCGGCCGTTTAAAAGCCAGCCCGTGTAATGCGTCTTGAGGACAGCCCCGGCCGTCGCCGGCTTGCCCGTACCGACCTTCTCGTCATAAATCTTGAGGCCCTTGGCGGCATCCTTCCACTTCAACTTGTCCACGCTGGCGGGGAACTTGTCCGGTTCCATGGCCTTTTCCGCATGTACCAGTTCCACTTCGAAATAGAGGTCGGAATACGGGGGAATGCCATCGAGCGAGTTCTCGCCGTAAGCCATCTGGAAGGGCACCGTGAGCTTGCGGACTTCGCCGACCTTCATGCCGATAAGGCCCTTGTCCCAGCCCGCAATCACCTGGCCCATGCCAATCGTGAATTCAAGCGGTTGCCCGGATTCGTAGGAATCGGCAAACGGACGCGGCCCCGTGGCTTCGGCCTGTACCGAATCCACCGCCGTAGAATCAACAGCAGGAGCTTCTTCCTTAGCCTTGGCCTTCTTATCGGCCTTCGCAGGCTTGTCCGCCTTGGCCTTCGCCGTATCTGCCACGGCGACCGTATCGGCTACTTTGGACGTATCCTGCAGGTCTGCAAGCAAAAATCCCTTATAATGAACCTGTATCAGCTGACCCGCACGGATCGTATCTCCAGCGCCTTCCTTGACCACTTCAACCTTGAAGGGAACCGCCCAAAGATTACATGTAATCAGCAACACAGGGAAAAACTTGAAAAAAAACTTTGTTTTTGGCATAAAAACTCCTGTCCCATAAAATAGAAAATGCTAGTTTTAGAGAGGATATTTAATCAACGGAAACGGATAAGATTATGCTATCGGTCATTATCGTCATCGCGATCATCCTTTTGTCCATCATTCTTGCGGGCATCGGAGCCTACGTGGTTATCCACAGTTCCGACGAAAAAGAAGATGCCAAACCGGTCATCGACGTCTCCGGCCAATACGCAGTCATCGTACGCCCTGCGCGAGAGTCCATCACGGCCGTGAAGCCCAGCGAGGCCTCCTTGAGGTCCTGGCTCGAGACCCAACAACAACTGACCCCCGAACAACGCTCCGAACTGATTGCCCAATGGAACGAAACCATCGAAAACACCATCAAGACCATCGATGAAGGCGACAAGAACGGGACTGCGACCTACCGTATCGAGATAGGCCCCAAGGGGAAGCGCTACTGCACTTTCGTCAACGAAGACAATTTTATCACCCGCGAACAAATCCGGAACCATGCGGAAATCCTGCCGCCCTACGTACTGGGGTGCGATTGCAGGCTCTTGCCCAAACAGCCCTGGGAAAACCCGAGCAAGTCCGGATGGAAGGCGGTCGTCCCCACCCACGGGAACACTTACGACGTCCCCGACTGGAGGCAACTTGCGTAAACAATTACTTTCTGCCTTACTTTTTGCTCCTGCTTTTTCTCTCGCAGCCGGTTCCGCGATCATCACCCTCGAAATGCCCGTAGGCGCACGCCAACTGGGTATGGGTGAAGCCGGTGCCGCCCTGGCAGATGACGCTACCGCCATGTACTACAACCCGGCGGGCCTCGCCTTCGGGCCGCTCGCCGACGAATGGCGCGTATCGTACCCGAAAGAAACGAAGGACGCTCCGTTCTTTACCAGCATGACGAGCCGTTCCAAGAACGGATTCTTCGCCAAGAGCGAACTCTGGGCCGGTACTGCGGAAGGCATCTTGAAATTTGACGGCGAACAGTGGGTCGACTACTACTCCGTCACGCTGCAGGGCAACGCGAAGGTCCGTGACGCCGTGCGCGTATACGTGGGCACCGAACGCGGTCTCGACGAATATACCCGCCAGGTCAAAAAATTCAACGACATCCAGAACGCCGACGACGAATCGCACGTGGTCGAAGTCAAGATGCCCTGGAACCTCGTGGTGAACGACACCATTACGGCCGTCCTTTACGAAGACCGCACCGAAAAACTCTGGGTCGGTACCCCGAAGGGCCTCTTCCGTTTTGACGGCAAGGGCTGGAAAAACTACGAAAGCGAACTCGGCGCGCACCGCATTACCGCACTTGCAAACCAGGGCGCATCCCTGTGGATCGGTACGGACAACGGCCTGTTCGTCTACCGCAACGGGCAGTTCGAACAGAAGGGCAAGGTGTTGCCGAGCCAGAAGATTACCGCCCTCGTATGGTCCGAAAACCGCCACGAGCTCTTCGTAGCCGCCGACGGCGCCGGTATCGCACGCCTCGTACCGAAAAAGAGCGTAAACGACAAGGACCGCTGGAGCCTGTTCAACGAAGAAGACGGCATCCTCGACGTGCACGCCACCGACCTCGCAGTCGACAGTTCCGGACACGTCTGGGCGGCACACAAGGGCGGCCTCAGCCACTTTACCCTGCGCAAGTGGGAACAGGTGCAGTTCGCCGGCAATAACGTGAATTCCATCTCTGTCGATCAGAGGGGCGCTATTTGGATTGCAACCGACAAGGGCGTCTGGAAGCACCTCCCCGACTATGCGACCGCGAGCGGACGTAAGGCCGAATTGGAACGCGGCGCTGCTGAAGAAGAAGAAGGCGTCAAGAAGAACGACGAATGGACGCACTTCCATTCGGGCAACGGCCTCAGCAGCAACAAGGTCTGGACGGTTCTCCCGCAAGGCAACGACGTCTGGTTCAGCACTTCGAAGGGCATGGAACAGTACAAGGACGCCGACTACCAGTTGACCGCGTTCTACGAAAAACTGTTGCCGATCTTGAACATCCCCGACCTCTACCACCTTTATGGCGGCCTCACCATCCCGCTCAACGACTGGGGAACGCTCGGCTTCTCCGTGAACTTCGTGAGCTTCGGTTCGACGGTCGTTTCGGGCGATATCGACGCCGATGACCTGGTAGCCTATAACAGTTCCGAAATCGTGGGCGGCATCAGCTACGGCACGCGCTTCCCGAACGACTGGGGTCTCGGCCTTTCTATCAAGTTCTTCTATTCCGACCTAAGTTCCGGCGCATCGACCGGCGAAGAAGAAGCGACCACATTCGGCTACGCCTTCGATATCGGCATGCTCAAGAAGAACTTGATTGTAGACAAATTAAACTTCGCCCTCGTGCTCGCGAACATCGGCCCGAGCGTCTACTATGTGGACAAGACCATCGAAGACCCGATTCCGCTGACCTGGCGCATCGGACTTTCTTACGAACTCTTGAGCCTCGCCGACTACAAGTGGATTATCGCTGCCGACTACAACCGCGAAGTCGTGTATGACGACGACAAGGGCGATCCGGAACCGTTCTACATCGCTTGCTGGAAGTCCATCGTGAATCCGGAACGCGAAGGCGACGGCCTCACCGCCGCGAAGAACTCCCTGTTGCAGGGCGTGTTCAACGTCGGTACCGAATTCATCTACTCGAACACCATCGCACTGCGTCTCGGTTACCTCTACGACGATACCGGCAAGAGAAATGAAGTCGACTTCGGTTTCGGTTTTATGCTCAGCGACGTGCTGCAGTTCGACTTCGCGACGATCAAGGACGTGGGTGACCACGACGGCGTACGCGACGGCCAGATGCGTTTTGGAATGCTGTTTAAGTTCTAGACGAATAGTTGGCAGAACTTAGAAATAGCATTACAGCTCGCCGCTATTCCACTCTTTCCAGGATAATCAGCGCGCGGTCTTGCGTGCTGTTCGGAATCGTGTAGAAATGCTTGCCCACGAACTTGTAACCGAAATCTTCGGGATAGAAAGTCTTTAGCTCGTCGGCAACGGCAGGGCCCTTCATAAAGAACACGCGGCCGCCCACCTTGAGCGCATTCGCAATACGCGGGAGCGTTTTTTCCATCAGTTCGAAAGCGCGGCTGATGACGCCATCCACCGGAATGTCCATGCTGCGGCTCGTGACCTTGTGGCCAAAGACATCGATGCCCTTGAGGCCCATCTTCTCGATGACCATGTTCAAGAAGTCGATGCGGTTCGGGCGCGGCTCGCAAAGCGTGAGGCGGATCTGCGGGTTCACGAGCTTGAGCGGGATGCCCGGGAAACCGGCGCCGCTACCGACGTCGATCATGCGCGAAGGCCACTTGGGCACGTAGGCGTTTATGAGCGTGCAGTCGGCGTAATGGCGTTCCACCATCGTCTCGAAAGCGTTCAGGCGCGTGAGGTCCTGGTCGTCGTTGTTCGCGCGCAACAGCTGGTGGAATTCCCAAATCTGTTCCAGGGTCTGCTGCTGCAGTTCCACACCGTAGTAGCGCAAAAGCTTATCGAGCCCCGCTAAGGAGGGCGTCACGCGCTTGCCGCCAAACAGCGGGAAATCGGAACGCGGCGCCTTCAGGTGAGGCACGAAATCGCGACCGGCGGATGCACCCGCACGGTTGGGCATGCGGTTCCTAGAATTTTTGGACCAGCTTGAACTCATAGGCACAAAGATAAAAAAGTTATCGGAGGGCTCATTTTACCGGAAAAATCCGTTTATAGGGTATGGGCCTCAAAAGCGTCAAATGTACCGCAATCTTCGCCTTGTTCCTACCGATGGCAAGTGCCGCCGTGACCGAGGCGGAGGTTTTTGACTGGTGGGACGCCGGCATTATCACGCCCGAACAGGCGGACGAAATCCTCACCCTGCTGGACGAAGGCAACACCGAGGAAGCTTGCCTATTGGCGGAAGTGTATGCGCAAGAACCCTGCGAAGAAACGGCGGCGGGACGTACACAGAAAACCGCAGGGGCACGTTCTTCAAAAACCGCGCGCCCTCCCCTACGGCCCAGCGGTTACGTTCTCTCGAAAATTCGTCTCGATTCGACCGGGCACGTCGAAAGCCACCGCGAAGAGCTGAAAGTCGATTTCTACCGCTACACGCTACGGCTCGGCACGCAAGAAATCTTGACGTACCGAAACGCCGGGAGCGAAGCGCACTTCGGCGACATCTCCACGAAGGAACTGCACAGCCACATCCCGCTAGATACGCTCTGGGGAACCGCGGCGCTCTATCCCTTCGGCAACTTCCATACCGCCGCCTTGCTCGATTCCTCGATGGTCACGCAAGCGCGCGCGGGCTACGACTTCGACAAACAGACTTCCATCGAAGCCATCTACTGGCACGGCAACGCGACTCCGTACCGCGACCACTTCCATTCCGCAACATTGCAGGCGAAGTTCGACTTCGGCAAGGCAAGCGCCTGGTACCAGGCAGGCCAAGACGCCCCGCTCCTGAAAATCGAATTCCACAATACCGCACCCCCGAAAAAATGCGGCTCCCCGCAAGAACCCATCACCTTCGACTGGCGCACCACCGCCTACTACCACGGCGATTCCATCCCCACGCGCGCCCGGCTCAGCAGTACCCTCCTCAAGAGCCGCCTCTGGGGTTCCCAAACCGTCGGCGCCACCGCCAAGGAATGGTTCAACACGCGCGCCGAAGCGAACATGAGGATCATCAACCCGCTCCACAGCGACAGCGCCTCTGCCCGCGTAAAAGCCATGCTCATCAGCGGCCCCGCCTTCGCACGCGCCGCCCTCACGGTAACCTGCCGCGAACTGCAAGATAACTGCCGCCAAAGCGATTGGAAACCATCCTTCACGTCATCATTTACCGATCATTGGAGCACGGGGGCGTCTGCCAGAGCCCGCTACACACGCGGTGAAGGGTTCGGCCCACCGCGGCTCGAAGCATCGCTACGCTATCAAGACGTCCCCGGGAACTACGCCAAGGTCACGCTCGTCGCACCGAAGGGGAACCCCTCCGAAGCCTTCCAAATCCGCAACGAAGCGCACTTCTCGGGCCCGTTTTTGGGCGTATCTATTGTATCCACGTTCAAGAAAAATGTAAACGTATCGTTACATCCGTCACAAGGGAGCCTCATGGTAAAATTGCTTTTTTAGCGCAGATTCGCCAATTACACCCCACTTTCGAGCAAATTTACACATTTGCCGGATTGGCTCTGTATACGGGATGTATACCGAAGTATACAGGTTTTACATTCAAACCCTCGTTTTTTCCCGACAAAGTTTATAGTTTTAAGGCATACCCAAACACTCCCAAGCCTCTTCCGGTTGCCTCCTTTACCTGAAGAGGCTTTTTTCTATTTTTCCCCACATGTTTATCGCCGCCATCATCGGGGCAGTCTTTTTCTTGCCCTCCATCGCCCTGAACATCGCGCTCGCCTGCGGTGCGCCGCTCGGTGCCTACGCCATGAACGGGCGTCACAAAGTTGTTCCCAAAGAAGTCCGCAGGGCATTCGTCATGCCGATCATCATGCAGTTCGTGGCACTCTTCGTACTGCTTTCGGCGGGGCAGATCATTCCCGAAATCATCCCCTTCGTGATCACGCGCATCCTCGCGTTTTTCTTTGCGCTGTACCTCACGTTCTATACCGCGACCGTGCTGTTCAGCACCGCGCACAAGGAACGTACCGTCATGGGATTTTTCGCCATCGTCGCGTCAATCTGTTTTTGGATAACCGCGTTCGGAACACTCAACTGGGAATAGCGAGATGCCCGAAGCCTACCATAACTACCAGCGCGACCTGGACTACATTATCCGTAGGCTCGAACGCACCGGCGAAGTACCGCACCTGCTGTTGCACGCCTGCTGTGCGCCTTGCAGCAGCTACACCATCGAATACCTTTCGCAGTACTTCAACATCACGCTTTTTTACTACAACCCGAATATCGCCCCCGACGAAGAATACCGCCACCGCGTCAACGAAATCAAGCGCTTTGTCGCTGAATTCAAGACGAAGCACCCCGTCACGCTCGTGGAAGGCGAATACGACCCGAAGAAATTTTACGATACCGTCCGCGGCCTCGAAGGCGAACCCGAAGGCGGCAAGCGCTGCCGCAAATGCTTTGAGTTGCGCCTCGCCGAAGCGGCCAAGCTCGCCAAGGAACTGAACGCCGATTACTTTACCACCACGCTCACCATCAGCCCGATGAAAGACGCACAGGTATTGAACGAGGTGGTACAGGAACAATGCGAAGCCTACGGCATACGCAGGCTTCCGAGCGACTTTAAAAAGAAGGGCGGATACAAGAGGTCGATCCAGCTATCCGCTGAATACAACCTTTACAGACAAAATTATTGCGGTTGCGTCTATTCCAAGCGCGACGCCGAAGCGCGCGACGCCAAGAAAAACGAATCAGAAGCGCCCTAGCAATCGTCCAACGGCATTTCTTCCCAGTTGTTCGCCTTGCAGGTAAACAGCTTTTTCTGGTCTTTCATCAAAACGCGCCAACCCTCCGTAGCGGCGTTACAATCGATATTGATGGTCTCGATATTCTCGACCGTCACGTTCGCATCCACTTCGGAAACGCAGTTCTTGTCGGGATGTGCCTTAGCCGAAGACGATTCCGGGACGAACTGTCCCTGCTGGGACGAACTGGACCCGGGAGCGGATTCACTGCTGGAAGGAGCCTTGCTCGACAGGTGGAAAAGCTGGCCGTCATCGGAAGACGCCGGAGTTTCCTCTTCGTTCGGTGCACTGGAACCGGAATCATCGCCGCAGGCCATAAAAGACAAGCCCACGCAACACAAGGCGATCGGTAAAAATTTGTACAAACGCATCTCATCCTCCTATATCTTTCTATTGAAAAATACACTAAAAGCGCTGCAATATCAACACCTTTCGCAATATTTTCATTCCAAAATTACTTTTTTCTATCTTTTAAACTATGTACGACCCGCGTTTCCTCCCCATCTGCAAAGAAGACCTAGACGAACTCGGCTGGGACTATGTGGACGTGATTATCGTGAGCGCGGACGCCTACGTGGACCACCCGTGTTTCGGGCATGCCGTGGTCGGACGTTTGTTCGAACACGAAGGATTGCGCGTCGCGATTTTGCCGCAGCCGAACTGGCGCGACGACCTGCGCGACTTTAAAAAGCTGGGCGCTCCCAGGATGTTCTTTGCGATTTCGAGCGGGATGGATTCCATGGTGAACCACTACACCGCGGCAAAGCGCCTGCGCAGCGACGACGCCTTCACCCCGGGCAACAAGGCGGGATTCCGCCCCGACTACGCGACGTACACCTACGCGAAGATTTTGAAGAAGCTCTACCCCGACGTTCCGCTGATGATTGGCGGGCTCGAATCGAGTTTGCGCCGCGTGACGCATTACGATTACTGGAGCGACAAGTTAAAACCGAGTATTTTGTTCGATACGCAGGCGGACCTCCTCGTCTACGGCATGGGCGAAAAGCCCCTGAAAGAGATGGTAAGACTCTTAAAAAAGGGCGTGCCGTTCTCGAGCCTGCATTCCATACCGCAGACGGCTTATCTGGCCCCCAAGGGGAACGTACCCAAGAGCAACCAGTGGGAAGACCTGCGCCTCGCAAGCTATGAGGAATGCCTCGCAAGCAAGAAGAACCAGATCGAGAATTGCCGCAAGGTGGACATCGAATGCAACAAGTGGTTCCAACGCCGTATATTGCAGGATGTCGCGGAACAGACGGTGGTGATCAACCCCGCGTACCCGCCGCTCGAATACGGCGAACTCGACGAAAGCTTTGAATACCCCTACGCCCGCGAACCGCACCCGCGTTACAAAAAGCGAGGAAACGTGCCCGCGTTCGACATGATCAAGTTCAGCATCAACACGCACCGCGGTTGTTTTGGCGGTTGCAGTTTTTGTGCCATCAATGCGCACCAGGGCAAGTTCATCGCGAGCCGTAGCCGCGAAAGTATCTTGCGCGAAGTGGATTTGATCACCAAGATGGACGGCTTTGCCGGCACCATCACCGATTTGGGCGGTCCGAGCGCCAACATGTACAACATGCGCGGACGCGACCCGAGCCGTTGCCAAAAGTGCGCACGTCCGAGTTGTCTCACGCCCAAGGTATGCGACAATATGGACACGCACCACAAGGAGATCCTGGAACTCTACCGCGAAGTGCGTAACCACCCGAAGGTAAAGCATTTGTTTATCGGCAGTGGCGTACGTTACGACATGCTGCTGCAAGAAACCGACGACGAGGAACTGAGAAAGGACCACGAGGAATACGCCCGCGAACTCATCGACTACCATGTAAGCGGACGATTGAAGGTGGCGCCGGAACACACGAGCGACGAAGTGCTCAAGCTGATGCGCAAGCCGAGCTTTACGCTGTTCCACAAATTCAAGGAATTCTTCGACGACGAATGCAAGCGTATCGGCAAGCGCCAACAGCTTATCCCGTACTTCATCAGCAGCCACCCCGGCTGTACCGAAGCCGACATGGCGGAACTCGCACTCGAGACAAAGCAGCTCGGGTTCCAGCTGGAGCAGGTGCAAGACTTTACGCCGACGCCGATGACGATCGCGACGGAGATGTTCTACAGCGAAATGACGCCCGACGGAAAACCGCTTTACGTGGCGAAGACGCCGGAACAGAAGAAGAGCCAGCGGCAATTCTTCTTCTGGTACATTCCCGAGAACCGCCCGCAGATTCGCGCGACGCTCGAACGTTTAAAACTCGGCAAGATCGGACGACTGCTTTTAAGCCGCAGCGCCAAGGCCGAAGGCAAGGAATTCTTCCCGAGCAAGGAACGCGAAAGCAACGCCGAGTACCGCGAACGCGAACAGCAGAAGCGCGAACAGCGCTCCACTACCATCGTGCCGAAAAAATCCGGCGAAAAAGGACGTTGGGAAAATTCCGCACGCAGGGAACGCCGTGCCGCACAGTTCGGCGACGCCGTCTTCGGCAATCCGCGCGATGGGCGTCGCGAATTCCACAGCGACCATCGGGACGAACGTAACGAACGCCGCGACGAAAACCGTCGCGAGTTCCACGCGAACCGCGATAACCGCGATTTCAAAAACCGCGGCAACAACAACCGCAATGGCAGCTATAACGGCGGGAACAAGGGCGGGAATAAAAATTCTTCCCCCGTGCAATTCAGTTCGCGCCGCCGCGGGCGATAATTACCGCACGGTCACAAGCTTCACCAGCGAACCACTACGCACAATGTAGCGGCCGGCACGCGGTACTTCAAGGTCTACAGACGGTCCGTAAGCTTGCGCCTTCGCAATCACCTTACCGCGCATATCGAATACGGCGACAAGGCGATTTTCCGCCAGGCCGTAAACGACAAGGTGACGCGCAGAAACTTCCACCCGCAACGAGGGCATAACAACTTTCGGCTTCGCCGGCATAAGCTGGCCACCATGATCCGCGCTGGAATCCGCGTACACGATATCTTCCTTGAACACCAACGGATACGCCACGGAATCCCTGGGCCTATCGGCAACCACATTCACCGCGCATCCCGAAGTCGTATCGGATTTCATCTTGGGGAGGCAATTGCCGAACACCCATTCCGTACCGGTAAGGTACGCATGTTCCGTCTTCAACTTTTCGAAAGTGGTCGCCGTGATGTTCTGCGAAGCTTGTGAAGCGTTGCTGACAATCGCCGGGGCGCTCACGCCATTCCCGTAATAGATACCGTCCACGGTATTGCTTTCGCCATCGAGGCCGTAAAGGACGGCGCCGACATTTTTGCCGGACAGCGTATCGGTATAGGAATAGCTCATAGTGAGCGAGAGGCCTTCCATCAACGCCGCAATTCCACCCGTATAGCTCCGGGAAGAAGTCCCTTCGCCCTTGACTACCGCCCTGTTGTAACTGCTCTTGACGGTTGCGCCATGAAGTTTCCCGGCAAGCCCCCCTGCAACAGCATAACTCGTCGCCGATTTCACGGATTTCACATGCACCGGGCCGTAATTGTACGATTCCACAACGGTCGTACGGCTGGAATCATCTTTCACATAGCCCACCAGGCCGCCAGCAAACACCGTATCCCCAGACATGCCATGTACCGGGCCCCAGTTACCTACATCCGTAACAGACGACACCCTGTTCAATACGCCCGCAATGCCACCGGCGACAGCCACATTGTGCGAAGACACTTCCACCAGGCCCGTATTCTTGCTGTTGGAAAGTGTCAAGGACGTACCGGACCCAACAATACCTCCAGCCTCACTCCAACCATAGCCATCCGCATAGACGTTCCCCGTGTTGGAACACCCCGTAACGATATTCGTCTTTCTCCCGGGATCGTACGTATTCGACACAATGCCACCTACCGACGAACCTTCTATACGGCCGGAATTACTCGCATTCGAGATCAAGCCTGTCGATTCGCCGGCAATACCTCCAGCCATGACAGCCTTCCCAGTAACAGTCGTATTCACGTTTTTCACGTCCGTGAGCGTCCCGGGGAAAGAAAGAAAGTTGTACGCCACAATTCCACCCGCTCGATCACCGCCCTTCACCAGGCTATTACGTACCGTCACATTCTTTATGGTTCCGCTATTCCGTATGGCCACAGATGCCGCCGGGAATCCCTGGTCGTTTGCAAACATGCTGTTCGCAATCGTCAAGTTCTGGATGACCGAGCCGGTATCCACGCAGAAGAACATCGCCGTTTCCAGGTTGAGCCCGTATATGGTACGCCCCTTGCCGTCAAAAATCATGTTGAAGCAAGTTTTGCTCGTGTCGATGGTCAACTTACGCTGCATGAGGTACGTAGAATCCTTCCCCATGACAATGTCCTTCGAGAGTTCGACATAGAATTTCGTTTTACTGAAAGTTTGCCCCAGCTGCAGGAAAGTCTTCAACTCCCCTGCCGTAGAAATCGTGTAGTGCAGCGTATCCTTTTCAATGCGGACCGCAGGAATTCCATAGTCGTCGCGGTCAAAGAAAAGCGAATCGTTCTTGTAGAATCCATCGGATACCAAAACCGGATAGCCGCCACGACGCGTCCAGACACCGCGATTATCCACCGTCCCGGCCGCAGTATTCAGGAACGTCACCATCGTATCGTTCTGCAGTTGCGCCGTAGTCTTCTTGACATGCGCAAGGGAGGCCGTATCGTAAGTAACACCGAAGGGCGCGATATTGGCTAGCGTCCCATCGAAAAGTTCAGTTGCCGCATCTCTGACGTTCCGCGTAAAACCGACAATTCCACCCACGGCACCGCCCTTCACCTCGGGCGCTGCGCTATAGACGTTCTTGATATACCACCCCGGATCATCCATCCCGCCCGCAATTCCGCCAGCATAGTTTGCGGCGCTGGCCACCTTGCTTTTCGCCACGACGCTCCCGCGGTTGTAGACATCGGTCATTCCGAACATCATGGCGCCACCGACAATACCGCCGACAAGCAGGGAATCCGAATGAGTCGTCGTGTCCGACGTAATGCCCGTTACGTCACCGTAGTTGAAAGACTTCTGCAGCGAAAAACCGCTGTAGATCGTCGGGCGGGAGCGATAACCCGTATACCCCACAATGCCCCCGACATAGGTACTGGCCGTCCCTTCGGCACGAACATTGCCGCGGTTCTTGAGCATCGTATAGACTTCATCGTCATAAGTAGTACGCCCGTCGCCAACAACGCCGCCAACCATCGTGATCAACGAGTTTCCATCACCGCGGACATCGACCGAGCCAAGGTTCAGCGCATTGACGATGCTCATCTTGCTACCGCTGCCCAAAACACCGCCGACAAAAAGCCCGCCGGCATCACCGCTAGCCTGATAAACCACAGAGACTTTGCCGCCGTTAAACAGGTCCTTAAAAGTCGCCTGCTGCGTGAGCATACTGACATCGTAATTATGAAAGCCAATAAGGCCACCGACATAAAACGTGGAAACAGTAGGATTAAAGCCCGTTCCCGCCTGCGCAGGGGCAACAGCCTTGGCGGATACCTCCCCGTAATTCTCCAGGTTTTCAACATTGCCAGCGAGTTTACCGACAACGCCACCGACATAGGCTTGCCTAATCGACAAATCCACTTCAACCTTTCCACGATTGACGCAGCTTGCAATGGCAATTCCAGTCTTCACCGAGGAACTCCCCACAATACCGCCAAAATTGGATTCGCCAAACAACCCCGTAACGTCGTTTCTGCTGTACACCTTGGCCGAATTGGAACAACCCAAAATACCGCCCGATGCAGATGCAGCTATACCACCTGCACTTGTGCCCGCACCGACCGAACCGCCGACAACGTTGCTGTTCACAATAAGAGCAGGGCTTTTCGCGGTCGCAGTCACGTACACGGCAATGCCACCGGCAGACACGTTGCCCTTGACATCGGTGTTGTAGACATTCACGTTCCTGATAACCGCACTCAGCCTAGTGACAATGGAGGCGACACCGTTAATGGAATCGTTCGCAAAGGAACTGTTCGCAACATTCAAGTCGTGAATCTCGCCCGCGTCCGGGCCGACCGTTTCGAAAAGAGGTTTGTCCGCATTCAATCCGTAAATGGTATGTCCGCGCCCGTCGAATTCACCCCAGAACGCTCCCTGGGCGGCACTGCGGCTCCAGAGTTTGGAGCTCGGCTTAGATGTATCCGAACCGAACACGATGTCGTTTTTCAAGTAGGCGCGAATGGAAGCATTCGAATCTTGCGCCACGGCGACAGAATCCAGGAACCCGACGAGTTCTTCGGGAGACGTGATTTCGTAATAGGCGGATTCACCGCTGCCCACAGTTTTTGGAATCTTGGCGGAGCCATCCCATGCAGCAAAAGAGAGCTGGGCAGACACAGCCAGAGTCAAGATACAGGCAAACAGCCAGGATCGCTTCATCTTTCCCCCTTTCCCAAACACAATCTTAAATATATACTCGCGGGGGCACCCGCGCAAGCCCGGCAACGTGAATTTATCTGCGAAAAAGGCCTATTTAGGCGAGTTCCGCAAGCACACTCCACCATTGCAATCTCACTTTGTGAGATTGCCAAATGCTAGGCTCGGTCATATCCATACATGTATGGCTGCGACTCTCGCCTTACGCATTTGTCACTTCGCTCATGGCGGATTGTGCAAGCACACTCCACCATTCGCCGCTTATTCGCTCAAATTTCACCTTGAATCCGGCTTCGTCGAACCACTTGAGGATATAGTCCTTCTCGGTGAGGAGCTGACCCGAAATGATGAGTTCGCCACCATCGGCAATCAGGTCCTCGATATCGTCGCGGAGCGGCCAGAGTTCACTGCGGATCATGTTGCAGAGGATCACGTCGAATTTTGCACCGTCTTTGAAAGCGTCCAGGAATCCGAGGATGCAGTCGCTTTCGCCGAACCCGTTGCGCTCGAAATTTTCGGCAATGCAGGGGATGGTGAGCGGGTCAATCTCGGTACCCACGGCCATGCGGGCGCCCAGGCGGCGGGCGAACATCGCGAGGATGCCCGTGCCCGTACCGATGTCGAGCACAGTCTTCCCCGTAAAGTCAATGTTTTCCATCAAGGCGGCGCAGCTGCTGGTAGTATCGTGTTCGCCGGTACCGAAGGCCGTCTTCGCCTCGAGTTCAAGCACTACGGCATCGGGATTCTCGGGCGTAAATTCCACCCAAGGCGGACGCACCCACAGGCGCGGGGACACGGATACGGGCTGCGCACGGTCACGCCACCACTTGTCCCAATCCTTCGCCGGTTCGTCGCTCAGCGTAAAATGGTATTGCGGAAAGTCCGCCACAATGCGGTCACGTTCGGCCTTGTCACCCGTATAGAAACAGAAGTCCGTACGGCCTTCCGCCTTGGGGTCCAGTTCCTCGAGCGTCGCCACGCCCGCCTCAAAAAGCAGGTAGCTGGCGAGTTCAAATTCTTCGGCAGGGCAGTAGCCCTCCGCCTTGTACCATGTATCGACTTTCTGCATGTCCATAAATTAGAATTTTTCCTGCTAAAAAGAACAACCCCGCCAGGGGCGGGGTTGACAAATCTAGCCATCGGCCAGGATTGGCTCTAGAAAGCAACGACTAGAAAAGGGCGATGCTATACGGCGGCAAGGCTCCTTTCGGGCTCTTGAGAGAAGAAGCCTTGGAATCCTTGACCTTATAAATCTTTTCGTC
>Ga0310786_10006747_pt1 | contig 15166 bp, 9 predicted proteins | sample AusTroGonzalo_MG_FD_203881 | JGI IMG/M metagenome (GOLD analysis project Ga0310786, IMG submission 203881) | Bovine rumen microbial communities from tropical cattle in Woodstock, Queensland, Australia - Gonzalo_03 (v2) (version 2) | ecosystem: Host-associated > Mammals > Digestive system >... | reverse complement strand
TCTATGTCTGCTTTCATGGCTGAATGGTTACCCAATTTCATTTACATACCGATAGCAATATTCCTTTACATAAAAGCACCTAAATAACTAAAGTCGTGAGATTTGACGAGTTTGATTTCCAGCCCGCACTGCTGGACGCGATAGATTCAATGAACTTCAGGGAGTGCACTCCCATTCAGGAAAAAGCCATACCCATACTGCTTGAGGGCCATGACCTTATAGGCATAGCGCAGACCGGCACCGGCAAGACCGCAGCCTATCTGCTCCCCGTACTTGATAAACTGTCTGATGGCGGTTATCCTGAGAACGCTGTGAACTGCCTCATCATGGTGCCCACCCGTGAGCTTGCACAACAGATTGACCAGCAGATTGAAGGATTCTCATACTTTACCAACATATCAGGTACCGCCGTCTATGGCGGCAATGACGGCATCCGTTTTGAGCAGGAGAAACGCGGCTTTGCTATGGGGGCCGATATCGTTGTAGCCACTCCCGGCCGTTTGATAAGCCATATCAGCCTGGGTAACATTGATTTGAGCAAGGTATCATTCTTTATCCTTGATGAGGCTGACCGCATGCTTGACATGGGCTTCTATGATGACATAATGCAGATTGTAAAGCAGCTGCCACAGAAGCGCCAGAACATGCTCTTTTCTGCCACCATGCCCGATGAGATCCAGCGCATGGCCCGCACCATACTGCACAATCCCGTTGAGGTCAAGCTGGCCGTCTCCAAACCGGCCGACAAGATACTGCAGGCCGCCTACGTCTGCTATGAGGCCCAGAAACTGCCCATCATCCAGAGCCTCTTCAGCAACAACGCTCCCAAGCGCGTCATTGCATTTGCATCATCCAAGCTCAAGGTAAAGGAGATAACCAAATCGTTGCGTCGTCTGGGCCTGAACGTGGGTGAGATGCACTCTGACCTGGCTCAGACAGAGCGTGATGACATAATGCACAAGTTCCGCAACGGTCACATCAACATACTGGTAGCTACCGATATCGTATCACGCGGAATAGACATTGACGATATAGACCTTGTCATCAACTTTGACGTCCCTCACGACCCCGAGGACTACGTCCACCGCATAGGCCGTACCGCCCGCGCCGGCGCCGAGGGCTGCGCCATCACCTTTGTCAGCCTCGATGACCAACCCAAGTTCCGCCAGATAGAGCGCTTCCTGGGCAAAGGCGTCTACAAGGTCCCCATCCCCGCCGAGCTTGGCGAAGCTCCGGAATACGCTGCCGAGCGCAAAAAACCCCAGCACAAAGGGAAAGGACGTCACTTTTTCCGAAAGCCCAAGAAATAACCATCCGGCGGGTTTCTCGCGGCTTCGCCGCTCGATTTATTTTTGGCTTTTACGCCTTTGGCTTAAAGCCTCGGGATGGAATCCCATCTGCGTATCAGGTACACGACATTTTTTTAGTTTGGGGGCGGTCACGCCCCCAAACCCGTTACGTTCCATTTCATTCCACTCCACTCTGCCGGCCTCCGGCCGGGTAAAACAAAACCCTGACGGGCTTCGCTGTCAGGGTTTTGTTTTACTTGGTGCAACTGGAAACCTTAGTACTGCTCCTTCTCGTTGGGGAAGTCAGAGTTCTTGACGTCCTCTACGTAGCGGCCTACAGCGTCGGTGATGGTCTCAAAGAGGTTGGCGTAACGGCGCAGGAATCGGGGGCTGAAATCGTTGTTCATGCCCAGCATATCGGCGCATACAAGCACCTGACCGTCCACTCCGCCACCGGCACCTATGCCGATGATGGGGATTGAAACCTCCTTGGCTACGCGCTCGGCCAGTTTGGCGGGAATCTTCTCCAGTGTGATTGAGAAACAGCCGGCCTCCTCCAGCTTATGGGCATCGGATATGAGTTTCTCGGCCTCGGCCTCCTCCTTGGCGCGTACGGCGTACGTTCCGAACTTATTGATTGACTGAGGTGTCAAGCCCAGATGTCCCATAACGGGAATACCTATTTCTATTAAATGACGCACCTGAGGCAGAATCTCCTCGCCGCCCTCCAGCTTGAGGGCATCGGCATGAGAGACCTTCATTATCTTGATTGCGTTGGTTACGGCCTCAGAGTCATTGATCTGATATGTACCGAACGGCATGTCAACCACCACCAGGGCGCGCTGTACGCCGCGTACTACTGACTTGGCGTGATATATCATCTGGTCAAGCGTGATAGGCAGAGTGGTCTGGTTTCCGGCCATAACGTTTGATGCCGAGTCACCTACCAGAATAACGTCAATGCCGGCGCCATCGACCATCTTGGCCATAGTGTAGTCATACGCCGTAAGCATTGCAATCTTCTCACCACGCTGTTTCATCTCCCTGAGACGCTGTGTGGTCACTTTTCTCTTGTCCTCAGTAATATATCCCATAATGTCATATATGTAATTTGGACCGCGAAGATAATGCTTTTCTGAAAGGGATTTACTATTTTTGGGTAGTTTATACTCCAAATGGATAACAAATCGCACTTTACTGTGTATAAAGCATCGGCCGGATCAGGCAAAACTTTCCGTCTGGCCGTACAATATATCACCATGCTCATCCGCGAGCCTGAGAGCTACCGTCATATCCTGGCGGTAACTTTTACCAACAAGGCCACGGCTGAGATGAAGCAGCGCATACTGTCGCAGCTCTACGGCATAGGCCACAACCTGCCCGGATCTGCAAATTATTATGCTGAGGTCAAGAAGGCCGTCACATATAACGAGCAGACCATACGCCACAACGCCCTGCTGGCACTCGACATGATACTCCAGGATTACGGCCGATTCCGCGTGGAGACCATTGACAGCTTCTTCCAGACCGTACTGCGCAGCCTGGCCCGTGAGCTGCACATAGGTACAAACCTTTCCCTTGAGCTGGACACGGATCTGGTCATCGATGAGGCCGTAGATTCATTCCTGGCTGGCATAGAACAGGGCTCAAATGATAAGCGCAACGTGATGGAGTTCGTTGAGAACAATATTGACAATGACAAGAACTGGTCAATTGACATCACGCTCAAGAAATTTGCCCAGGAGCTGTTCCGCGAGATATTCATGGAGCGTGGCGATGAACTCAGGAAGATTCTCTCTAAGCCCGATGCCATATCGGACTACAAGCAGAACCTAACCGCTGCACGTGACTCCGTCCTGCCCGCTTTAATTGAGAAGGTAAAGACCATAGGAGCAGAGATTGAATCAGCGCTTTCCAATGAAGGATTAGGCATTGAAGGCCTCTCCTCAAACCCCGGCAAGGTGGTGGTAAAAATAATCAACGCCACAATCCTTGACTCAGACCTGGGCGCCACGTTCTCCAAATGCATCCAGTATCCGGACAGCTTCTTCCGCAAGAAGGACCTTGAGAACAATCCGGGGTATTCAACTTTTGCTGAAGAGCAGCTGGCACCATGTCTTGAACAGGTTGAGAAACTGCACGCTGAATACACCCGCTTAAAGAACACTTATGATGCCGCCCTGCAATACGTTCATGAGTTGAGCCTGCTGCTGGGCATACGTGCTGAGATTGACCGCCAGAGCCAGGAGCAGAGCCGTTTCATCCTGGCCGATACGCCCCAGCTGCTCAGCAAGCTATCAGGCAGTGACACATCATTCGTATATGAAAAGACCGGCAGTTTCATTGAGCATCTCATGATAGATGAGTTCCAGGACACCTCACGCCTGCAATGGGGCAACCTCTACCTGCTGCTGTGGGAGTGCCTGGCCAACGGCAAGGACTGCCTTGTGGTAGGCGATGTCAAGCAATCCATCTACCGCTGGCGCAACAGTGACTGGAACATACTCAACTCCATCATGGAAGAGAAGCTTGCCACCTATAACCAACAGGTGATAGCTATGGAGAGCAATTTCCGCAGCCAACGTAACATCATAGACTTCAACAACAGGCTGTTCCCCAAGGCCGTTGAGATGCTCGCCATGAACTACAACGCCGAGACCGGCACTGACTACCCCGCCCTAAGCCAGGCATACAGCACCGTTGAGCAGCGTAGCTCCAAGGCCGATGATAAAGGCTACGTGTACATCCGCATAGATACAAAGACCGATAAAAACGCAGATTCCGCCGATAAAGTTTTCTTACAGATTGAAGAACAGCTTGACCGCCTGACCGCCGCCGGAGTAAGGCAGACAGACATAGCCATACTCTGCCGCAAAGGCCGCCATATTACCGATATCGCCGAGTGGTTTGCTGCAAACCGTCCGGACTACAAGATGATCTCAAGTGAGGCGTTCCAGTTAGGTTCATCGGCATCAGTAAGGATACTCATAAATGCGCTTAAATGGCTCACTGACAGCACTGACCGCATAGCGTTGGCACAATTGGTATGGGAACGCGAGTGCAACATCACCAAATCAGGAGAACCCTTTGACCGGCTCATGGCGCAAGGCCTTGAGAACTGCCTGCCCGCCGCCTTCACAGGTAGCCTGGAGTCATTGAGACACCTGCCCTTATATGAACTCACTGAGAAACTGTACACCATACTGGAACTTGACCGCATACCCGGGCAGGAACAGTATGTGATGTCATTCTTTGACACGCTCTGCCAGTGGTTGAGCCACAATCCCGGTGAGCCATCGGCCTTCCTTACGGAGTGGGATGAGAAACTCTGCACAAACTCCATCCCCGCAACTGATGCCAACGGCATACGCCTGCTCACCATCCACAAGTCAAAAGGCCTGGAGTTCCACACCGTCATAGTGCCCTACTGCAACTGGAATGTCATTGAGTACCAAAGCGGTTTCAAGGACGAGCGCATCTGGGTTGATCCTCAAACGGAACCGTTCAGCGCAATACCCCTGCTGCCAGTAGGCTTCAGCCAGAAGCTCAAGAACTCTGATTTCAATGCAGAATACAGGCAGGAAGCAGGACTGCAGACCGTTGATAACCTCAACCTGCTGTACGTGGCCCTGACCCGTGCCGTAAGCAACCTCATTGTGCTCAGCTCAAAGACCAAGGGAACATCCATTGCAGACACTCTCATCTATGCCCTGTCATCAGAATTCGGGTGCCTGCCTGATGAGAAAGAATCTTACATTTATGAGAACGGAGAGATATTGCCCCATACAGAAAAGGCAAACGTCTCAGATGACAACCCGTTTGACTGCAAGCCCACCCCACAGGAACTGAGCCTGCACTCCTACCCCATAAACGCCAGGTTCCGCCAATCGGGTGAATCCACCCGTTTTGTCCATTCCACCGATGACCCCGATGACCGGCAGGAGGAGTACATCCAAACAGGGAAGCTGCTCCACAGCATATTTGCCACCATCCGCACAGAGGCCGATATAGATCCGCAGATTGACAGCATGCTAAGCCAAGGTCTGATAGAGACCGCCCGCAAGGCTGATGATATCCGCCAGATGATACACCGCCACATTGAGGCATCGGGCGTACAGACGTGGTTTGACGGCTCTTACACCCTGTTAAATGAGGCATCAATCATCTACCGTGACGGAGGCGTGCTCCAGACCCGCCGCCCCGATCGCGTAATGATAAAGCCCGATGGCCGCGCCGTCATAGTGGATTTCAAGTTCGGCCGCGAGAAAGAGGAATACATGCACCAGGTCCAGGAATACATGGACCTTTTGCGCAAGATGGGGCACACCCAGGTGGAAGGCTACATCTGGTACGTTTATAATGACACTATAGTGGCACAATAGGGATAGTCCCTACTGTGCCACATAAACCACTACTTAGAAAAGTTAGGGTCCGGATTATTGGGATCAACATAATACATCTCCGGAACCTTGGTTATGGCACGGCCATCGGGAGTGATAAGTTCATGATGCGGAATACCGGAGAAGTTGAACAAACCGGCCAGGGAATTGTAGTCATCCTGTGATACACGGTAACTCTCAGCACCATCAAGCCACTCCTTGCGGAAAGGTTCATAGGCCTCTTCCGGGTCACTGGTTATGAATATCATCACAAAGTTGTCATACTTTCCGGTCATGAGATGGCGCTGATTGGTGTAGCAGCTCTTGATGCCTGATACACAAGGGCCGCAACCTGTTGACCAGAAGTCTATATAGACATACTTACCGGGATAGTTGGCCAGTATCTTTTTAAGAACCTCCTTTCCTCTGCACTCGGGGATATCCCAATATGGCGCCAAACTGCGCTTGAACTTAACGAATCTCTTGTCAATGCGAGACTCAAGGTTGGGATCATTGAGAATACTCTTGAACATGGAGAGATATGCAGCGTATGCACTATCTTGATTTATGGCACTGTTCTCTTTCAGCATATAATTGAGCATATCAAGGTCATCTTCAAGATCCTCCATGAGACACAACTTACCGAAAAGCGTAGGCTCAGGCGTGCCGTATATCTTCATGTCATTGGCCAGAGTGGCAGAATAAGTGAGTTCTGACTCAAGGATATATAACGAGACATCATCCATCTTACCCTCTAAAGAATCTACAGATACGTTTTCTGCCCTGAAAGCATCATCATACTTATAACGGTTGAATATGGGCCACTGGTGAGGCATAACCATCATCAGAGAGTCATTGGCCGTAAAATCGGCAAGGAAACGGTAACCCTCAGGATCTTTTTGGATTTTTGCTGCCTCATTCATCAGACGCAAATATTCATCCCATATGGGATTTTCATTCTTATTCAGGTACATGATGGCACCATCCCTGATATCCATCCGGTAATCCAAAAAGTCTTCAAGTATGTCATTCTCCATAATGATGTTGGCATACTGATACTCAAATGCTGTCAACTTGTATTTAACTGCAATATAGTCAATGTATTCCTTACCTCTGGCCTTGCACTCAAACGCATAAGCCTGAATGCCCGTCAGGTCAATTGAATCACCCATCTCAAATCTGTTCCTGTCTGTAGTATATACTCCCGATGGAATACGGTCATAGTTCCTAAGCAAATACGGACGTCCATCGGAGAGCATATAGCTGACGGTTCCATCTTTATAGAATACTATGTCAAGCGTATCGCCTGGCTGAGCAATGAAATTATGCCAGTTCTGGTTATGGTCAACGATACAGGCGCCTATCATGTTATCCACATCAAAAGAGTACTCAAAATGACCGGTGGGGTCTATATCCAATGCTACAGATTCATGATTGTCAGTATCATACAGGGTGTAATGCATCTGATAGGTCTGGAAACCGCTGTTGATGTCATAGCCTGCTATTGTGCCACGCAGTGTCACGGCACCTGATTTGAATATGCCTCTACGTATCTGCTCCGCCTCCTTGAGTTCATTACGGCTGAACTTGGGCTTGGCTGGAACATATGTGGAGTCATGTATGCCTAATATCTTGAACTCATTTCCATCCATTCCCTCTATCATATCAAAGATCTTGGTACCTGTAGGCAATGGCTCAAAGCCGACATGAAAATATGAGCCTTTGGGGCCTGAAGGAAAGTATTCACCAAGTTCATGTTCCACCATAAAGAGAGCCTTGTAATGGCGGTCCTGCTCATCAGAGAGATACGTCTTGGGAAGAATGCTCAGAGTACCCCACGGCTGGTGTGACTTGTAGAAAAATGTGAGCACAGTAGCCGTATCTGTGTATTCCACGTGTGTTACACGCAACTCATGTAACCAATCACAGGTATTTGAAGCATAGCACAGGACATTTTCTGATTCGCGGGGAGTGCTGGTGCAGGCACTGAGAAATGCAGCAGCAAGGATGAGAATAAAGAATTTCTTCATATTGGATATAACTAGGTTTTTGATAGACGCAAAGATAATTAAAAGATTGCCATACGCAATATGGAGATTTTTTGAAAAGTAGGGAGATAATACCTATTTTTGCATAAGAGCAGGCAGCAAATCATTGAATAAAATGGAGACGTTTCTTAATCTGGTGGCAAGGGACCTGTACCTTAAGTACGGAAACGGAAAAACGGGACTGGCCGATGTTACGGTGGTGTTCCCTAACCGTCGCGCGCGCCTGTTCTTTGATGACTGCATCGCAGCCTGCAGCACGCAGCCGGTGTGGTCACCGCAATACACTACCATTGAGGAACTGTTCCAGTCACAGTCTGATCTCCGTCCTGCTGACCGCATTGAGATAGTCACCCTACTCCACAGGATTTATCAGGAACAACTGCATACTGATGAGTCACTTGACAGCTTCTGGTCATGGGGTGAGCTGATGCTGGCTGATTTTGATGATGTGGACCGTAACCTGGCTCCTGCCGGGCAGCTATTCAGCCTGCTGCGTGAACAGCGTGAGATGACTGATATATCATTTCTTACAGAAGAGCAGAAAAAAGCGCTGGAGCAGTTCTTTGGCGAGATGAAGAACGCCCAGCCCACCCAACTGCGTGAGCATTATCAGGCTGTATGGAGCGTGCTTGGCAACATCTATGAAAAGTTTGGCAAACTGCTGGCTGACAAAGGCATAGGCTACAACGGAATGATTCAGCGCCGTGTAATTGCAAACCTTGACACGGAACGTCTTACTGCCGGCCGGTACGCATTTGTAGGATTCAACAGCCTGGACAGGGCAGAGAGAGAGCTGTTCCGCGCCATACAGAAAGCCGGTAAGGCACTGTTCTACTGGGATTATGACCCCGCCTACACTGAGAGCAGCCTGCTGCATGAAGCCGGGCGGTTCCTGCGTGACAACCTCAAGGAGTTCCCCAATGAACTGCCGCGTGAGCTGTTCAACGATATGCACAAGGCACGCCTCACAATCGTGGAGGCATCGACCGATAACGCCCAGGCACGTTTCATCCCGCAGTGGCTTGGCTCACTAAACGTAGAGAAAGCCGGAAAGGAAACAGCCATAGTATTGGCCGACGAGAACCTGCTCCAGCCCGTTTTGCACAGCCTACCGCAGGAACGCATAGGCAGCGTGAACATCACCATGGGTTACAAGCTGTCAGAGACATCCCTGTTCAGCCTGGTCACTGCACTCATTGACATGCAGCGTCTTGCATCCAGGAACAAAGGCAAGCTGAGCATACAGTCCATCAGCCGTATCCTAAGCAACCCCATGACAGCAGCCTTGTCTTCCGATGCGTCCAAGATACTTGCTGAACTGCGTAAGACCCGCCGCATGTTCCCTGACCCCGCCACGCTCAAGGCTGATGAGAAACTTGCAGCATTCTTTACGCTCGTAACAGATAACCTCTCTCTGCTACGGTATCTGCAGAACGTACTCAAGGCGCTTGTGCCGGTAATACGCGAGCGAGCCGATGACACTTTATTCCAGCCCCTGAACCAGGAATCGCTCTACCGCATCTACACCCAGATAAACCGTCTGTACTCACTGGCGGAATCTGGAAATCTGGAAATCAGCACCGATACATTATGCCGCCTTATCCGCTCCGTACTCTCCTCCACAACAGTACCTTTCCACGGTGAACCAGCTGTAGGAATGCAGATTATGGGACTTATAGAGACCCGTAACCTTGACTTCAGGAACGTATTGCTGCTGTCGGCCCAGGAGGGTACTCTGCCCAAATCAGGCCAGAACGCATCATTCATACCGTATAACATACGCGTGGCGTTCGGGCTCACCACCATGCAGGACAAAAGCGCCGTTTCATCGTACAATTTCCATCACCTGCTGCAACGTGCTGAGAACGTAACGATGGTCTATAACGGTAATGCCGATGCACCCGGCATAGGCAAAGGCCAGATATCACGTTATCTGCTCCAGCTCATAGTAAGTGGCGCTGACATACAACGTATTACGCTCAAGCCGGACCGTTCAGACACTGACGTCACTCCTCTTAGCGTCCAGAAGACAAAAGCCGTACTTGAGGAGCTATGCCGTCAATATGACTACACCAATAAGAAATCATTCCTGTCACCATCGGCCCTGAACAAATACATAGACTGCAAGCTCCAGTTCTATCTTGCCCAGATAGCAGGCCTCAAGAAGCCCGATGAAACCGATACGGACATAGACTTTGCCATGTTTGGAACGCTGTTCCACAAGAGCGCGGAGCTTACATATAACTATCTGGCATCAGAAACACCTGACAGCACCGTTACAAGCCAGAATATTGAAGCGTTGCTTAAGGACTATGCCAAACTGGACAGTTTTGTACAACAGGCTTTTACCCTGGAATACTTCAACAAAAGGCCCATCAGCAAGACAGACTACAGCGGCACGCAGGCCATCAACTATGAGGTAATACTCAAATACCTGCGCCAGATTCTGCGCATGGATATGGAACTTTACGCACCATTCCAGTATATAGGCAGTGAATCCGATGGCTACACGCACTTTATTACAGTGCCCAACCCGCTGCAATCCGGTTCCCAACTGCAGATACGCCTAAAGGGAATAATTGACCGGATTGACCTTAAGGACGGCATTCTGCGCATTGTAGATTACAAGACGGGGAAAGACAAAGGCCATCCCGGCACCATTGATGACCTGTTCCCGCCCACAGAAAGCAAGAAACGCAAGAGCCAGGCCTTTCAGATAATGTACTACGCCTACATCATGAGTATGCAGCCGCAGTTCAGCAAGTACCGTCTTGCCCCCACTCTGCTCTACACCCGTACATCATCCAAGCCCACAAAAGAGGACATCTATTACAAGTTAGGTACAGATTATCTTACTGATTTCAGCGCTCAATGCGGCCAGGAGTTTGAAGAGAGGCTAAAAAACATAATATCGGAGATATTCAACCCCGATATTACGTTTGAGCCTACCGATGATAAAGAAACCTGCCGCAACTGTGACTTCAGTCAACTGTGTGGCAGGAGTTGACTGCTATTCTTTAGCATACTTGACTTTATCACTACCCAGATATGAACCTGCGCCAGAGGCAAATCCGCCCGGTGCGGTCACTCCTAATGAATCTCCTTCCTCAAACTCATAGCTGAAAGTAAAGCTCTGACCTACAGTTGTTTCATTATATTCTTTCCAGTCAAACTGCTCATCATCGTTACTGAAAGAGTAGAACTTTTCAACTGTAATGGTGAATGAAGATCTTACAACGCTTACAGAGCCTGTGAGTTTATGGCCATAGCCCCATGACTCACCCTGTGGATTAACACCGGTATTAGAGCATTCCAGAATGAATGTATTCCTGTTAAAAGTAAAGCTCTCAACACGGTCAGCATAGCCGTTATTATCGTAATTGGTCCTTTCAGATTTAACCCATTTACCCTCCAGAGCAGTCTTCTCAGTCTTACTCCTCTTAAAGAACTTCATTCCCATTGGGCCACCGTCTGCCGTCTCTTCATCAATAAACCTGAACTCAAAGTTTTTGAGCCAATCCACATCAGTATTAAACTGCCCTTCACTCATCTGATACCATCGATATGGCTTAGCATCGGTGTATGTGAGTTCAAATGTCTCGGGATCCAAAGCGTCATCACCAGCATTCCAGCCCCTATAACTATCATGAACAATGAGGGCATCCAGAGCGTCTTCATTCCTGAATGAGAAATTCAGAATGTTGTTTTCATAAGTGAATGTTCCCTTAAGATGATCACCCCATGCAACGATATAAACGTCCACATTACTGCCATTAAAGATGAGAGTGATGCGTTGTTCACCTATCCCGACAGGGGTACCTTCTGGCACATAATCCCACCGCCCGTCGAGAGAGAACGTTTTCTTGGAGTCATCTTCGTTTTCTTTTTCTTTGTCACATGATGTGAAAGTCATGCCCAGCATAGCTGTAGCAATGGCAATAAACAGAATTCTTTTCATTTATCTAATTCTTTAATTGTTTTAAAATTATCTGGCCAGAGGATTGCCCAGCTCTGATGCCTCTACATCATTCTCATCCAGCTTGAAGATCATGAACTGCTGATTCTCCTGAGTAAACGGTTTCCATTCACCGCCGTCGGGACCGTTGGGGTCACCGTACTTGGCAAAGTTTGACCATGCTGTGAGCATCTTCTCTGACAGATCCCAGTCACCCTGGGTCCAGGGACGCCAGCAATGCTTCAATGACTTGAATACAAACCAGAGGTCAGATGAGTGGAAGGCACCTCTAAGACGCTGTGTAACCTCAGGATGGTTACCGTCATCAGGCAGCGGACGTGCAAACTGATATGCGTATGCCTTACCGCCCATCTCCTGGCGATTGATGCAGAAGTCTGCAATCTGGGTGCCCATATTTCCTGCATCATTCAGTGTATAACCAATAAGATACGGAACCTGTGCCAGCGATCCGTCCAGGCAGGCATCATCAAATGACTCGGTCAGAACATATCCGTCTATATAAGGTGATATGGGTGATGCGGTAAGTACGCTGCGCTTTCCGGTAACGCTGGTATACAGTGTGCCCAAAGCGTAGATGGTCTCGGTACCTGCGTTGCGCAACTGACGCAGAGTGGTCATGTTGGCCCAGTCACAAACCTCCTTGGTTGATGCCTCTGCCTCAGCCAGTGTGGTCATACCCTGTTGGGGCATACCCATGCCCATTCCCATTCCACCGCGGCCTGCGGGTGCTGCAGCTGTCTGAGGACGGGGCTTAACGAGTCCACTTCCGCTCATGATCACAGCCTTGTTGAACAGGCCCTTGGTCAGAGGTGATGCGCTCAGGAATTTGACGCTGCGTGAGCCTGCACTCTGTCCGAATATCATCACGTTATCGGGGTCACCACCAAACTGGGCGATGTTCTTCTTGACCCACTTCATGGCCTCAATCTGGTCCAGAGTACCCCAGTTGCCGGTTGCGTGCTCAGGATCCTCAGCAGATAGCTCGGGATGTGCAAAGAATCCGAACGGACCTACACGGTAGTTGAATGATACCAGCACCACGTCCTTATTGGCCCACTCCTGACCGTCAAACTCAGGCTCTGAGCCCCAGCCCTCACGCATGCCGCCACCGAATATCCAGATGGCAACAGGCAGCTTTGCATCGGTCTGACCGGGTTTTGTGGTCCAAACGTTCAGATAGAGGCAATCCTCGCTGTAAGGAGCCTCATCACCGTAACCCCACTCAGTTGTGTAGCCGCCGGGATAATGGGCTGCCTGGAATGGCGGATGGCCGAACTTGTCACACAATTTGACACCTTCCCATGGAATGACGGGCTGTGGAGCCTTCCAACGGTTCTGACCTGTAGGAGGTGCTGCAAACGGGATGCCGCGGTAAACGGTAACACCCTTAATATCAGTAGGAACGCCCTGAATCTGTCCACCCTCAATGGTGAGCACGGGACCGCCGTCCTGAGACCCGCATGCCACAAGAGCCAGCATGCCGGCCAAAGCAAAAAACAGTTTCTTCATAAAGCACTTTGGTTTAATGCCGTGAAAGTAATAAAAACTTTCTAATTTTGAACTGAATATGGCAAACAACCTGACTGAGCAGTTCATTCGTGAGCATCTTACTGCCGATGTCCACACTCTTGCACTATCGGCGCACCCTAACGGAGTGGATATGCAGTATGCCCTGACGCAGATATCGGGCTGGCAGACTGCGCGTTTGAAAGTGCCGCTTTGGGCTGAAACGGACGGTATTGTCTATCCTAAGCATCTGTCTCTTGAGCAGTGTACGTCACAGTACATTGCTCAGTATAAGGCTTCATTCATAGAGAGCCTGCTTGGTAAGGATTTCAGAATGGCAGATATCACCGGCGGGATGGGTGTTGACTGTTTCTTTATTTCGCATTCAGCATCACAAACCTGCTACAATGAGATGTCGGCTGAACTCTGCGACTGCGCCCGGGCAAACTTCAAGGCTCTGGGACGGCCGGAGATTGAGATAAGCTGCTGCACAGCTGAGGATTTTATTTCACGCCTGAAGCATGATTCACTTGACCTTATCTATCTGGATCCTGCCCGCAGGGGTGATGCCGGACGCAAACTTGTATCCATAAGTGATTGCCAGCCGGACGCCCTTGCGCTTCAGGATGACCTACTCAGCATAGCGCCAAACGTGATGGTCAAGCTCTCACCCATGCTGGACATCAGCCGCGCCCTCACGGAACTCAAGCACGTAAGTCACGTATTTATAATAGGTCTGGAAGGTGAATGCAAGGAAATAACCTTGCTCATGCAGCGTGGTTTTGACAGCGAACCGTTAATTGAAGCCATAGACATCAACGCCGATGTATCAGCAGGACTATCAGATTCAGCGGCTAAAACAGGTATGACGATATCATCGGCTATTACTGTTTCATCGGCCAAAAGCATTGATGCAACTCTCCCCCTGCCCATTGCAGACCCAGCCTGCCTGCAGCCCGGCACCTACATCAGCGAGCCATCGGCCCCCTATATGAAATGCGCCCTGTTCCGCACCATCGCCGCCCGGACCTGCACCGCCCTACTCCACCCGGACACTCATCTTTTCTGGAGCAAAGAAAAGCCGGAGTCATTCCCCGGCCGCGTGTTCAGACTTGAAGGAATAATACCGTTTGATAAGAAATCCCTATCCGCGTTAGCCAAGACCCAAGCCAACCTCTCAGTAAGGAACTTCCCGGAAACAGCTCCGCAACTACAGAAAAAACTAAAACTCCGCGACGGAGGCTCCCGCTACCTGATAGCCACCACACTTGCAGACAACAAGCGAGTTCTTCTGGACCTCCGCAAAAAATAAAGTCAATTGAGTGTATTCATTTTTCTTTTTACTATGTTTGCATTCAACTAGATCAATTTCTTAAACTGAAACCTATTTATTTACCAACTTAAATATCAAACAATGAAAAAAGTTTTTTCAATTATGATGGTCGCTTTTGCTATGGTGACCTTGATGGTATCCTGTGACAAGGACAAGGATAAGGACGATGACAACACTGCAACCGGCACTTACATAGCATCAGCAACAGTTACAGATGCGGGCACTTTGTCAAACGGAGAGGTTAGCGTACTTAATCAGACTCTTCAGATTGCACTCCAAGACGCTAAATATGAGAATACAAAACTGGAAGATGCAAAATCTGATTTAAGCACAAGACTTAGTCCACAAGCACAGGGAATTGCACAATCAGATGGTTATTCTGATAAGACATTCACTGTCACTGTTTTCCTCAAGGATGGCGCTGGTAACACTAAGGCCCAATGGGTTATTACCTGCACGAATGGTTCTGCCCAGATTAGTTGAGAATAAGCTAAAGATGCACACACATAAGAGGCCGACTAAAAAGCATTTTTTAGCCGGTCTCTTTTTTTGTTCATATGATTTGTTTCTCATTTTTACTTTGTGGATTTTGGCCGTATGAGTGTTTCTTGATGTCTCAACTTGCCTGAGCTAAG
>Ga0310786_10006745_pt1 | contig 15170 bp, 18 predicted proteins | sample AusTroGonzalo_MG_FD_203881 | JGI IMG/M metagenome (GOLD analysis project Ga0310786, IMG submission 203881) | Bovine rumen microbial communities from tropical cattle in Woodstock, Queensland, Australia - Gonzalo_03 (v2) (version 2) | ecosystem: Host-associated > Mammals > Digestive system >... | reverse complement strand
ATGCGACGAACCGGTCTTCACCCGTGAAACGATGAGGGGCTACTGACATGCGCGAACTGGGATTGATCTCCGGCTGGGACGGCGGCGGATTCGATATCGCCATGCGGAACATCCGTGTGCGTTCGACACTGACCGGGACAGTATCCGTCCACGGGGAAGACGGCAAAAAGGACCGGATCGCCGCCACGAGCCGCCGTACGGAGCTCGATTTCGACGGGCTCGTGGAAGGAGGCAACATCCCGGAGGCGGGGGAGACGTTGACCTATCAGGAGCGGACCTACCTGATCACCTCGGCGGTCCTGACAGCGGAAAAAGGAAAGTTTCAGCGTTTTGCCGTGAAGGCGGAGCGCAGCGACGAAGCCGAGGTATCGGGTCTGTAACGGTCTGACGGCGCGAGAGAAAAACAACACGAAGAAAAAATGGAGACAGGCATGAACAGAGAAACGGCAGCAAAAGCGGAACCGGTTGAGAGTGAATATGATCCGGAAACCGAGATCATAATGGAGATCCTGAGGCAGATCAACGCCGAACTTGATGAAATCGCCGAAAAACTTGACGAAATCGGGACGATCGACTGAGACAAAAGGGGTAAACATGCTGAAACTGAAACATAAAAGCATCGTCCGGAGCAAGGACTCCGGCGGAGCCTCCTACCGGGAGACCTACTACGGGACAAGGGAAGAGGTGGAGGATCGAAGCAGCCGCCTGACGATCGGCGATCGGGATGGATCGGGTGAATACGAACTGGTCTCCTGGCGGACCCGCCAGATCGGCGGCCCGATCTACGAAATCGAGCTCAACTGGGAAAACCTGAACGCCGGCAGCAACCTGCGTTTTCTGATCGGACGGCACGGTCCGAAGGAACATACGCTGGATGTGAGCGTCATGTCCGTCCCCCTGGAACGTCATTCCGGTTACCGGACGAACTGGAACTACTGTCTCGCGGCGAAAGGGACGGATACGGTTCCTGCGTGGTGGACGACAGCGACAAATCCCATCCTGACGGCGGAGCAGCGCGCCAGTTACCGTTGGGTAAAGACGCCGCAGTCCGTTACTTCGCTCGGTGAATCGTGGCATCTGCTGAAAATGCCGGTCATGAACTGCGAAACATGGCTGATGCCGAGCTACACCATCACGGAGTTCAGCCGGCACTGTACGCTGCGTGACGCCTCATGGGCCGCGGCCGCGTCTGCCGGAAAGGTCTGCACGCCGGCGCTTGGCGATTTCGGCGTAGGCGTGGCAAACTGGCTGAACCTGGGCGGGCAGATCCACCCTGACGGACGCCGCTATATCGCGAAGGTCATCTACAAAGCATCACCGGATCCGGCGGGCTGGAACAGTACGCTGTACGAATCCGCGGAGGAGGATGACGCATGATTGTACCCAAACTGGAAACCGGCGAAAACCTTTTCGAGGTCCTCCGCGAGAAATTCAACGCGCTGGCCGATGCAGTGGAACAGCTCGACAAACTGGCGTCCGCATCCCCGCTTCTGGATGTCCTCGACACCGGCGCGGGCAAACTCATCCAATGGAACGGTCCGGTACCGGAAAATGCAAGCGCGGCGGCAGCTGCGCCGACCATTTCCCAGGGGTATGCCGGAGCATTCGCGGTGGAAGTCATCGGCGGGACATCCGCACGGATCTTCAACGCCTCAAATCCGAACGGAAACTATGCGGGGGAGATCCGCATCGGGACCACGTCCCACAACATGCCGACCGGAACAGTCGCGATCACGCCGGGCACAGCCGCCGAGATCTATTTGACCGTATTCTACGATGCCGGATCCACGCCCCCCGCGCTTGTGTACGGATTCGCCAAGACCTTGTCCGCGTCCGTCACCGGAGCACAGGGCTGGTACAAAACTCTTGCCCATGTCAGTTCAACCGGGACCGTTACGCAGGCACATCTGGGCGGCGACATCGAGATCAGCGGGAGATGGGTCTGATGGGCTGGGACGACTATCATCTGGAGGATCCGACGTTCTGCACGCCGCTTCCGGTAATGCGCGGACTGGTTTCCGCGCTCTGCGAACGCCGCGAGGCCGTAGATTCCGAATTCCATGCCAGCTGCACATCATCCGGCACATCCGCCGTCGTGGAAAACCGGCTGGCGCATATTCTCACAGGCGAATACTACGACGATGCCGAGCCTCAGAAGATCCCGTTCAGAGAGATCAGAAAAGAGTACGCCTACGACGAAATCAACGGGTATTCCCGCAGATTATCGTTCATGTTCATCTTCGATGCGTTCTTCGTTCACACGCTGGACGAATACGACAGGCGCCAGTTCACTGACAGCTCCGGCGACACAGTCTACGGCTCGCTCGAAGATCTCGCATCGGCATTGTCGGAACCCCTGATCGTGCCGGAGATGATCTTGACGGAAGGATCATCCGGCACGACTTCCGCCGACAGTACATTTCAGGTCTGCCTGAACGCAGCATGGGTTTCGCAGCGGACCAGGATGCTGAAGCTGCTCCGCTTTGTGCGCGTCACCGACGGAGGGTTTCTGATGCGCCACGCGTTTTCACCCGCGGATCTGCACAGCTTCGGTGCGTCGCCGCAGGAAGCGTATGACGCGATCCCGGACTGGACTCTTTATGAGACTGAATTCGGCGGATGGTACACACCGCTTGAATGCTATCTGAATTACGAGTACACAGGGCTGTCCGATCCGAACGAACGCTGGTCGATCCGTTCCGCATGGGAGCCCGTGCGGCTTACGCCGGAGCATCATGGCTGTCCTGCGGCTTCCGGCGGAATAATCACGTTCGATGCAGTCGACCTGCGCGAGCGGGACGAAAACGGAGATCCTGTGGAGGACGAGTACAACACCTATGTTTTCGATTCACTCTGCACCACGGTGTCGTCCGGGGCGAACACGCTCGTTTTGAGCAATGGGGTCTTTGCGTCCTGGGAATACGGTTCGGCTTCGGGCATCGGAGGACAGGACACCTCTCCGGACAGCTACATCCGTGGATGGCGGGCACAGAATGTCAAGGTCATCTACGACTACGAATCAAATTTCAATTTCAAACAAGGGGAATGATATGCAGGACATTGTTTTTTATGCGGCAGCGAACGAGACTTTGGGACAGGTGCGAGACTATTCAAACATGCGCAGCGCCGATGCCCCGCTCCTGACGCTGGGTGTCGCCGTGTGTCTGAGGATGCGGCTTTTTACGGCCGTCGAAGTCCCGACTCCGTATCCGGTTGCCTCGTTCAGCAATATTGTGGATTGGAAATGGAGCATGGACGCCGACTTCGACCGGAGCACAGCCTGCAAGCTAGTCGCGGACGAGGGCAATATTTCCGTTCAGACCGTGACTGATACGGTCAACGGCGAGACCATGAGCTTCACGGAGTTCGTGATCCCGATCTCCAACATGAACACAGAAGAACTCTCGACCTGGCTCGGCAATGATAAGATGAAATCCGGGCTGACCGGAGAGCTTGTCGGGTATGATGGCGAAGGAAATGCCTCTTTCGTGCTTCAAATCGAGAATTTCAAAGTCCGGAATCGCGTGTCGGGCTTATGCGATCCGACCGCATTGGACCAGGAGATCATAACCCGGCCCCAGGCCGCACAGATGATCCAGACGACGGTTTCCTCTTCGCTGGCTTCGAAGCAGGACAAACTGACTGCGGCCAACGGAGGGACCGGGATCTCCGTCACAAGCGGGGGGATCATCAACGTTTCCAACGTCCCGCAGAGCGCGGTAAACGGGCTCAGCACGGCGATCACGAACGGCGCATCCGCATATGTGCACAGCTCCAGCGTTATCCCGGTGAGCGCCGTAACTAACCTTCCTGCGATGTCGTCTACTTATGCGCCTCTTGCGGAAGAAGGCTGGACACGTTATGTCTCTGCGGGTGCCGGCGTTACGGTTACAACCAACTCGAATAATTTCCCGCAGAGGGACGTCACGATTGCGCTGAAGGACTACGACACGATCACGACAATCCCGGCAAACTCCACAACCGTGACCCTGGAGCCCGGAAAGGCGTACAAGATCGATGCGACGACGACCTCGAAGACACTGAACATTTCGGCGTTCGACGCAGGGAAATGGGGACGGGAAAGCCATATCGAGCTCTTCGTGGCCAACACCGGATACGTCCATGTCGGGGAAAACGTGACGCTGAAAGACGCTCTGGAGCCGGATGCAGTGAACAACTGCACCGTGCGCTTTCATGACGGGCACGCTGTGATTTCCGTGGAAGACCATGTGGAAGCGTACATGGTGAACACTACTGAAACAAGCAGCAGCACGGCAGGCACTCTCGCCTACGGCATCAAGCAGACAGGCGACACCTACAAATTCATCGGGTTCCGCTCCGAGCTGAACGATTCGGTCGTCCCGACCGGAGGCGCTACTGCTACCGTCGTGAAGCATTTCGTCGGGAACGGTGCGGATGTCGGGCCGACGATCTCCGGCGCGATCAAGCTGAACGCAAACGGCACGTTCCGCGACTGCAAGCTGGACGGGCTCGTGATCTCCGGTGGAACGGCAACGCTTGGAAACGTTTCTATCCCGAACGGCGCGACCGTCAGTATCGCGGGCGGCGGGCTGGCTATTGAGAAAGTAAACGGCAACGGTGCATCGATCAACCTCGGCAGCACGAACATCGCCGTTTCCAGCGGAAGCACATCATACATCAGCGGCTGCACCATCAGTGGAGGGAGAGCGGCCTATGGCGGAGCGTTCGTGGTGAACGGCACGGTCAATCTTACCGATTGTCAGGTTGTTGGCAATAGTGCTACCGGGAGCGGCGGAGCTTTTTACATCCAACGCGGCACGGTCAATTTGACCAGCACACTGACTTCCAACAATCTCGCGACAGGCGGAGCCGCCTTTTCTTACATTCGAGGCGGAACTATGACGTTCACGGACTGCCCCGGTCTTGCCGGGACGATCGACACTGATGCGAGTACATCCAACGTGCTTGTCTTCAATGGGAGCAACCGATTCTCGACGATGAGAACGGCGGGAACGACGGCCAAAAATCTGACCGTTTTGATTCAGCCCGGCGCAATTATTGACCTCACCGGATTCACCACTGCGAACGTGTTCAACACGCTTAGCTCCGGTATTTCGTTCGGATCAAACGTCACGGTCATCAATTCGGCCGGCTCGACCGTTTCGCTGAACGGAGGCGCGGCGGGATCATGCTCGATCTTGAAGAATGACGGAACCACGGCATAAGGAGAAAGGCCATGAAATATATCTTCAACGGAATCGAATACGACGAATGCCCGAGAAAGCTGGAACTTGCGGACGGCACGGCTGTCTCGCCGGTGAACGAAGCGCTGTTCGTCGAGCTGGGCGGCACGATCACGAACGAGCTGACGCCGAAGGAACGCGTGAAGGCATCCTTTGCCGCGCTCATCGCCGACCTCGCCCAGCAGACGAACCTCATCACCCCGGCTGAATTCCTCGCCGCCGCACAGAACGGCATCTCGTCCGACCTTATCACATTCGCTCGTGAACGGGAAGTACCGGAAGAGATCATCGCGGAGGGACGTTCGCGCATCGTGGAAATCATGGCGGACGCTCTGCGGTTCGGCGTGACATGGGCGGACCTTGTGAACGGAGTGACGAACGCATGATTTCTCCCCGGATTCAGTATCTACGGGCATTCTGCTTTGAATTCCACGCCGCTGCACCGGAGTCATTCTGGAGTGCATCGGACGCTGAACTCGCACAGGCATACAATGGCGTCGGCGCGGATCACTGGCCGAACTGGCTGCGGGCAGTATTGACCGCGCTGCTGAGGCCGTTTCAGGCGGCGGCGCTCGTCCACGACTGGGAATACAGCCAGGATGCCAAAACATACCGCGCATTCACTGCCGCGAACTGGCATCTGGCCGTCAATATCGCCCGGGAAGCACTGTACGACTGCCGTCCGGGCATGATCCCGGCAGGCGTACTGGCGGCGGCACTGTGCCAGGTCTTCGGCTGGCGCGCTTATTGGAACGGGAGACCGCGCACATGACCGACCAGGACAAAAACGAGATCGCCGCCATCTTCACCGACATCCTCGCCTCGTACGACCACGGCTGCCCGAACGGGATCGACGCGAAGACGGCGGACACCCTCCGGACACTCGCCGAGGCATTCCAGACGGGACGGAAAACCACATTGAAAGCGTTCATCACGCTCGTCATCGGGGCAGTCTGCGCCGCATTGTTTGCCGGGATGAAGGAACTGTTCAACAAATGACTTCAAAAAAAGGATATCTGTCATGATTCGTTTTGTTTTGCTCTTTATCCTCGCCGCCATGGTCGCCGCACTCACCGGGTGTTCCGGCGTCAACTCCGCGCTCGGCGGACTCGCGGAGAAATCCCTGTCCGGCAGCGGCACGGTCGCCATCCAGCGCGTCGGCGTCGATCCGGATACTGCCGCGCCCGTGCTGAAAAGCACGGTCATCACCGGCGACTACGCGAGCGCGCCGGAGGGGACGTACGCGCTCCAGTACCGCAAGCGGATCGCACCGGGCATCTTCAACTCATCCGCAGTCTCGTACGAGGTCACGATCAACTACATCGGGACCGCCGACCGCCTGGCGGACGCCGTCGGGCTCGTCCGGACCGACCTCGACTCGGAACAGATGGAGCACACGGATGGAACGGTCTCCGTGCCGTCCGCGGAATGACCGTCCGGGAAACGAACATCCCCGTTATAAGACCTTTCTTTTGCCGTCGGGCAGGAGCATGACCGCTCTTCCCGGCGGCTTTTTTGTTTTTTCTTCCCGGCTTTTCCGGTTTGCGGGCTTGACTTTTCCGCGCGCAGGTGTACAGTATTGAAACAATCGCGGACGCATGGGGCGTCCGGACGGATCCGCCGTTCGGACATGATGCGTCCAAATATGAAAATCCGAGGGGGAAATCACGATGAAAGAACCGAACACGATCTGGAAATGCGTCGAATGCGGCATCGTCTTCGAGGCGCTTCAGCCTTGCGAAAAGGGCGACGACTGCATCCCGGCCTGCTGCGGACGCGGCCTGACCCGCATGATGGAGAACCATTCCGACGGCGCGGGAGAAAAACACGTCCCGGTGGCGGCAGCGCATGGCGACATGCTGAAAGTCACGGTCGGCGCGGTGGCGCATCCGATGCTGGAGGCACACTACATCCAGTGGATCGAAGTCGTCGCCGGCGACATGGTCTGCCGCAAATACCTGAAGCCGGGCGACGCGCCGGAAGCCGTCTTTCCGGTCAAATACCGCAGCGGCCTCATCCTGCGCGAGTATTGCAATCTCCACGGTCTCTGGTCTTTCACGATCCCGTAACAGGAAGCCCTGAAATCAAACTCAACATACCCTCACGAAAGGACACACGCACGATTATGATGAAAGCGATCCGGATCTCCCCCAAAGTCTGGTGGGTCGGCGCCATCGACTGGCAGCTCAAGGAGTTCCACGGCTACACCACACGCCGCGGCTCCACCTATAACGCATTCCTCATCATGGATCAGAAGATCACGCTCATCGACACGGTAAAAGCTCCGTTCTTCGGCGAGATGATGGAACGCATCGCCTCCGTCGTCGACCCGGCAAAGATCGACGTGATCGTCTCCAACCATGCCGAGATGGACCACTCCGGCTCCCTGCCCGAGACCATCGCCCGCGTGAACCCGTCCGCCATCTATGCCTCCACACTCGGCGTGAAGGCGCTCGAAGCCCACTTCCACGACCTCACCGGGAAGATCACGCCCGTGAAGAGCGGCGACGCCATCGAGCTCGGCGAATCCTCGCTGAAGTTCGTCGAGACCCGCATGCTCCACTGGCCGGACAGCATGTTCAGCTACCTCACCGGCGACAAGATCCTGTTCTCCCAGGACGGCTTCGGCATGCACTACGCAGTCGCAAAAATCTTCGCGGACGAAAACGATCTCGCCACCATGCGCGAGGAAGCCGAACGCTACTACGCGAACATCCTGCTGCCGTACTCTCCGCAGGTCCTGAAGCTCCTCGACGCCTTCCCCGGACTCGGGCTCGACGTCGCGGTCATCGCGCCCGACCACGGTCCGCTGTGGCGCGGAGACCTGCTGGGCACCCCGCTCGCATGGTACAAGGAATTCGCAGAACAGGCCGTCACGCCGAACGCCCTCGTGCTGTACGACACCATGTGGCACAGCACCGAGAAAATGGCGTTCGCGGTCGCCGACGCCATCCGCGAGACCGGATGCGGCGTTCAGGTCCTCTGCCTGGCCTCCTGTACGCGCAGCGACGCCGCGGCCGCCATGCTGAAGGCATCCGCACTCGTCGTCGGCTCCCCCACCATCAATAACGACCTCTATCCCCGCACCGCCGACGTCCTGACCTATCTCCGCGGACTCCGTCCGAAGAACATGATCGGCGCGGCGTTCGGTTCCTTCGGCTGGAGCGGCGAATCCGTCGCGAAGATCGAGGAATACCTGAAGGGCGCCGGCGTCGAACTTGTCGCACCCGGCCTGAAAGTCAAATACGTTCCCACCGCGGCGGCGATGGAACAGTGCGCGGCCCTCGGTAAAGCCGTCGGCGACGCTCTGCTCGCACGCTCCGCTCAATAACCACGTCCGAAACAGAAAGGAATCTCCGTCATGAAAAAGTATGTTTGCAGCGTCTGCGGCTATGTCTACGACCCCGCCGTCGGCGATCCCGACAGTGGAATCGCGCCCGGAACCGCCTGGGAAGACGTCCCGGAAGACTGGGTCTGCCCCGTCTGCGGCGTTTCCAAGTCCGATTTCAATCCGGAATAACCACAACATTTTCCGGTCGCCGGTCCTTCGCTCCGTCTGCTGAAACAGCGCCGGGGCGAATATTACCGTGCCTGCCCTTCGCCGTCTTTTGCGCGGCGGAGGGCTTTTCGTTTCCATCGGGCGAAGTGATCCGGGATTCAAAAGCTCTGCCCGGCCCCGTGAATGGAGCCGGGCAGATTTTCCCTTAACCTGTTTAACTTGTCGGAAGCGCGTGGTGCGCGGTTCCGTTGAGCCGTTCAACGTCCTTTGCGCGGGACGCCGTGCTGGCTGGGCGCGACCGGAACGCCACCGCTCTTCTTCTCCGGGCGGACGACAACCGTGCCGCCGCTCTTCTTCTCCGGGCGGACGACAACCGTGCGGGCCGGTTCGCGGCGAGGTTCCACACGCGTCACGGGCGCGGGTCCGCGCGGTTCCGGACGGACAACGACCGTGCGCGGAGGAGGATCATGCCGGCGCGGCGGAGGCGCCCATCTCGGCGGTGCCGGGGGACGCGGACCGATCCCGCCCCAGACCCATGCATCGGAATAGAAGAACCAGCCTTCGTAGTACGGGACGTATTCACCGTAATAGTAGCCGTATTCATACTCCGGGATCACCACGGTCTCCGTCACGACCGGTGTGGTGGTCACGACCGGTGTGGTGGTCACGACCGGTGTGGTGGTCACGACCGGTGTGGTGGTCACGACCGGTGTGGTGGTCACGACCGGAGCGGGCGGCGTTACGATAACCGGGGCGGGACGCGGTTCGAAGACCGCGCGCACCAGGTTCACGATGTCGGCCGCGAGCTGGATGCCGTTGCTTGGACGTGGAGGCGGTCCGTGGTGGGGACCCTGTGCGAAAGTCGCCGGAGTGAGGATTACCGCCGCAGTGACCGCGGCGCCGATAGCGAGCGTCTTGTTGAGAGTCTTCATAGTCGGTTCTCCTTTGTTAAGAGTTTAAGGATCAATTCGACAAACAAACGTTCTTGCACTTCGAATAAAATATAATTCGAATAATTCGTTTTGTCAAATTGATTTTTAAACTTTTTTCGATTTTTTTTGGAAAACCGAATTATCTGACCTCAACTACATGTCGGAGACCTCCTCGTTTTCGTCCTGATCCAAATGGTGAACATCCGTCAGGACCCCGTCGAGGGTGTCGAGAATGGAAGCGATAAACGGCTTCCGTTCGGTCTCGCGCCGCAGGGCTTCCGCGTCCTCCCGCTGTCTGCGCTGGGCGGGACTGATCAATCCCTGACGGTGTTCCACGTTCAAAAACGCGCCGGGACGCTCGGCGATAGCGGCGAGTCGCATGTCAAGCAACGGCTTTTCGCGCATGACGAGCATGGCTTCGCCCATGGAGTAAACGGCATCGAATGCGACCAGAAGACACGGGCCTTTGAACGAGACCACCTTGCCGGCGAGCATGGCCTGCGCAAGCGTCTTCTTGCAAAGTGTCTCCCGCACCTCGAAGATGAGTTTCTGCCAGATGTCCTGGGCGGAGACTTCCTCGGCCTCGGCGTCAGCGTCCTTCTGCGCGGGCACGGATTCGGCACGACGGCGGGTGCGGGGAGCCTTGACGCGAACCGCGGTTTCTTCCTCGGGCGGACGCTCGATGACCGGTTCGGAGATGACCTCGACCTGCGGTTCCGGCGCAAGATCCCGGACTGGTTCCGGATCGGCCTCAATCCGAGGCACGGAAACAGGCTCGGAGATGACCTCGACCTGCGGTTCCGGCGCAGGATCCCGGACTGGTTCCGGCTCGGCCTCAATCCGAGGCACGGAGATGACCTCGACCTGCGGTTCCGGCGCAGGATCCGTTTTCACTTCACTCTGTTGCCCGGATGCTTCCTCGATTTGAGGTTCCGGGGCGGATACCGGTACAGATTCCCGTTTCGCCTCCGCCGGCTGTTCCGGGGGCGCCTCGACCTGGGGCTCCGGCGCTTTTTCTACGACCGGGGCGGCAGAGGCACTGTCAACGGACGTTTTTTTTTCCGGTTCGGGTGCAGTCTGGACCTGAGGCGCAACCGGCGGCGCCGCGGGCTGAGGGACCGGCTGCTTCCCGATTTCGCTCACGGGGACAGCGGGGATGGAGGGTACGGCGAATTGCGACCCCGGCGTGGTAAACGCCTGCCCCGCGGGGAGTTCGTAGAGCGGGACGACGGATTCGAGGGGCGCAAGCTCGCCGGTGGACCGGATCTGATTGAGTCGGGCAATCAGTTCGGATATCTGGGGCGCGTGTGCGATGCGCATGGCCTTCAGGAGGATGGACTCGAGAAAGACCTGCTTGTTGATGGCATCTCTGAGGAGATAGCCGGCGCCCGAAATGCTTTCAAGGAGGCGCTGGACCGAAGCGGGCGAGACCGTGGCGGCGATGCGCCGGAATGCGTCGATCTTCTCCGGGGTCTCGTCGAGCACGGAGACGGTGTTGTCTCGGAGGATCCCGCTGAGGAGGATCCCGCGAAGCCAGGAAATGATCTCTTCGAAGAGGATCTCAAGGTTCTTTCCCTGTTCGGCGAAGTCGTGGATGTCGCGGATGACGGCGGCGCGGTCGTTATGCGTGATGGAGTTCAGGAGCGATTCCATTTCGTCGGGAGGAGTACGTCCGAAGAGGTCGAGCGCCTGCTTCTCGTTGATGCCGGCCTCATCGCCGCCGAAGAAGGAAATGAGCTGGTCAAGCAGGGACTGCGCATCACGCATGCCGCCGTCGGCCGCCTGGGCGATGACGTTGATCGCGGCGTCGGATATCTTGACGTTTTCCGCATCGGCGATCATACGGAGGCGCGCCGCGATGGCAGTGGCCTGGATGCGGCGGAGATCGAACCGCTGGCAGCGGGAAATGACCGTGGGAAGGACCTTGTTGACCTCGGTCGTCGCGAAGATGAACTTGGCGTGCGCGGGCGGCTCTTCAATGGTCTTGAGCAGGGCGTTCCAGGCGTTCTTGGAGAGCATGTGGACTTCGTCGATGATGTAGATCTTGTACTTGGAACGGATGGGGAGGTGCTGGACGTCCTCGCAGAGTTCGCGTGCTTTTTCGACCTGGGTATGCGTGGCGGCGTCGATCTCGATCACGTCCACATTGGTCTCGTCGGCGATGGAGCGACAGGATTCGCACTGGCAGCACGGCTCGCCGTCCTGCGGGTTTTCGCAATTCAACGCTTTGGCAAAGATGCGTGCCGTCGTGGTCTTCCCGATGCCGCGCGGACCGACAAAGAGGTACGCGTGGGCAATGCGACCGGACCGCACGGCGTTTTTGAGCGTGCGTGCGATATGTTCCTGTCCGACCATGTCGGAGAATCGCTGCGGGCGCCATTTTCTGGCGATTACCTGATAAGACATTGCTGTTGGTTCCTTAGGTTATGAACGGCGCGCGCGAATCACATGTGCCAGGTGTTGAGGCGGACGGCCTGCCACAGGGAGCCGACCGGATCGATCTTCTTGCGTTCCTTCACGGCCATGGGGATCGGCACGTGGGTAAAGGATTCGCTCCAGTGGCCGATCACGACGTCGGTGCGGCCGGTCATGGCGGCGTGGACAGCGTTCTGCGCGAGCATAAGGCAGAAAACGGCGTCGGTGCCGTTGGCTGCGCCCGCGCGGATCTGGTAGGTGGGGTCGAAGTATTTCACGTTGACCTCGAGCCCGGCCTCCTTCGCCTGGCGCTTGATCTCGTCCTTGAGGAAGGTGCCGATGTTCTTGTTGAGCAGGTTGCCGGACTTGTCGTATGTGCGCTCGCCGGGGATGAGCTCCTGCCCTGCGCCCTCGGCCACGATGATGACGGCATGGTGGCGGCGGCGGATGCGTTCGAAGAGGAGCGGAATGAACGCGTTTTCGCCGTCGTTGAGGCTGAACTTGACTTCCGGGACGAGGCAGAAATTGATGTGCGTGTTGGCGAGCGTGGCATAGGCGGCGATGAATCCGCTGTCGCGGCCCATCACATGGATCAGCCCGATGCCGTTGTACGCGCCCTTCGCCTCGTTGTGAGCGGCGGTGATGATCGGGTTCGTGGCGTACACGGCGGTCTCGAATCCGAACGTACGGTCCATGAAGCAGATGTCGTTGTCGATCGTCTTCGGGATGCCGACCAAGCTGATCTTCAGGTTGCGCGCCTTAGCGGCCTCGGCGATGGCGTGTGCGCTGCGGAGCGTGCCGTCGCCGCCGATGCAGAACAGCATGTTGATGTCCATGCGGACAAGCGTCTCCAGCATCTTTTCCGGGTCCTGCGCGCCGCGCGAGGAGCCGAGGATCGTGCCGCCGGTCTCGTGGATGTTGTCGACCGTGTCCTCGTTCAGGATGACGGGCTGGTAGCCCAGTTCGGAGTTGAGGCCGGCATAGCCGTACGGGATACCGTAGACCAGCGGCACGCCGTAAGTCTGGCGCAGAGTCAGCGTCAGGCCCTTGATCACGTCGTTCAGGCCGGGGCAGAGTCCGCCGGCTGTGAGGATGGCAGCCTTGCTCCAGCGCGGATCGTGGAAGATCATCTTGCGGATGCCGGCGCGTTCGAACACGGGCACGCAGCCGTGCATGGCCTTCGTATGTTCGAGCACATCCGTGTAGTCGCGGTCGAGCAGGATGGCTTCATCATCGGTATGGAAATGGACCGGACTGTCGATAAGCGGGGATTTGATCTTGCATTCACCGAGTTTGCTGACTTCGAAGAAATGGGGGCTGACGGACGCGGGCATAAGATATGATCCTTATTTGATGCGGGTATGCGGTTCGCTTTAAATTTAAGTTAAGAGAGAATATATATCCATATCGAACGGTTTTCAAGGCGTTTTTCGAAAAAACCGCGATTTGATGCCGCGCCTCCGCATCTCTTTTCCGAAATAATTGCGGACCCGGTTTGATTTTTTTGCTCCGTATGCTACATTAAACAGAAATCGAATCCCCCCTTAGCTCCATTCGAAAAGGTGATTATCATGACTCTTTCCCTTGTTCCGCGCATGACGGTCTGTCTCCTGCTGTCTGCTCTCCTCCTGTCTGCGCTTTCCGGCTGCACCAAGCGCATCGACACCTCGAACGAAGACAAATACTACAAAACGCTGACCGAAGTCATGGATTCCCTGCCCGCCTCGAAACACCGCGAATTCGACGAAGGCATGTCCATGATCTGGTTCTACTCCGAATCCGACGAGGAAACCAATGCGAAGATCAACGGCAAGACCGGCAGGGAACTCCTCGCAATGATGGAGGAGATGAAGGCGTCTCTCCCGAAACTCGACACCTCCTCCAAGGAGGCATACGAGGACTCCCTCGCAAAGATCAAGGCGTCGCTCCCGTCCTCCAAGATCAGCGCCTACAACGACTGGGTAAAGTCAATGCCCGCGTACCGTCCCGGAAACAAAAGGATTGACGACCTGAACGGTCTGACGTTCCAGAAGATCATCGAAAACCTCGATTTCGCGAACGGGCAAAACCCCAACCTGCAAAACAACAAATAAAGACGAGCTGAACAGGGTTTCTGACGCCTTTCGTCGACCTGAAGCCCCGGCCTGACGGCATATCCGACCGGAAAGGAGAAGATCATATGAAATGCCTGCGTTGTGTGTTCCTCTGGAGCTGTGCGGCCGCCGCTTTCTGCGCCTGCGGCTGCGGCAACCCGGGCGCCGGTTCCAGTCCTGTTGCCGACGGAAAATCTGCGGAACAGCCCGCCGGAATCCTGCAGAACGGCGGCATCCTGCTGGATGTCCGTTCGCCGGAAGAGTTCGCCGCGGGACATCTGCAGGGGGCGGTCAACATCCCGCACGACCGGATCGCGGAGGAGATCGCCGCCGCTGTGCCGGACAAGTCCGTGCAGGTCATCCTGTACTGCCGTTCCGGACGCCGCGCCGACACCGCGTTGAAGACCATGCAGGCAATGGGATACGGGAATGTGTCGAACTACGGCGGTCTGGAAGACGCCCAGGAACGCCTCGGGCTGCCCGTGGAAAAGGACTGATCCGCCAATCTTCAAAAAAGACGAAAAAAGTCGAGAAACGCAGTTGACATTTTCGGAAAACGGGTGTAAAGTAATAGCATTATGAAAACTTACGCGAACAAATCCTCTTTTTCTTTTTGGTGGCGCTGGTGGTAATTTCCGCCAGGGCTGGATTGTTTGCAACCTCTGAAAAGCAGAATCGCATGGCGGATCGATCGACTGATTGACCCGCCTTTTTCTTGAGACCGCATCCGGACCTGGCAGGCCGGAGGCGGTTTTTCTGTATCGCATCCGCACCGAAACAAAAAGCTCCTTCCCGATACCAATTTCAACTTATCTATAACACAACAAAACAAACACAGGAGAAAACGATGAAAGAAACAACCCTGGAGGAATTCCGGACGCTTGCGGCGCACGGCGAAGTCGTGCCGGTCTGCCGCGAGATCCCCGGCGACATGGACACGCCGGTGTCCGTGCTGGAACGCTTCGTGCAGGACGACTATGTCGCGCTGCTGGAAAGCGTGGAAGGC
>Ga0310786_10006744_pt1 | contig 15172 bp, 8 predicted proteins | sample AusTroGonzalo_MG_FD_203881 | JGI IMG/M metagenome (GOLD analysis project Ga0310786, IMG submission 203881) | Bovine rumen microbial communities from tropical cattle in Woodstock, Queensland, Australia - Gonzalo_03 (v2) (version 2) | ecosystem: Host-associated > Mammals > Digestive system >... | reverse complement strand
GCGGAACGGGTACGAGCCACACCTTCTCGATGATGTTTGAAAGAGCTCCCATCGTTGCAACCTCGATCTTCGCCTTAAGGAAGTTCTCGCTGTTCGTCCATGTCTGTTCCGCCTCCAAGGTGCCGTCGTTGAATCTGAGGACGGTCGCGGGGCCGTGTCCTCCAAACCCCTTTGCCACCCTCAACCTCACTTCCGTTCCGGGCTTTTTCACCTTCGCACCGAAACGGTACGTCCATCCCGGCTCAAGGTGCATGAAGCTCGTCCGCCAGTATTCCTGCTGTAGCGGTCCCCAGTCGAAGAGAGGCTTGATTCGCCACCTGTCTGGCGATCCCGCGCCGTAGAGGTCCCAAGTCCCAGTAGGATTCCAAACCTGGTTACCGACAGGATCGGACGCCTTGAGAACGATGTTCACGCGCACCGTGCGCCCTACCGTAAGCTCAAACACATCAGATTCGGCAAATTCCGACCCAAGCCGCGTCGCCGCTAGGCGATACTTGCCGGACGGTAGATTGCGGAAGACAAAACGGCCCTCGAACGCCATCGTCTCGTAGTCGGTGGGCGAACCGTCCACATTGCGCAGATAGACCTTTGCGCTGCGGTCGGCGTTGACGGGATCGTCCGGCGGCAAGACGAAGCCCTCCAAGGCCGCACCCGTGTTTGCCGCGAAATCGCGCCGCGCCGAAAGGAGCGTGTAGAGAACGTCCGCCACAAGCTCCCCCGCGCCTCGCGCGAATCCCCTCACATGCTGATCGATACGCTCGTTCGTGCGAAGTTTCACTTCCGGGGACTGCTTTATGCCGTTCTCGTCGATGATGGGCTTGATCTTCGCCCAGAACTCGTCGGCATGGCGGTTCACTGCCTTTATCCGCGTATCGCAGGCCTCTTGAAGCGTCTTGGGGTCGTACCCTTCCGCAAGACGCCTAGGCACGTAGCCGTGCAGATTGTACTTCCGCCAGCATGCGAACGTCTCGCACGGCGCATGCCACTCCGACTGGTAGGGACCGGGCAGGGCTGTGTGCGAGATGGACATCTGGTCCTCGATGCCGTGCAGCATGCACCCAGCCGTCAGAAATGTGTTCAGTGCCGTCTCCGTGCGGGCAGACTGCATCAAGCGGGCGAAGTCGATGTCGTTTCCGCCGCCGTTCTCATACCCTACGACTGCGCGCCTCTGCCGCCACATGAATGCGTCCCACAGCTGGAAGTATCCGAAGTCCCCCGCCGTCTTCATTCGTGGGTAGTCGCTCATCATCGTATGGCAGCAGAGCTCGTCGCGCTCGAAGTCCGTGTACTGCGCCGTAAGCTCGCGCGGCAATGCGTCCCACGCCGCGCGCGTTATGCACGGATGATCCCACCATCCATGCGCGGCTCCTGCGGCGAAGCAGGCCGCAATGAAGAAAGCCTTGGATGTTGAACCGCGCATGTTCCAGTCCTTTCTTGCCAATTGCAACAGACTTCAGCGAAAGTTGATGCAAAAGCCCGAATTGCCCAGACGCAGCCACACGCCACCGCTGGCACCGACAAAGAGTCGCGCAGTCCGCACACTGTCACCAGTGCCGACGATTGTGTTCCAACCACCTCGATTGGGCAGTACAACTTCCGTCGCCGAAATCAATTTGTACACCCCTGAATGGACGCCTTCGGGAACGACAATCTGCCCAGAAGCGCCGAATGTCACCCTGCCATTCACGGTCAGTGTCTCGCCCGGAACGTATTCAATCCTGTCTGTAACCACCAGATCGCCGTCCACGACCGTGCCGCCCGCGCAGACAAGCGTCCCGGCGCTCTGCGTATATCCGTTCAGGTCGAAGGTCGCGCCAGCCGCCACCTTGACGCTCCCGGCCTGCGCCTGATTCGCATACATCATGTCAAGCGAACCAGCGTTCGGCGCCGCGCGCCCGTACCATTTGTTGTAGAAGTAGAGACGCATCTTGAGCTTTTCCTCGGCTGTGAGCTCGCGGTCGAAGAACACGGCCTCGGCGAGCTTGTTCCCGCCATGGCGATCCGAAATGCCAAGGCACCTGTCGTGCGCAAAACCCGCCACGTCGCAGTAGCCGGTCTTGTAGATCTCGATCATCTGCCAGTCGCCGTTCAGGACGTCATGCTGTGTTGCCCCCACTTGTTCGCCGTCGACGAACAAGCCGGAAAAGCCATAGGAGTCGAAGGACAAAATAGCCCCTTCCTGAGCTCCCCATGTATTCCAGGCACGATGGTAGTAGAAGTCTCCCAGATTGCCGACCACAAAGCCGCCGCCGTTCTCTGAGTTGAGCATCAGGAGCACTGTCCTGCAGTTCGGCAGAACGCCGTATGTCTTGCTGCTTACCGTTACCGTATGATCCGGATGAGTCGCAGAATCGAAGTAGAGTCCGCATCCGGAACTGCCGAAGGGCCCGAAATCGATGGCGCCGCGTCCGTTCAGCGCGTCCGCCTCGTACTTCGGATACGTCGCCGACTCCTTCGGCGGCGTGGCCCTGTAGCCGGCATACGCGACTGCGGCTGTCTTCGGGCGCCATTCCGTCACACGGCCCGCCTCGTTCGTCTCCATGTTCACGCCCGCCTCGAACTGCGCAATGAGACCTGCCGTGACGGGCAATGCATCAGGATCCAAGGGCGCCGTTCCGTATGCCAACGTGCCGCCATTGACCGTCAGTTCTCCAGTGAGCTCGGCAGTGGAGCCGTCCAGCTCCAATGTGCCGTCGCCGGACTTGACGATTCCCGCGTCGCCAGTCAGATAGCCAAGCCCGAGCGTTCTGCCCAGCGCCACGGAATAGTCCGTCGGGCTCCCCGACGTCTCGTAGCCCGGCAAGTCCGGCTTGCCTTCGACAGTATATCCGTGAACAGGCTTCGCGAACCACTTCGCGGAAAGGTACGCTTCCACGCTCTTGCGCTCAGCGTCTGTGAGGCATCTGTTCCATAGCAGCACCTCGCCGTACTCCTGCCCGCCGCCGGAAGAGGTGCCGTTGCTGAAGCCGAGGTAGTCGATGTATTCGCGCCGCGGCCAGATGAATGTCAGCACTTGGACGGCGTTCTTGAAGCCATCGACCGAAGGATTGATGTAGCGGCCGTCCCGCCATGCCTCGCACCAGATGACGCCAGTCAAGTTCGGACTGCCGAAGATCGGGTTGGAATAGGAGCCAACGTTGCGTTGATACGCCTGGCCGACAAGCGACGAGCCGAAGAGCTGCCCACCGGCGCCAACCGGCTTGTACACGCAGATCGCGGTATGCACATTTGTAAACACCGTGGACATTGCAAGCCCCTTCTTGCTGTAGATGTCGCCGCAGTTCAAGAGGGACAGTGAACCTGTCGACACGTCCGAGCGGTCAAGCGTGGGGCGATAAGAAGTGGGAGCAGTCGCAACGAGGGTCGGATCGTTGACCGAGACGAGCTGCGTCACTTCTCCGGAGGCGTTAGTGGTCACAAGCGAGGCATCCGACGGATCGAAATGAGCGATGAGGCCGTCCGTCACTGGATTGGATGCCGGTGCCGGGCCCCGGTCGTTGCGGATGTCCCACGCTCCGCCGTCAGACCGGAGGCTGCCGCTGAAGTCCGCAAGTCCGTTCACCGTGACAGTGCCGCCCTTTGCGGTAATCGCGCCAGAGCCGGAGAACGTGTCGATTGCAAGCGAGCCGCCGCGCGCCTCGACGGCGGCAGTGCCCGTCGCGTCCAGGTTGCGTACGGGCGGCGTAGTGCGGTCCAGCCACTTCGACTCGAGGAAGACAACCGCCTGCGCAATCTCCGTGTCCGTAAGCACACGGTCGTAGACGACGAGCTCGCCGACTGCGAGGCCGGAAGAACGAGCCGTAGTGCCGCGGTCCATGCCGATGCGCCCGATGAAGCGGTTGCCGCTGCGCCCCGTCCAGACGAGTACCTGCGGCACGCCGGAAGGCGTATCGCGCACGGAGGACACGTTCACAAGGCCGTTCCAGAGTTCGCCGCCGGCCGAGCCGAACGTACAGCCAAGGTCGTATGTGCCGTAGATATTCACACCCACCGGGCAACTGCCCCGCTCGAATGATGTCTTTCCTGCGGTCGCATCCTGCGTAGTCGATACGTCCGTAAGGAGATGGCTGCCGCCATAGCGCGCATCGATCGCATAGAGCACTGTCCTGGCCGTGGTCACGCGCGTTTCGAGGCTCATGAAGCACACCGTGTTGTTTCCGCCGAAGTCGATCATCGTTCGTCCAGTGAGGAGATGCGGACGCGGCGTCGGCGCACTGCCCACTATCGTGCCGTCCCTGCCGGGCACAAGCCGGTTGTTGGAGCCGGAGACATCACGCCATTCGACAACGTCGCCCGTCTCGTCCAGCGTGTATGACGAGGCTATGGATGCGTCGAGATGCAGTATTACGCCGCTTTCCGGGAGACCGGGGACTACGCCCTCGCGGCGCGGCAGCGGGTCGTCCGTCTCGAACACGAGCGTTCCCTCCTCGGCCTCTATCCGTTCGGGGATATCGCGCGGGCGGTCCACCACAAGCGCGCCGGCGCCCTTCTTGACGAGCGACGAACGTCCGTTGAATCGCGACAGGTGAACCTCGTGTCCCTCGCTTGCGGACACGGGGATGTCCAGCGTCGCCGAGTCCCTGCCGAGGACTTGCCGCAGGTCGGCGCGGCCCGCAAACCACTTGCGGTAGAGATACTTCTCCACCTTCTTCACCTCATCAGGCGAAAGCGCCCTGTCGTATGCGAGGAATTCGCCTATGCGCTGGCAGCCCATCCTCCCGTAGGCGGTGTCCGTGAGACGATCGAACGCAAAACCGGCGATTGGATACGTGAAGGCCGACCCTGCGTTGGCCACCGTAAGAATCTCGTACGTGCCGCCGGGGCATGTCGAGTAGATGTCGCAGTCGCGTCCGTTCACGCGCAACGTGGCGTTCGGATTCGCGTTGCACAAGCTTCTGCTCGCCCATACATCCGCACAGCTGCAGCCGCCCCCGGCGGTGGTGCCGCGATGGAAATTTCGCTTTGAGTCGGATTCGTTCGCAAAAAGCCAACCGCCGCCGCGTTCGGAATCAAGCACGAAGAACACGGTCTTCGCGCCTGATACGGAGGTCTCGAACTGGAGCGGCGCCACGTAATCCGCACCGGACAGATTCATGGCGCCGTAGCCGCCGAAATCGACCGCCGGCATCGTCCCGAGCTCGCGTTCACGCCACCATGGGAATCGTCCCGACAGGCGCGGCACGGCCCTGAGCCCGTTCACCTTGTCGCGCCATTCCACGATGCGGTTGCCGTTCGTAAACGTGAAGGAGGTCTCGTCCGAGGCGTCAAACCGCACGGCCAGCCCGTCGGTGACGAGTTCTGCCGTCACGGCAGGATCGTTCAGCGTCAGTCGCCGCCGGGCATCCGCAAGGTGCCGTTTCTCACGCCGATCACGCCGCCGAAATGCGCCGTGTTGGTGATGGTGGCCGTAACGCCATTGTTCTCTCCATACAACGCAAGCGCCGCCGTGGCCGTCCCATCTGGATAACCGGCCAACTCCGTCGCATCGAGCGTATTGTCGGGCAACTCTCTTCCATTCAATTCAAGCTGTCCCGTCAGGAAGAGCTCGTCTTCAAACACAGCGGGGCCGCGCTGCGAGTAACCGATGCCGGCAGACCACTTGACAGGCGCCTTCGCCAAAATCGGACCGAGCATTTTAACGCCAGTGGCGGAACCGCCGGAGGCGACAGAGACGGTGGAATACGTCTCGGAGTCGAGCACAATCGGATAGTCCCATGTCTTGAGATAGAAGTCGGAGCCAATGAAATGAAGGTTCTGCGCATACAATGGCGCACTATTGGTGGCGTAGGCCGTGGCCGTGCCGCGTTTGAACACCGCCGTCATGCCTGGCTGCGGCAGACCGTTCGTCCAGCACGACGGATCCTGCACGTCGTACTTGTACTGGCCCAGATCCGTTACGGATTTCGGTGCAGAGTAGAGCGTCTCTGGCGTGTCTGCAAAGGCGCTTACCGCGACAGCAGCCGCGGCAAATGCGCAGCAACATCCTCTGAATGCACTCATTTTGGCTCCCTTCATATTTTTGTGTCCTTTCAGTTTACAAGATCTTGACTGGGTATTTATGGAGTCTGTCGGACACCGCGAATCAGGACAAGCGCGGGCTTGACAAATTCACTCACGGGGACAGGGGCGTTGTCCCAGTCGTATGTTTGCGTGTTGTGTACGGTAAGGTCATGCGCACGGTCAGCCCGCACGCGCACGTCCGCCGCGCCCTTGCGCAACGTGCAGTTCTCGATCAAGACGTCGCGTACGGCGCCTTCGACGACAATCGCCCCGCCATGGTTCTCCTGCCGCCGCACGACGATGAAGCGCGTCGCGGGAATTACCTCGCTGCGCAGCTCCTTCTCGCCAAGCGCCGTGCGAAGCCACTCCGGCGTGACGGGGAAACGCGGAGTCCGTCTCCAGCCGCCGACGGCGGGCTGATTGTCCTTCAGCGGATGGTGCTCGCAGAAGCGCCCCGTGATATCGAACCGCGACTCTCCGCCCAGCCAGCGGTCCGGGCGCCCCTGTCCGCCGCCCCACCCGTTTGGCCCGAGGATCTTGTTGTCGAAGAACTGGTTGTACCAGCTCAGTTCGGCCTTGTCGAACTTCGTGTAGTCGGCATTCTCCCCTCTCCAGGTGCCGGCATCGCCCATCACGTGCACGCTTGCGACCCTGAGCCCCTTGTTCCCTGCTACGATCCAGCCGCAGTTGGAAGGATACAGCTGCGTCATCGACCCTGTATCCTCGAACTCGTTGTCGAGGATCAGATGCCGCCCGTTGAATGCGGCGATGGTGACGAGGCTCGTCGCGTCCGGCGGGACGTCCCAAGGTCTGTCTATCTTGACCACGCCGTCCGGTGAAACGGAAACGAAATCCCTGACCTGGCCTGCTCCGCGCCCGTCGAAGACATAGACGCTGCACCCCGTCGGATTGGTGATGTACCCTTCCCCCTTCTGGGCCGGCATGGGATCAAGACAGCGAAAAGAAACCGAATCCGCCGGAGCGACACGACCAGTGTACCACGTTCCGTGCCCGTCGCCGGTCAGCCCCTCCTGGTCGCCGGAGAAACGGCGATAGACCTTGTTCCGGCGATACACGACGTTTTCGCTGCGGTTGCTCCAGAAGATGGAGAGCTGCAGCGTGACGCCCGAAAGGACGTTGTTCTCGGCAAGCGTCCTTGATGCGCCGCAGCAGGACAGGCTTCCACCTTCGCGCATGCGGAACGTATTCCCCTCGATGATCGTCCCCTCCCCTCTGCAGATGCGTACGGGATTGCCGAGGTCGCCGATGATGTCGCAGTCTATGATGCGGTTGTTCTCGCCCCAGAGGTCTATGATGTTGTTGCGCATCTTGTCCACCGTCGGACGGGATCGGTCGTGATGCGGACCCGTAAGTATTGTGAAATACGATGCGAGCGCGCGAATGAGGACGCGCTCGACCCTAAGTGCGCTGCGACCGCATATCACGTCGTGCATCGGCCCCTGCGCATAGATGGCGAGGTCTTCGAGCGCGCATCCGCTCCCGGCTTCGATCATCACGGGGAGAGGCTCCTCCCTGTCCGGCCACCAAAGCGAGGTCTCGTTCATGCCGGCGCCCCGGAGCGTCGTGTTGTCCGGCAGCTGAAGAGGCGACGGGCAGAAAGTTCCGGGGCGAAGGCCGGAATCGATCCGGAAGCGTCCGGAGGGAAGCCGGAGAATCGCGCCGCCGAGATTGCGTGCGCTCTCGATCGCCTGCACTATGGCGATTGTGCAATCCTTCATGCCGGTCGGATCGAGTCCGGCGATATCGATGACCGGGCGGTTGTCGATCGGCTTTGCCTTTACGGAGAGATTGAACGGCTCGCCTTCGCCCGAGCCGTTCGAGAAGACGGCCTTGTACTCGCCTTCCGGCATGTCATCTGGAATCGCCACGCGGACCTCGTAGGCATCGCCGACTACGGGCAGGTCGCGCCCGCCGAGCCGGAGCACGGGACGCACGGCATCCGAAGGGCGCATGCCGTCCGCATCTTCCAGCGCAAGGCTCACCCCGAGGATGCGGAGGCTGCCGCCGGGATGCGTCGTCGAAAGCGCGTCGTCGATGCACCACCGCACGTCAGGGGCGTTGACGCGGGTCTCCTTTGAAACGCGCCCGGCGGACGAAACACGGACCGACCATGTCGCAGCAGGCATGTCCGGTGGTACAAGCGCGTAGAGAGACTGAGTGGAGCGCTGTAGAGTCTCAAGAGCGAGCCACTCTCCCTTTTCGCATTTGCATTCCACGACGGCGTCGGGACCGAAATCCTCGCCGGAAAGGACAATCGCCTCACTGGGACGAACCGGCGAAGAAGCCCAGAAAATAGAGGGCGTCTCGCCTGCGGCAGCAACAGTCGAACCTGCACCCATGCAGCTAAAGGCGCATAAGAAGACTATGTTTTTCCCGTTGAGCATACTGCTATCCTTTGTTTGGTGTTGCGGTGATGATTGTATCACATCTCCGGCAAAACGCAACGTACACCATCGGGTAGGATGCCAGAGCGGCGGCTACATAAGAACGGAAGCTACAGCCCGCCGTGGCAAAGCGCGTCGTATGCGGCCTGCCCGCTCTCGGCAAGTATCGTGTTGGTGAAGTTGTCGTATTCGTCGATGAGGCAGTAGATGCCGAACTCACAGCCTTGAAGGCCGGAGAACGTCATCCGCCACGTGTTATACTTGTCCCAAATGTCTGTCTCATTTACGCCACGCACCATTCGTTGTTCATACTTTTTCTTTCTCTGGGAAAAGATTGGTCGCATCCGTCGAGACATCGACCTTGCATCCGTCGGAGGAAACGCTTACATTCCCGTGCAGATTCGTCGCATACGTCTTGATCCCCATATTGGAATAGACGTCTACTGCCTTTCTACCCTCGTGGAACATCCACTTGAGGTTTCCGAGGGAGGCGACAGCCACTTCGGGCAGCGGCTTCATCGCCGCGACGTTCATCCCATTGTCGTCGGGGATCCCGTGGCTGTGAAGAACCAAGACATCCGCCGACCACGTGCCCTTGCGCTCCATGTAGGGTCGCATGTACTCGGCGACGTAGTCCGCGTTTATATCACCTAGAATCAGATATTCGATTTCGCCGACACGGATTCTCAAGCCCGTTGAGTTCGCATTGAGCAGATGGTGTGCCGATCCGTTCCGTTTGTAGTCTGGACCATGGTCAAGCGCCGTGCAGTAGCCGGTTTTGGGCGGCCATACGACGTCGAACTTTATGCCCGGTTCGCTCCAGCCGAGATCGTCGCCTTCGACGAGATAACGCGTCACTGCCCCCGGATGGTTCTTCTCCCAGTTGAAGATGCAGCGCTTGCCTGAATCGACCTCCTTGTTCCCATAGGCGTTCAGCGGCTCGAAGGAGTTGTCGAAAATGTGCCCTATCTCAAAGTGATCCATCATGTACGGTAAACCGCCGAAGTGGTCGGAGTGGTAGTGCGAGAGAATCAATCCGTCGATCCTTCGTATGCCGCGCTTCTCAAGCCAGGGAGCTATTATGTCCTTGCCGTTGCTCTTCTTGTCGTCCCCATTGGCGGCGTCGAAGAAGTACGTCCGCCCAGCTGGGGTTCGCATGATGACGCAAAGCCCGCAGCCTCCGCTCACGACCTCGGGGTTGATCGCGGTCATCTCGAAGCGTCCGGGCGGCATGTCCCCCGCCGCGCCTGCGGAACCGCTTACGGCGGCGACGGCGGCCGCCCCTGCAAGAAACTCCCGCCTTCCAATCGCCTGAGAGCCATTTGAATTGTCTGCTTTCATGTGCGTTGCACTCCTTTCATTCATTGCGCTGAGACACCTTGTTTTCCCTTAAGAACGGCAATACGGCATCGCGCCAGATTGAGTAGCCATGCGTTGTCAGATGCAGCCCATCGCACAGCAACCCGTCGGGAATCGTCCCGTCGGACGCAAGGAACTGCCGGTTGATGTCCTGGTAGAAGACGGTCTTGCCGTCCGCAAGGTCCGGAAGACATTTCTCGTTCAACACCATATGTCGACTCGCAGCAGAGGGCTTCGATCCTGCCTTGCCGTGGACGAAAACAGGCAGGAGCAGGATCTTCGACTCTGGATGCTTTGCGCGGATATCACTTATGATCTCGACAATGCCGTCCTTGACGTCCTCGGGCCTGCAGGGCGTTGAGTTGAAGTTGTTGGTGCCGATCATGAGCATGAACACCTTCGCCTTGTATCCATCAAGCTGCCCCGCGCAGCGGAAGCGCCATAGGATGTTTTCCGTCCTGTCGCCTGCAAAGCCGAGGTTCAGTATCTTGAACTTGCGCTGAAGGTCGGCGTAGGGTCCATTCCCGTCGGCATCCACGGCCCGCTCCCAGAAATGCGTAATGGAGTCGCCGACGAAGACAGCGTCGTAGTACGTCCCCTTGTTCTTCATCAGAAGGTTGTGCACCTCGCCGCAGCGTTTCCACCATCCCCACGTGTCCATCGAATACCTTGGGACGGGTATCGTCTCCACCGCCGCTGAAAACGCCGTCCCCACTGCAAGCACCGCCGCAAAGATTATTCCGCCTGTCTTTCCCATCTGCGCATTGCTCCTTTCGTTTCTGCAACCAACCTTACGGGGCCGATCAATCCCGCAGGAAAGAGTTCGTCTTCCTTTCGGAAAGTGCGCAAAGTCGCATAGCCGTAGTAGCCATCGGGCGACCGGCCTTCTGACGCAAAGGACGCCGGATAGTCCCTCTGCAGATAGAGCTTGTCGCGGAACACGTTCCATGTGCCTGGGAAGGACCCGCCCTTCCTTTCGTCTCCTATCATCCTGTTCGACCACTTGTTGGCAACCGTCACCTGGACAGAGTTTTCCCCGCTCTTCAGCGCGGATGTTACATCGCCAGCGCCATAGCCCCCGTCGGCATTGCTCCCCATCAAATCGCCTATTCCATGCGACGTAGAGTAATTGACATCCGGCTGAACCACCGCCAAAATGGTGTGATTGGCGTAACATATCCCCGACGAAACCGATCCCATCCAATTTGAAGCGTTGAAATACACTGCCGCTCCATACGCTCCAGTCCTTGCAATTGGTTGACGAGACTCTGTTGATTGCACAAGATCGAATCCATTGCCAGACTGGTCTGCCCAGCGGGTGACGCGATTGCCCTCCCCGACAGTCACACCTATGTTCGCATCAACGTGAAATCTGAGGTCGTTGGTGACATTTAGCCCCGACGCATGCGCAGCCATGGAAGCACAAGCGACCATCCACGCAACAGACGCGGAAGAAACAATGTTTACCGTTGACTTTATCTTCATCAACGCACATACTGCGACATTGGCAAGAAGCACTATCTTCTTGCACGCATCACACTTTACTTTGTCCGACCTCATAAGGCAACTCCTATTTTGTACTGGTTGCGCAATATGATAACAGATTCTCAGAAACCCTCAATATACACCATCGGGTAGGATGGCCCGGGATTATGCAACCATGGAGTCGCGCGGTTGCGCGGCGGTGGCAATGATGGCATTTGTGAACAATTGATATTTGTGAACAACAACCAAGTTATAGGCAAGAAGCTACAGCCCGACGATGTGGAGCGTCTTGCCGTTGAGGGAGCGGTCGTCAAACCTCTTCCGCCAGCACGCAGTCGCCGCCGTGGAACGCTAGGACAAGGCGGTGGAGAGAGACTGAAGAATTGTCTGATTGCTTGATTGTTTGATTGTTTGATTTTATTCGCCATGTAGACAGAAGCGCAGGGTCGGACGAATACTCGTCGAGCTGTGCAATCGCCTTCGCCTTGATGTCAGCGAGTTCTTGCGGAGAGGGAGTGTCGTCCCCTGCCTTCACGTACTTCATCTCGATGAGCGCGGCGTGCGCGATTTCCGGCCAGCGGTCAAGCTGCGGCGCGAGTGCTATGTCGTAGAAACCTCCGCCGGCCTCGCGCTCGTGCCGGACGAGGTACGGTCCGCCCGCCGCACAGAGAAGCGTTACAAGCGTCGACTGCACAACCTTCTCCCCCTCGACGGCGTCACGCACCGCGAAGTTCTCCTTGACGATTCCGGAAAGGATTCCGACGAAGGCCCGCCACTCTCCGCACCTTGCAAACCGGACCAGTTCCCTGTTGACGTCGAACATGCGCTCGTCGATCTTGTATACATCGGCGTATGCGTCGGGAATCATCTTCGACGCAATCTGCCTAAGCGTCTCGTTGGGGACCCCGAACTCGGCCAGCCCCATGTCGTCGCCGGTAATAGTCGTTATGCCGAGCCAGTAGAGGAGCGAGACGAAGTTCTCACGTTTCGTGATCTCCTTCGCCTGGAACGAGCGGACAAGGCGCTCCAAGACAGTCGCGCCAGAAACGATGTCCTCCAGCACGTGGAAGTTTCCGTTGAGACGTCGGTCAACGGTTATCAGGTGGCGGATCTTCGCGTAGTCCGTGCGCAGGTTTTCGTCCACCAGCTCCTTCGGGAACTGCTTCGTGCGCCAAAGGTAGCTGAAGAACGAGAGAACAATCGTCGTATTGGCGATGGGCGGCGCGTCGAAGCTGCCGAAGCGATAGTTGTCGTACCATGTGAGCGAAGTCTGGTACGCCCTCTCGGCGTCGAATCCGCACTCCGCCGCGTAGTAGTCGGAGATGGCACGAAGGTCGTCGTGCCGGAAGCCAGTCAAGTCGGCGAACATAGGGTCGAGCGAGATGTTCGTCCCGATGTTGAAGCCGCTCGTAACGTCGTCCATCGTGACAGGCGACACGCCCGTTATGAATAGGCGCTTCAGGGGCGCGTCGAGCGAGGTCGTGAGAGCCTTCAGCTCGGTGAAGAACTGCTTGAAGAACCCGTCGCCGTGGCAAAGCGCGTCGTATGCGGCCTGTCCGCTCTCGGCGAGTATCGTGTTGGTGAAGTTGTCGTATTCGTCGATGAGGCAGTAGATGCCGAACTCACAGCCTTGAAGGCCGGAGAACAGTGCATTCATCCTCTCGCCCGCAGAGGGGAGCGAGAGTATCTTTTCGGGAAGTCCTCTGGGCATGCGCGAAGCGTACTTCTCCGCGAACGCGCTGAAGCGCTCTGCGGCGTACTTCTCGAAGCTGTCCTCGACTTTACGCACGTCCTTGCTCACGGCGGAGAAGTTGAAATACAGAATCATGTATTTCCCGCGCTCGTCCGTGGGATTAGCCCCGATGTCCGTTCCGGCGAAAAGCTCGTCGAACCTGTCCGCGCGCTCGATGTCGTAGTACCCTTCGAGTATGGACAGCAAAAGCGACTTGCCGAACCTGCGCGGACGCAGGAACAACGCATAGCGAGTCCCCTCAAGGTCGCGGATCTTCGCTGTGCGGTCGATGAACCAGGCGTTCGCCTTGCGTATTTCGGCGTAGTCCGACACCCCGTACAGTATTGGCCTCGTCTTCTCCATGCCGCGTATTATAGCAAATTTTCACGATGTGGCGATGGGCAATGCGAAATCTAGTAAACCACCGCAACGTACACCATCGGATAGGATACATGATCGACTACATAAAAACGGAGACTACAGCCCTACAATGTGGAGCGTCTTGCCAGCAAGCTCGATGTCGCGGTTGTATATCTTCTCGTCCCAAGGCTTCGACATGTCCTCGTCGAAGACCGCCATCCAACCTTCGGAGAGCCCGAGGTGGTCGAGATACCCGGCGAGCTGCGCGGGTGATTCCGTCGGCGAGAAGTTGCGCCTCATCTTCAGCTCCACGGCGTAGCGGAATCTGCCGAACTCAACGCAAAGGTCGAGGCGCTTCGAGCCGAGCGCCATCTCGCGGGCTATGCGTCCCCCTCCGTTGACGACTCGCTGGAGGTAGCCCATCATCACAAGATGCGGCGTCGCCTCGTTGTAGCCATAGACCTCGCGGTCCGCACCGCTGTTCTCGCGCCAGAACCGCTGGAACTCCGCCATGAGAGCAGGCATGTCCAGCGAGCCGTCGTCCTTCAGCCAGAACGGCTTCTCGTACTTCGAGTAGAAATGCACCTGCTCGTCGTTGGAGAGGTAGCGGAGGATGATCTCGGCATACATCGGGTTGCCGGGGACGAGGATGCGGTTCTCGTTCTCGCGGAGAATGCCAAGGTCGAGCGCGTAGCGGTAGTCGTCGTCGTTCACGGGAGCGCCGCGTTCCTTGCCGAGGATGACAGGCTCGACGACTCGCCTCACGCGCGGCTCCTTGAGCCGCTCCATGAGGCTGTCGACGTGCGTGCCGCGGGCGCGGATTATCTTCTCCTTCGCGGCGGAGATGTCTTCTGCCGTTATCGGCTCCGCATAGCGATATTCGTGAATCTTCACTACGCACTCGCGGGCAAGTGCGTTCACAAGCCAAGGCTGTCCACGCGTAACACGCCAGGCGAGTGACACGGCCTCCGGCTCAAATCGCTGCCCGGTAGCCTCCGTATGCTGTGCGTACAGGCGGGCGACATCGCCTTCACCGAAATTGCCGAGCGTCAAGTCCTCCGTTATGATGTTGAACGGGCTCGCGTCGCCGAGCGTCTGCCCGTCCGAGCGTATGCGCGCCTTGTAGTCGCGAATGTCTCGCATCCCGACAAGCGCGATCGACGCCGGGAACGGTGACGACCTGCGCGTGACGTATCCGTCGCGCAGCTGCCGCAGAAAGGTGACGAGCGTATCGTCTGAAAGACAGTCGACCTCGTCGAAGAAGACGACAAGCGGCTTCTCGGAAGCCATTGATGCTCGCGCGAGAAACTCGCGTACATCAGACGCCTTGGCAGCATCGGAAACAGCGAAGGACTTAAATACGGGATTGCCGGACAGGGCGGAACGCATCCGCTCCACGATCTTCGGAATGCCGTCCCTTGGATCGGTGAACCTCTGGACGCTCTCCACCGTGAAATAGAGGGCGTTCATCTTCCCTTTTGAATTGATTTCATCCACAAGCGCCATAAGCATCGTCGTCTTGCCAGACTGCCTGGCGGCGTGGAGCACGAAGTAGCTGCGCTGCTCGACGATGCGCTCTATCCCCGGCAACCTTTCAAGCGCCGGAAGCATGTAGTGTTCGTCGGGGAAGCACGGCCCCGCGATGTTGAAGCACCTTTCCATGGCGGGAAGTATATCAAATATTCGGACGTCGTGACAATGCGAAATCTTGCAACGTACACCATCGGGGGTGGGCCGCTGAATTTATGCAATGACAGGCAGTAGTCGTCATGCTGCGACCTGATCAAGATCCTTGACTCGCCAGTTGTGAAACTCGTCGAGGCGCCCTGAC
>Ga0310786_10006743_pt1 | contig 15174 bp, 26 predicted proteins | sample AusTroGonzalo_MG_FD_203881 | JGI IMG/M metagenome (GOLD analysis project Ga0310786, IMG submission 203881) | Bovine rumen microbial communities from tropical cattle in Woodstock, Queensland, Australia - Gonzalo_03 (v2) (version 2) | ecosystem: Host-associated > Mammals > Digestive system >... | reverse complement strand
GAAATCAGATGTATCTTAAACAGGGCTGATATGGAAAAGTATTTTGATTTTAAATTATATGAAAAGGTCTTGACAAATTAATTTATTTATGATATAATAGGTTTATCAAATGAAACAGCGGTGACGGAACGGTAGACGTAAATGCTTTAAACGTAGTAGGCTAAAGAATATTATTTAGTCATGCAAGGTTCGAGTCCTTGCCCGCTGTATATAAAAATAAGAAACGAGGTATAAAATATGAGCGTTTGGACACATGTTGCAGGAGTTATTAGAATTGATGCTATAAGGTTTGACCCGAATGATGTACCCGATTTTGATGCTTTATTTGGTAGGGAATGGACATTCGATGATATGTGGGATGATGAACCCGCATATACAGATGCGGTTGAAAATCCCGATGCTTTCATGCCTTGTGGTTCAGAAGGTAGTTTAGAGAAGTCTGTATGGGTTAATCCCGATAGAAGTTCTATGGCAAGTTACGTTGTGACAATCTTTGGCGACCTTAGAGATTATGATACGCCCGAAGCGATTGTGGAATGGTTTAAGAAGTGTTGCGGAAAGGTTATGGTACGACAGGCAATTATTACAGTTGAAACAGAATATCGTGAGCCTATTGTATACAATTATATGGGAGAAGATGACGATGATGTTTAAATGTGGCGATTGCGAAATGTTATTTGATGAACCCGAAACTGTACGTGAATCACGGGGCGAATTTTGGGGAATGCCTGCATATGAAGATGTAAGTGTTTGTCCTTATTGTGGTAGTGAATTTATATTTATAGACGAGGAAGGATGTGAAGATTATGAATAATATAAAAGTTGGTGATATTGTAAAAGTTAAAAATTGGGGAAGATGTTATACAACTAATACGCCTTGGTTTATAAAGAATTTTACTAATATAGTTATAGTAGACCCCGAATGTATTATTAATTATGCATATGATGATAATGAAATGTATAAAAAATATTATATAATGAATTCTGACCCTAATGAATATAGAGTTTTATATATTAGTGATGGGCTTGCATTAATTACCGATGAATGTTTTCTTCGTAAATTTGATGGTAGTATCAGAAAAGCTGTGTATCTTATAAGTTTTGATGGGTTAAAGAAGATTAAAAAGATGACTAAGGCTGAAATTGAAAGAGAACTTGGATATGAGATTGAGATTATAGGAGAAAGAGAAAATGATGAATGCTAAGAATTCTATGGATATAATTACGGAGATTGACAAGATTGCAAGGGCATGGGATAAGTTAGAAGATAATATTGGTGATATGATAGATGAATTGAATAAAATTGGCAACGCTTTAAGTTCATTAACTAGCATTATTGAAGATGAACTTTACAGTATAATTGAAAGGATGGATGATGAAGAATAGTGATATATTGATTGCTTTAAGGGAAATCCTTAAGTTAATTAATGAAATTACTGATAAGGTTGCAGAATTGGCTGATAAGATTTATGAAAGTGATGAACGTGATTAAATATCACGTTCATTTTTTTTGTATAAATTGTAGTACAGGAAACATAGTTTTATATCTTGAAATTTAGGGGGGGATAGAAAATGTTAAAAGTTAAAATATTATTTTGGTTAATATTTTAATATTTGGATTTTTGATTCGGTGGGTGGGAGTGTAACTGCTACGGTTAGTCACGACTAAATCCGTCACAAAATATCTCACAACTATCCCCCATTGTGTCACATTGTTTATTTTTTATGTAAACCATAGCACCCTCCCCCGTATAACTTTTGATACATCGGTAAATATGCGTTTTTTTGGCTTCTTTTAAAACTAAAGAATTCAGTGTTTATGCGGGTTTAAAGCCTATTCTATGTATCGAAATTTATACATGAATGAAATAATTTCTTCTATTACCAATTTAAGGGGACAGGGATTTAAAAGTTAGTCGTGACTAATTATTTGTTTGGCGGTATAGTCAAGTCAAGCCACAATAACGTGGTTACAACAAACATTTTAAAATCCCGTAAAGGGTAGAAAAGAGGTTATTTATGATGTACACAGAGTCAATGAAGCTTGTTAACATGGATGAAGTAATGTCAAGACGTGGACGTAAGCCACAGGCTTGTTGTGGCTGTTGTCGTGGATTTAGCGCACATGCTGACGTCGTACAAATCCACTATGAGGGTTTAGGCGGTGACGGGCACGATTTTTACGGTCACGTAAATTGCGTTATGCCCACGTTTTACGGGGATGAAGAACGGGAAAACTTAAGCGGTACACAAAATGTTACTTATGAAAAAACACCTAGGACGTCTTTTGAAATAGAGATATTTGAAGAGTTAATTAATCCCGATGGTTCGTATTTATCACAGTCTGAAAGAAGAAGACGTGCAATTGACGTTTTACTTAACAATGTAAATCCCGCCTTGACAAGCTTATATGTTAAGCTTTTGGTGTTTGGTACTAAACACAGGGAAGACGCAACTACACAGGATATAGGGCTTGATTGTAGTACTGCATTAGAAGGGCATATAACACAGTTAAGTTTTGAAGGTTCAAGCAAGTTTTTCCATAACTTAACAGATGAACAAATCGCACTAATAAACAATGAGCACAATGGTGCACATATTCATTGTAGTTGTGCTTATGTGGATTATTCAAGAGTGTTTGAGCCTGTTTTCGATGTGCTTGTTAACTATTTTAAGTCGTTACCGCTTAATAAGAGGTTAGAATATTTCAATTCAGATTTTAGGCATTATGCAGGTGCTTATGTGGGTTATAACGACCACGGTTCAAGCGTGAATATGTCAGATATACCGACTGCCGAATTAAGGCTTGCAAGGTTTAGGGACGCTGACCAGTATATAAAGCTTGCTAAAGTTTGGCGTGGCGTGGTAAAAGTTTTCAATACTTACGCTTATAAGGTAGAATCGGGACAGTGGACGGCGCAACACCTTGGAAATAAGCTTGTAAAGGAATTCAAGCATATTGAGGGTACAAAGTACAACAAGGGAAGATAAATCTTCCCTTTATAACCTAGGGACGTAAAAGTCCCTAGGTTATATTTAAAAATCAAAATCTAAAAATGAAAACTAAAAACAACAAACGAAAGAGAGGTATTAAATATGATACATACAATCGAAGGTAATTACATTTATAAGGTTAACGTTTATTATTCAATTCCTGCTGACAACTTTTTTGGTGAAGACTTTGTTGACGTTGTTAACAAGTATTTTTCTTGTGATAATGAGGATGAAGTTAACGCAATAATGAACCATTATTGTGATTTGTACCGCAATAATAAGGGCTATACAATAGAGGTAACACCTATGATTGAAGACAATAATTGCAGGGGATTCAAGGTTATAAAATAAAAATTGAATATTGAGATTAGATTTTGATTTTTCAAGAGTGGCTAAAAAAGCCACTCTTTTTTTTGTCTATCCATAAATCAAAATCTAAAATCATAAATTGATAATATATGCCCTTGTAACGTCCATATATAGCCCTAAAATCAATTTTACATATAAAATCAATAAAATGTATAATAATAATCTAAAATCAAAAATAAAGCCCTTTAAAAGTGTTTTAAGACTATATCGAACACTTGTTTGATTTTTATAAATTAATATTCAAAAATCAAAATCGAACATACGTTCACAAACAAACGTTCGATAAAAAATACGTGTCTTGTACTACAAATAGAACACTTGTTCCGAACAAATTTTCGTGTGTCTTGTACTACAAACAGAACAAACGTTCCGAACACTTGTTCGATAAAACACTTGTTCTCGAACATACGTTCTCGAACATTTGTTCGAGTTTCACGTGAAACATTAAAAAATGAAAATTAAAAATGGAAATCGAAAATCGAACAGGCGTTCGGGCGTGGCTTATATAACACGCCTGCGCAACTCCGCTAGGTATATATTATCCGTGTATATATGTATGGTATCAGTCATAATGTAACGTAGACAACTATAGTCTATATGTATACTATTAAGATACATTATAATATCGGCTTATCAATATATGTATGTATTGATATATTGATTTATATATATCTGTAACGCATGTACATACGTCTAAATTTGATTTTAGATATTAGATTGATAAATGTATAGATAAATAAATAAAAGCGTCTTAAATTGGCTTATATGAATTCAAAATATAAGAGCCTGCTGCCCCGAACATTTGTTCGAGCCTGCTGCCGCCCAAACAAATGTTCGTGTGCTGTACTACAAATCAGTTCATATTTTAAATTTTCAATTTTTGTTTCTAGTTTTCATGCTGTTGTTTGGTTTGAATTGTAGTACACCACACTGATTTTTAATTTAATAGTTCGAGTTTGCAAATTGTAGTACAGGACGCAAAGAAACAAAAGCCACGCTTGCGAAGCAAATTTGCGTGTCTTGTACTACAATTATCGGCATTTGCAAGGTTGATTTAAAATTGATTTTATATATACATAAATACATAGATATATATACCTTTATAACGCACATATATAGGTCTATTTGGCTTTATAAATATATTTATATATAAATCTATGTATTGAGAATCAAAAATGAAAATTGAATCTATAAATGAATTGATACATCAAAAATCAAAATCAAAAAATCAAAATTAAAAATGCGTGTTCTGTACTACAATAAAATCAACGTGCTGTACTACAAATCAAAAACAAAAATTAAAAAATGAAAAATAAAAATTAAAAAATAAAAAATGCAAACTGAAAAATAAAAACAGTTCGCATTTTAAAAACCAAAATTAAAAATTATAAATTGTAAATCAAAAATAAAAATTAAAGATATTTAAAATTTACTATTTTATCATCTTTAATGTGGAAAGGTGTATAGTTATCAAAAAACTTTACACGCACATTTTGACCGTCAACAAAAGGTTCTCCATCAGTAAACATTTCCCATTCGTTCCCACAATCATCAACAAACACAACAAGGTTATCAAACACAGTATGGATAATATAACCCTCACGGGTATAATGGCATTCGTTATAACCAACGAAACTAACAACCCCAATTATAAAAGCTAGTGCAAAAATTAACTGAATCTTATAAATATTTTTCATTTTAAAATCTCCCTTCTCTTAAAATAAATGTAGGTTTTCAACCCCTTAACGAGGTCGAAAACCATACATATCTTTATGCCAATCGGAATAGAAATCCCAATCAAAATCGGGTTCTCCCATGTGGCTCTGATACTCATGAAAAGCATCTATATTATCATAATAATACTTTTCATGCCAATAATGCTGTATATCCCAATATACGCCCTTTTCGGCATCTGTAGCGGTCATAATATCCATCTTGCGTCCAATCTGTTCTTCAATAGCAGAAACAGCATCATCAGCCATAGCGATAAAATCATCTATGGTAAGACACTCCATAGGAAGTGAAAAATTGATTGTTACGTTGATGTTTGCTAATCTTTCCATTGTTGTCATAATTACCACCTTCCTGCCCCTTGGGCTTGCTTGTTTGTTGTTTATGATATGATTATAAGCGATAATCTCAAAAAAGTCAACCCAAAAAACAAAAATAATCTGTTGTAATATTGCACAAATATAATCAGTCTGTTTTGTGCAATTTTTAAAAGCCATATTGTAGTACACGACACCGATTTTTATTTCCCGAATTGAATTGTAGTACACGAAACGCATTTTTATTTCTTGGAATGATTTGTAGTACACAACACGCACTTTTCAAGCCCGCATTAAAAAAAACTGTGTCCTGTACTACAAAGTTTTTTCAGAAAAATAATTGTAGTACACAACACTTACTTTTATATATATAATGAATTGTAGTACAGAACACATAATATATATATAATGCGTGTCTTGTACTACAATTATCTAAAATAAAAAAGGCTTTACACCTTTTTTATTTTTCCATCAAGTACATACAGGACATTTTCATATCCATCGTACTCATTAATCATGTAATCGGTTGCATCATCGGGAATCTCAACTACAGCCAAATCAGAAAACTCACCGTTGACATTTTCACCCGACTCAATCAGCTCAATCAGCTTTGTGTTTGTGCGGTCATCTTCTAAGTCGTAACGACTTTCGAGATTAAGCATCTTAACGATATTATCGTTTACTGAAAAACCACCGAAACACTTATTTATAACTATCTTCATATGAACCACCTTCCTGCCCTCACGGGCTAAATCATTTATTTGTTAATATAATAATACTGCATTTTTTCGTAAATGTCAATACAAAAATTATAAAAATTTTATAAAATTTTTTGTAGTACACGACACATAGTTTTTAGCTTGCTACCGAATTGTAGTACACCACACACATTTGCGAGTCGCCGCATGGTTTTTAAGTGTCTTGTACTACAATTATATTTGTAGTACACCACACAAATTATTGACATGCGACAAAAAATAAGTGTCTTGTACTACAAATGCTGACAAACAAACAGAACACCTGTTCGGGTGTCCTGTTCGAGTGTCAGTGTGGGATTACTCCCACACCTTAAAGTTGACATCCTCTGCAACCACATCAGCCCATTCAGCGATACCAAGTTCAGCGTCCTTGTCGCCCTTTTTAGCATCGAGTCTTGCCTGCTCTACGATAGCGGCTAACAGTGCCATGTAGCCAACACCACCCATGATGTAGTTAGTAGTTGCTGTTGAATTAGTCTTTGCCATGATTAAATCCTCGTCTTTCCTCGACCTCTTTGGGTCGGCTCGTTTGTTGTTTTCTATGGTCTTATTATAGCACATCCACCACAGATTACAATATACAGAATGCACAAATTTTTACAGCTTATATTGTGCAATATAACGAATAGTATAATTGTAGTACACGACACCTATTTCCGAATTGTAGTACACGACACGTGATTTTAAAATTAAGTGTGCTGTACTACAAAAAAAGTATGTGTCTTGTACTACAATTTAAGCAAAGAAAAACGGGGCAAACATTTGTTTACCCCGTTAACTTTTAGGTTATTGAAAACCTGCGAGTGATACCTTCCTTGCTGTATTTTTCCCATAAGCTAGGCATTTCAGCCTTGAGTTTCTTGCTGTCAAGTGTGGTGCTAATAACTATTGTATAGTTAATAGTATAACCGCCACATTCAGCGTGTTCCTCATTGCCCATTTCAGACTTGATTTCGTCCTTGATTGCATCGGCTTCTGCCTGTAAAGCCTTAATCTGCCTTTCAATTGTCTTTAATTCATTGATTCTTTCTACTGTCATAATTGTCTTTCCTTCCTGCCCTTGTGGGCTTGCTTTGTTTTACCTTACAATATGATTATAATATATTATAATCCGAATGTCAATACTTAAATTATAAAAAATTTATAAAATTTAATTGTAGTACATGACACGTGATTTTTATATTTGTAGTACACCACACAAGATTCTACTACCGCCACGAAAAACGAGTGTCCTGTACTACAATTGTTATCAATTCAAAAGTTGGTGTCTTGTACTACAAATATCAGAAAAAACAAAAGACGAACATTTGTTCGCCTTCTGTTTTCTTCGGGGATTTTTACCACGTGGTGTTCCACGGGTCACTTGTCGGCGTGTGGTAGTCAACCAACCACGCTTCAAAGTGGTCGCTGTAAGTGGCTTTGTACCACTTGCCATCCTCAAGTAAAACGTCCCTGTATGGAGTTGTTTCACCTGCAACGTGCAAGTTACCGCACTCATACCACTTGTGGAATGTGGGGCTTTCGTGTTCACCTACGAAAACATCGCACAAGAGGTAATTCTTACCACCTACGAAAAACATCTGAACACCTGCTGAATATAAATCTTTTGCCATAATTTTGTTCTCCTTTGCTTTATGTTGTTGTCAATATTCCTGTCCCTTGGGACATCTTAATGATACTATATCTGCCAACTAAAGTCAACAAAAAAGTTGCACAAACTGAAACTATTTTTTTTGTGCATATTTACCAAGGGGATAATTGTAGTACACAACACTTAAAAATAGAAATTGTAGTACACCACACCGAAAAACAAAAAGCTGTGTCCTGTACTACAATTAAAAAGTACGTGTCCTGTACTACAAAATAAAATTGAGTGTTCTGTACTACAAATATTTTAAATTGTTTATTTAAAAATAAAAAAAATAAAAATCGCCACCCGCACCACCGCCCGCAACGGTAGGCTATAATAAACGCAGGCGAAACTCGGCGTGGTGTACTACAAATCAAAATGTTAATGGTATCTGTCACAATATAAATATATAATATATAGTATAATAATATACTAGTAAGATACCCGATTATATTATATAATATCTATATATATATAAATATTAAATATACCATTTAAACGCACGTAGAGGGGTCAAATTTCAATTTTAACATCGTACATGATAAAATATACTACAACGCAAAAAGAGAATGGTTTTAAGCCATTCCCTTTTCACACAACAAACATTTTGGAAGGAGGTTTTATCGAAACTATGCAAGGGTGATTGTCCATCCATTGCATAAGCCATTTTTTAAAGCCTTGCGTATTCCATCAGCACTTGCAAGGTCGGACATATTTACATAATCATAAAAGAATATGTTTCTATGCTTGCCTGTAGTCCTTGAATAATTCCAATCTTCACCGAGTTCGATTGTCTTGTTATTATAATCTACAATTGCGATTATAGAATCATAACTCTGAAAGATTTTCTTTCCCTCGCCTTCAATTATAAACTGATTAGCGGCGGGATTGTTATTGTTATTAATCATCTGTTCTACTCTAAAATTGAAGTTCTGCATACTGTTCACCTTTCCTTTCTGTTGAGGTTTTATCTTTTTTACAAGTTTATTATAGCACCTATATATATAAATGTCAATACTTATATAAAAATATTTTATTTTTTTTTATTTATATATTTACGCATCTATTTGTAGTACACAACACATAAAATCAAACTCAAACCCGCATCAGAAACTAAAACACTGTGTCTTGTACTACTATTAATTGTAGTACAGCACACTTAAAATAAATAAAAAATGAAAATCAAAAAAGTAAAATATAAAATATATGTGTCCTGTACTACAATAACTAAAAATAAAAAATGAAAATTGTAAAACAAAAAAGAGAATCATTTCTGACTCTCTTTTCTGTCCTTTCATTTTATTTTATTCTACATTTGCATAACTAACTGCTTCAATTGCATGAACACAATTTTCAAAATCCTCATTGCCATTCTTACCCTTGTATATAGGGCATATAGCATATCCCATATCTACAATTGAATTATAAAATGCTATAGGATAACAAGCCTTTTCATTATAACATTCTGAACCATATAACGCACTAGGTAACAAATCTATTAAATCTGTGTAGAGTGTGTTTGCGAATAAATAATCTGTATCAGTTTTAAAAACTCTGACAACTATATCATTTTTTAACTCCCATAACATACGAGTGGGAATCGTTTTTCTGCCCTTATCACAAGTATCTCTGATAATCTTGTAAACGTCAACTGCATTGTTTGAAGTTGGACATTTACAAGCTTCTGCATTAGCATCATAAATATCTGCGGGAATCGGGAATACTGCACAAGAGTCTGTAAGATATACAATCTCTTTAAATACTGAATCAGTAGAACATCTCTGAATCATTAACCTGTTTCCCTTATGCTTTGCAATCCTTGCCATTGCTTTCATTAACTTAATATAGTTTTCTGTTGTCTTATCTTTTGCCATAATGTTTACCTACCTTTCATGTGGTTGTTTGTTATTTACATATATAATATAGCATATTAAAATATAAATGTCAACACTTTTGATAAAAATATTTTAACTTTTTTGTAGTACACAACACATATTTCTTGGGCGGGTTAAATATTCTGTGTCCTGTACTACAAAAAGAATAAAAGGAAAGCATTAGCTTTCCTTTGTATTTTTAAGTATCACAATATCACCACGCCATGCACATTCGCCATAGAAATCATTTATACAAAATGTCATAATTATATCATTTTCTTGGGCTATATCTCTATATGATATATAATTATAATAAGGTTCGCCATTATATAATTTACCATCGCCTGCATCATTTAAGCATCGCCCGAAATCAATCTCAAATATATCTAATGAAAATAAAGATATTATTATTATAAGTAAATATGTAATATATTTTACAACTTTTTCCATAGTTACTCCTTTTCTGTGAGGTCGTCAAAATCGACAACTTCATCATCTGAAAACGTTCTGTTATGTGCTACATTGAAATCATTCTCGTCATAATACATATAATCGTTATTATTCATTGTTTGCTTCTCCTTCCATCTTATCAAGAATCTGTTTAATAGTTTCGTAATCCTCTGCATCAATCGCATCAAGTAACTGTACTAACATTTGAATCACCTTCCTTTCATGTATATATAATATCATAGTTAAAATATAAAGTCAATAGAATATTTTAAATTTATAAAAAATTTTTTGACACTTTATATCTATTACTATTTTTATAATAGGTATATTATGTCAAAAATTTGTAGTACACCACACTTAATTTTGGTATTTGTAGTACACAACACTAAAAATAACGCCTGCTGCCTGCTGCCCGAAATAAGTGTCTTGTACTACAATTATATATAAAAGAAAAAGCGGTTTATACAACCGCTTCTTCTAAATAATCAATATAACTTTTGTGTCGTTTATCTTTTTTCTTTGTTGCAAATCTATTTGCTCTTTGTGGTTTATCATTCCACAAATCATCATAATCATAACTATCGAGATAATCCCATAAGCGACTATAATAATCAAAATCGACTTTTTTAGGAATCCAATAGCGATTAGACACCATAGCTTTACCTTCATAATCTGACCAACCTACACCAAATAATCTTGTACCTTCTTTTGACATTAAGATAAAACGGCAACCGTAAATCTCATTTTCAAATAGGCATTCATTGTTTTTGGTAAAGTGTAAAAAAAATCTTCTGTCAAAATCATAATAAGGCTTTAAATTAGATAATACATATAAAGCTGTATCAGATAATTCCTGTGTAGATGCTCCAATTATACCATTCATCATTACACCCACATCACAAGACCCATGTGAAGCCTTTAAACGCTTTTTAACGGACGTAATAGGGAACGGATGACAATTAGCCACATCAATGTTAGAGCCTGTTCCAATTCTAAAATGAATTGCGATTTCTTTTGTTGTAGACATTTTCCGAATTTTAAGATAATCATTATAAAATTCGTCTACATTGAAATATCCTTTGCGGTACTTGATAGATTTTCCATCATTCCACATCATACCTGCACCATCGGGATTTCTCCGCATCATGTTTACAATTTCATCATAAGTAAAATTTTCTTGATTTTTGGTTTGAAGGGCACATACGCACATACAATCAACACCACCTTTCAATATACTATTGTTTTCTTGTTACATGCACATTATAGCACATAAAAATATAAATGTCAAGTGTTTAGAAAAATTTTATAATTGTAGTACACGACACTGAATTATTAAGAGTTGAAAAAGAATGTGTTCTGTACTACAATTATTTGTAGTACACAACACTAATTATTTAAGTAGTACAAAATATGGTGTTCTGTACTACAAATAATGCATAACAGCGGGGCGTGGCATCCTTTGCACCACGCCCAAATCATATAGGAAGGTAGATGTATTATGTTTTGTCAAGAGAATTAGTATCTCTTAACTGATTATATTATATCATATTGTACTTTAAATGTCAAGTATTATTTTCATAATCTTTAATAAATTCTAAAGCTTCTGCTTCTGTAGGAAAAATCACATCATCACCTTCGGGTGTCTGAACCGACCATTCACCCTCACCATAAAAATTATATTCTGCTACCATAATTCATTCGCCCCTTTCTTTTATTGCTTTTGCTTGTATTATAATAGATTTTAATTCTGTCACACTTTCTAATATTTTTAATTTTTGTTCATATGCTCCCGAATAATTCCCTATCCGTTTAGCTTCATTTTCAATTATTGATAAATATTCTATTATACTATTTTCATATATATTCGGTATTACCATGTTATCACCTTTCCTTTCAAAAGTCAACCCTTACATTTGGTTCAAGATGTTTCCGATTGATACAACCATTCGCATCCTTACTACGTTTTGCGGGTTTATTGTTTGTTTACACTTATATATTAGCATAGTTATAATATAATGTCAATACTTTTTTTATAAAAATATTAAAAAATTAATTGTAGTACAGCACACTAATTTAATGAATTGTAGTACACAACACTGACTTTTACGGCAGGCTTTGCGGGTCAAAATTAAGTGTCCTGTACTACAATAAACTCAATAAAAAAAACCGCCATTGCTGACGGTTTTTATTATTAGAAATTATTAGAATCTTTCGGGAAAATCGAATCTGTCGCCATCATGTTCATTATCCATCTGTGGATTGTTTTCCCATTCATCAAAATCTTCTTCGTCCTCGTCCTCGTCATCGTCATCATCTTCGGATATATTAAGCATCTCAAATACCCAATCAGAATCAAACCAAAGTAAGTCGTTTATTGCTGTAAGTGTAGGAACTTCTGAAAAGAATTCTTCTTCAAGTAACCCCATAAGTTCATCTTCTTTGTCGTGGTCGCAAATAGTATTAAGTGTATCTATTGCACCACTCCAACATCTGTTTATTAAATCGTTAAAACTAAGTTCTTCACATACTCTCATTTTTTTTACCCTCCTAATAGGTTGCTGTTGTTTGTTTCTGATATTATATTATCATATCTAAATATAAATGTCAATACCTATATGGTAAAACATTACACCAAAATTCTAAAGTTCCATCTTTTAATACTTTATATACACGACATCCATGTATCTGTTTAATGTGTTCTTTTACTTGTTCGGTTGTATAACACTCATAATGAGTTTTACCATCGTTTACTTTTACAATATAATTACAATCTGTTGAATAAAACATAATACTTCTCCTTTCGTGTGTTTGCTGTTTCTATATAATAATATATCATATATGTATTATAATGTCAATATAAATATATAAAAAAATAAAATATTTTTGTAGTATACAACACACAGTTTTGTATTTGTAGTACACGACACGGAATTTCTGCAAGAAAAAAAATAAGTGTCCTGTACTACAAAACCTACACATAAAAAGAATTAATCTTCTGACCAATTCTTTTTGTGCTTCTGTTTGCGAGTGTAGTTCTTAGCGTGATTCATCACACTAGGACGGAAACCAACAAACGTTTCACGCTCCTGTTTTCTTTTAAGTTTGTCAGCGTTTTTCTTTAACATAATAAATCTCCTTTCTAATCTGCATAAATGCAATTTCTGTTTGTTTCTACCTTTCTCCATGCAATTTTTTTCCAAGTCCTCTTGTCAAAAGATGCTTCAAGATATTCAATCTTATAATATACTCTATATGTAGAACACATACCAAAATCATCATAAGAATGAATATCATCATTCATTGTACATCTTAAATAAGGGTACTTATAAGACTTAATATAATCTACAATCTTTTCAATTGTTAAGCAAGGATGCTCATTTCTCCATCCCATATTAAACATCTTTTCAACAGTTAATTCGTTTCTCTTCATGATTGTTTACCTCTCTTTCTGATATTATATTATCATATTGAAATATTAATGTCAATACTTTATTTTAAAATATTTAAAATATTTTATTGTAGTACACAACACATAATTTCTTGTCGTCAATGATTTGTAGTACACGACACAAGATTTCTTTTTTGCGTGTCCTGTACTACAATTAATTCTGATAAAAAATGTGTGTCCTGTACTACAATAATATAAAAAAACAGGTGAACCTTTGTTCGGCTCACCTGTTCGATATTCAATTTTCTATTCTGCATTTAGTGCATCAAGTAAACCCTCGGCAAGTTCGTTTATATTCTTGCCTTCCATATCTCGGCAAATTGTCGGGCTGTCGTTCTTCTTGCCCTCGCAATAAAAAACGATTTCGCCTGTTGTGCCGTTAAACACTACATAATCTCTTGTGCTTGAAACATTACCCTGTAAAGCGAAAAGCTTTAACATCGCATTGCTTACACCCTCAAGTGTCTTTACAACCTTTCCCGACTTCCTGTTAAAAAGTACACCATAAAACTTATCCATCTTTTTTCCTTCCTTTCTAAAAGGTGCTGTTGTTTTCTACTCTTATATAGTAGCATAATCGCAAATAAATGTCAATACTTTTTTGAAAAAAAATTTTAAAATTCTTTTGTAGTACAAGACACATACTTTCTCATTCAAAAATCAAGTGTCTTGTACTACAAATATATACATATAAAAATTAAGTGTGCTGTACTACAAATCAAACAAAGGGGATTAAATCCCCTCTGTTTCTTCAAAAAGCTTGTCAAGTTCTTCATCTGTAAAGAGCCTATGCAAAGCCTTAGAAACCTTTTTACAAGCCTTGTAAGCTTTAAGACCTGCGTTATCTTCATAACCAAGTTCATAGCAAAAATCAATCACATCTCCTGCGTCATCATATGCCATCATATCATTAAGGATGCAAGACATACAATCTTCAAGAGTCGGGTACATATAATCAGTATTGCACTGATAATCAAAAGTATACTGCAATCCATCAACCTTAATTTTACATTTAAACTTTGTGTGATTGGGTGTAAAAAGTCCATCCTGTGAATCTGCAACCTTGTAAGAAAACTTAATCTTATTTAACATAGTAAAAACCTCGTTCTTTCTGCCCGTTGGGGCGGTGCTGTTTTGTTTTGTTGAGTTAATGTTACCATATATAAATAGAAATGTCAAGCGGATTTATAGAATAAATGAAATATTTTTTCTTTTCATATTGTAGTACACGACACAAGAAATTGATGCCCCATAAAAAAGTGTGTGTCCTGTACTACAATTCATTTTTCTGTGTGCTGTACTACAATTAAAAAAGCGGTGTGCTGTACTACAATTTGCGGCAACTAATTTTAAAAATAGCATCGGGTTTGGCGTTCCCCACCCTACCCACAGTTCCGCAGGCTCTATATAATACGTGCGGGCGAAACTCGCTAGGTATAATATACCGATAATATATCATATGGTATCTGTCACAATATATATAATATAATAATAGTAATATATCATACTATTAAGATACCATATCATAACTGTAGTTATTATTTATATACATATATAATTTTATAGGCTGATTATTAAATTCAATATTAAAATATTGAATATT
>Ga0310786_10006739_pt1 | contig 15181 bp, 10 predicted proteins | sample AusTroGonzalo_MG_FD_203881 | JGI IMG/M metagenome (GOLD analysis project Ga0310786, IMG submission 203881) | Bovine rumen microbial communities from tropical cattle in Woodstock, Queensland, Australia - Gonzalo_03 (v2) (version 2) | ecosystem: Host-associated > Mammals > Digestive system >... | reverse complement strand
TGCTTATTAATTTAAAATGCTACCACTGCGGAGCCGAAGTTCAGGCGGACGACGGCGAAACTCAGGTTTTCTGCGATGCCTGCGGAACGAAGCTCATGATCCCTGTTAAAACGTTTGCATCTGTTGCAAGCGAACCTGCGAGCAAGACAAAAGACGCGCCGAAGAAGGCTGAAAGCGGGGAGGCTGAGAAAGCGCCTGTACCGATGCCGAAGTCGTTCCTTGGCGGTGTCGATTTATATGATAAAGGCGAGTTTGAGACCTCTTACAAAGGGCTCCTGGAGCTTGCCGACAATGACAAGAGCGTCTGGGGCTCAAGGCTTTTTGCGGGCCTTGCGTTATCGGCAATGTCAAAGCCTCTTGACCTTAAGTTCAGAGACGGTATAACCGCCGCTAAAAATGCTTCAGCGACCGGCTATTCGGGAAGTGATAAAGCTGAAGTTTTGTCGCTTTTTACCGACAGACTTGTCAAGTTTGTGAAGCGCTACAGCGAAGAGCATTACACGCACAGCGGCGACTTTATTTACGAGAACGCTGACTACGCCAAGGACCACTACGACGGCACCTGCAGGCTTGTCGAGTACCTCGAATCGTGCGCCGACCTCATCAACCAGGAGAGCCTCATACGCTGGTCGAACCTTGAGAACGTAAAGAAGGACCTCATCAAAGAGACTCTCGACTATATCAAGGAAGTGTCAAAGCCGATCGAGTATATCATTGGTTATAAGACAGTCGTAAAAGGCAAGGACCTCATTGTGACGGAGCGCGTTGACCAGAAGATGCCTTGCCCGTTTGTGCCGCAGTACAAGGCCCTCACGGAGAAGCTGAAGACCGCCTACAACAGTATTCCTTCGACCGTGAACCGCCTGAAGAGGTATGACGAGGACATCGCCGCAAACCGCAGCATCATTGACGACTACAAGAAGTCGAGCGAGGAATATTTCGCTAAAAATCCGGAAGACGCCAAGGTCTACAAGCGCTGGAGACTTTTCACTTCAAAGAAGACCATCAGCGAGATCGAGTCGAGATTCCCGTCGAGCCTTCTTGACAAGAAGACGGCCGCGCAGAGGAGCGAGACAATCGTTTCGACGCTCATTGCCGAGAGAAAGAAATTCGAGAAAGAGAATACTATCTGACAAAGAGATATGTACGCAAAGTTTTTAAAGCCCCTTTTTGATTTCGTTGCTGCGCTGATATGCATCCTGCTCACGCTGCTGCCGATGGCCGTGATCGCGGTCGCGGTGCTGGTTTCGAGCCCCGGCCATGCGTTTTACAGCCAGAAAAGAGTCGGAAAGGGGAAAAAACTGTTTACTCTCATAAAGTTCAGGACGATGAAGAAGGGCACGCCCGAAGTGGCGACCCATCTGCTCGAAAATCCCGGGGACAGGATAACGGGCGTGGGAAGGTTTCTGAGGCGGTTTTCGCTTGACGAGCTGCCGCAGCTTTTCAATATATTGACTTTTAAGATGAGTTTTGTGGGGCCGAGACCGGCGCTCTGGAACCAGGACGACCTGGTGGAAGAGCGCGACAAGTACGGCGCCAACGACGTAAGACCCGGTCTCACCGGCTGGGCGCAGATTAACGGAAGAGACGAGCTTTCAATACCCGACAAGGCAAGGCTTGACGGTGAATACGTAAAGCGCATGGGCATCGGTTTTGACTTCAAATGCCTCATCGGAACCGTCAGGGCGGTCTTCCGCGCCGAGGGCGTTGTGGAAGGAAAGAAGACTTCAGAAAGCAATGATTCTTCCGAAAAAATGCAATAATTTTAATGATTTGAAATCAACGAGGTTTTTATGACTCTCTCAGAGGAAATCGCAAAAGGTGAAAAGAGACTGGCGGTTGTGGGGCTTGGCTATGTCGGGCTGCCGCTTGCCGTTGCTTTTGCCGAAAAAGGTCTCAAGTTGACCGGCTTTGATATTTCGGAGAGGCGCATCGGCGTGCTCAAAGAGGGCATCGATCCGACTGAGGAGGTCGGCGACGAGGCGCTTTCAAAGGTTGACATTTACTACACGAGCGACGAGAAAGATCTTCGCGACTGCGCCTTTTTTATCGTGTCTGTTCCGACGCCGATAAATCAGGACCATACGCCGGATTTGACCCCGGTCATTTCCGCGAGCACCATCATCGGAAGGAATCTTCCCAAGGGCTCAATCGTGGTTTATGAGTCGACGGTTTATCCCGGCTGCACAGAGGATACGTGCGTGCCGATTCTTGAGAAGGAGTCGGGGCTTAAGTACGGCGAGGAGTTTAAAGTCGGATACTCTCCCGAGAGAATCAATCCCGGCGACAAGGCGCACAGGCTTTCAGGCATCAAAAAGGTCGTGTCCGGTATGGACAAGGAGTCTCTTGGCGATATCAAGGCGGTTTACGACATGATCATAGACGCGGGCACGTTCCCTGTTTCAAACATAAGGACGGCGGAGGCTGTGAAGGTCGCGGAGAACAGCCAGAGGGACGTAAACATCGCTTTCATGAACGAGCTTGCGATAGTTTTCGATAAGATGGACATTGACACGGGCGAGGTCATTGCCGGCATGAACACTAAGTGGAATGCGCTTGGCTTCAGACCGGGGCTTGTAGGAGGGCACTGCATAGGCGTTGACCCGTACTATTTCACGTATGAGGCGGAGCGGCTCGGGGTGCACTCGACAATCATCCTTGGCGGCAGGGCAGTGAACGAGGGCATGGGAAAGTTTGTTGCGGACACGGCTGTGAAGAAGCTTGTCGCGGCGGGTTTTATGCCTGAAAATGCGAAAGTTGCGATACTCGGACTTACGTTCAAGGAGAACTGCAAGGACATCAGAAACACGAGGGTCGTGGATATTTACAAGCGGCTTCGCGAGTACGGAATTGAGGCCGACGTCACCGATCCGAGGGCTGTCAAAGAGGATGCTTTCCGCGAGTACGGGATAAGTCTCAAGGACATCGGAAGTATATCCGGCTGCGACTGCGTTATTATTGCGGTTGCGCACGACGAGTACAGGGCGATGGGCCTTGGCGGTATCATGAAGCTTTTCGGAAGCTCCGACACGCCTAAGGTTCTGCTTGACGTCAAGGGAATCATCCCGAAGGACGAGCTCGAGAGGTCGGGCATCTCGTGGTGGAGGCTTTAAAGGCTTAAAGGCGTATTTAAAAGCTTTTATTTATTGCAAAGAGGCGGTTTTTGTGTTATCATCGGGATAATGCGAAGCCGCTCTTTTTTTGAAGGTTTGCGGCTTGACTTTCCGCAGGGAATCCGAGTGAAATCCCTGCGGGTCTTTGACTTAAAAAACACACCGGAAACGTATGCGACATGGCTAATAATACGAATGAAAACGTCTCAAAGCAAAAGAAACCGAGGAAGCACACCGGCCAGACGGTGCTTGTCCTTTATGATTTGGTGATATTCTTCGGCGTTTGCTTTCTGATGCTCGTTCTTTACCAGAACCGTTCGGCTGATGAGAAGCTCGGAGCGCTCGATATGTTCATCCATATCGCATTGGCGGGAGTACCGATCTTCGCTGCGAGGATCATCGGCAGGATCTACAACCAAATCTGGAGATACGGCGGTATCCAGTGCTACATCAGGCTCCTTGTTACGGACGGGGCCGCTTTTGTGGTTTATATTCTTCTCGAACTTTTTCTTCCGATCAAGCACATCACCATCGCAAGGGGCTTTTCGATTTACTGCGCGACGCTGCTCGGCTCGCTCGCAATCAGGATGATTTACAGGTACGTTTACAAATGCGGGAACACGAGGACCAAGTACGGCCGCTTCCTGCTTTCGGTTTTCAGATTTTTCGCTCTTTCACCTTCGAACCAGGACAAGGATTCTTCGGCGGTCCAGTCGAACGTTGTGATTTTAGGCGCGGGTGACGAGGGCTCCGCTCTTGCCGAGGAGATGATCGGCGACCCCGAATCGAACTACGTGCCCAAGTTTTTTGCGGACCTTTCGCGCGACAAAATCGGCCGCCAGATTCACGACCTTAAGATTTACGACGCCTGCTCAATCACGGACATCATGCTCCGCGAGTACGAGATAAGCGAGATCATATTTGCCTGCCCGGACATCGACGAGGATATCGCCAAGGTCCTCTACAAGCGCTTCCGCGACTGGGGCTTCAAGGTCAGAACGTACGACTACAAGTCTCTGCGCGGCGGGGAGGCGGAACGCGGCAAGTTCAGAAGCATGGGCCTTGACGACCTGCTTTTCAGAAAACCGAGGAGCATCCTTGACGGGAAAACGGCGGCCTATTACAAGGGCAAGCGGGTTCTCGTAACAGGCGGCGGCGGTTCGATAGGAGCCGAGCTCTGCAGGATACTCGCCAAGATGAAACCTTCGCTCATCGTCATTGTCGACATCTACGAAAACGGCGCATATGACGTGAGACAGGAGCTCAAGATCATCTACGGCGACGAGATTGACGTCAAAATCGAGATCGTATCCGTAACTAACTACTACGGTCTGCTGAAGACGTTTAAGAAATACAAGCCCGAGGTTGTGCTTCACGCGGCCGCGCACAAGCACGTGCCTCTCATGGAAGAGAACTGTGTCGAGGCCGCGTACAACAACGTATTCGGCACGCTCAACACCGTAAAATGTGCGGTTGAATCGGGCGCGGAGCGGTTTATAATGCTTTCGACCGACAAGGCCGTAAACCCTACAAACGTTATGGGCGCGACGAAGAGGCTCTGCGAGATGATCGTCGCGGCGTATGCGGCAAAAGAGGGCAATACAGTCAACTTTTCCGCGACGCGCTTCGGCAACGTGCTCGGCTCCGCAGGCTCGGTCGTGCCTCTTTTCAGAAAGCAGATTGCATACGGCGGGCCCCTTACAGTAACCGACAAGCGCATAATCAGATACTTCATGTCGATTTCGGAAGCCGCGAGCCTGGTGCTTATTTCCGGAGCTATGGCGGCGAGCGGCGAGCTGTTCGTGCTTGACATGGGCGAGCCTGTTAAGATAATCGAGCTTGCCGAGACCATGATAAGACTTTCGGGCCTCAGGCCTTACGTAGACATAGACATTGACGAGATCGGGCTCAGACCTGGCGAAAAGCTTTACGAGGAGCTTCTTCTCAAGACCGAAAACCTTGACAAGACTCCCAACGAGCTCATATTTATCGAGAGAGACGTTCCGCACAGCCTTGGCGAGGTCGAGGCAAAGCTCAGCTTGCTCAAGGATGCGATTGAAACGGGCGACGACGCCAAGGTCAAAGAGACCCTGATGCGGATCGTGCCTGAGTACAGAACGCCTGAGGACGTTAACGGAAACGTTGCGAAGGCTTGACGGAAGGACACGCTTCGGCGGTCCCATTTACGGGTGAAAGTTATGTTTGAAGACGTTAAATTCAAATGCGACGGAGCTCTTAAGCTTCTCATAGTCATCGGTACGAGACCGGAGATCATCAGGCTGTCTGCTGTCATCAAGAAGGCAAGGCAGCACTTTGACACGCTTGTCGCGCACACGGGCCAGAACTACGACTATACGCTGAACGGTATCTTCTTTGAGGACCTCGGGCTTGACGCGCCTGACGTTTACCTTGACTGCGTAGGCGATGACCTTGGCGAGACCTGCGGAAACATTATCGCAAAGTCGTACAAGCTCATGAAGGCCGTAAAGCCTGACGCGGTGCTGGTGCTCGGCGATACGAATTCGTGCCTTTCGGCGATCAGCGCGAAGCGTCTTCACATTCCGATATTCCACATGGAGGCCGGAAACCGCTGCAAAGACGAGTGCCTGCCGGAGGAGACAAACAGGAGGATTGTCGATATCATTTCGGACGTCAATCTGCCTTACTCCGAGCGCGCGAGGGACTACCTCCACGAGTGCGGGCTGCCCAAGGAGCGCATCTTTGTGACCGGCTCGCCTATGGCTGAAGTCTTGGCCGACAACCTCGACAAGATCAATTCAAGCGATATTTTAGGGAAATTAGGCCTTGAAAAGGGCCGCTACATAGTTCTTTCCGCGCACCGCGAGGAGAACATCGACAACGACAAAAACTTCAAATCGCTCTTTACCGCGATCAACGAAATGGCTTCATTCTACGACCTCCCGGTAATCTATTCGTGCCATCCGAGATCTAAAAAGAAGCTTGACGGGACAGGCTTTAAGCTTGACGCAAGGGTAAGAGTCCTGCCGCCAATGGGCTTCTCCGACTACAACAGGCTCCAGAAGGATGCTTTCTGCGTAGTCTCTGACAGCGGCACGCTCCCCGAAGAGGCGGCCTTCTTCTCGATGATCGGCGAGCCTTTCCCGGCAGTTTCAATAAGAACATCCACCGAGCGCCCCGAGGCGCTTGAAAACGGCGCGTTCGTGCTCTCGGGCATCGACACAGAGGGAATCCTGAACGCCGTGAAGCTTGCGAACACGATGACAGGCGAGGGCGACTGGGGCGAACCGGTCGCGGATTACATTGGCGTCAACGTGGCTTCGAAAGTCATCAAAATCATTCAGTCGTACACGTCGGTCGTGAACAAAATGGTCTGGAGAAAAGATTTATGAACATTCTTGTCACGGGCGCCAAAGGGTTCATAGGCAGAAATCTTTGCGAAAACCTGAAGAATATCAGGGACGGCAAGGACAAAACGAGGCCCTCGGTTGCTGTTGAAGACATTTATGAATATGACGTTGACTGCGAAAGAAGCGCGCTTGAGGCTTTCTGCGCGAAAGCCGATTTTGTGTTTCACCTTGCAGGCGTAAACAGACCCAAAGACCCGTCTGAGTTCAAAAAGGGCAACGTGGATTTTTCCGCGGAGCTTCTTGAAATCCTTGCTTCTAAAAAGAGCAGAGCGACGGTGGTCCTCTCATCGTCCGTCCAGGCGACTCTTACGGGGCGTTTCGGCGTATCCGACTACGGCCTCTCCAAAAAGGAATGCGAGGAAGCTTTCTTTAAGTATGCGCAGGAAACCGCCAATGACGTCTACGTCTACAGGTTTCCGAACGTTGCCGGCAAGTGGGCAAGACCAAACTACAACAGCGCGGTCGTGACATTCTGCTACAACGTCGCAAGAGGCCTTCCCGTTACCGTTAACGACCGCGCAACGGTTCTCGACCTTCTTTTTGTCGACGACCTTGTAAACGAGTTTATCGATTTTGCGCTCTCAAAAAAGCCTCACCGCTGCGGATTTGAGGGAACGGAGCCTGTGCCGGACGAAAACGGGCGCTACTGCTATGCTCCTGTAACCTACAAGGCATCGCTCGGTGAAATCTATGATGCATTGGCGGCATTTAAGGACTTTCCGAATACGCTGACACTCCCTGACATGCCTTCCGGAAGCTTTATGAAAAAGCTCATTTCTACCTATACTTCGTACCTTCCCGAAGAGGGTGTGGAAGTGAAACCGGAGGCTAAAACGGACGCGAGGGGCTCTTTCTCGGAGCTCATCAAGAATCCGGGCTGCGGCCAGGTGAGCATCAACGTGACAAATCCGGGTGAGATTAAGGGCCTTCACTGGCACAACTTAAAATGGGAGATTTTCTCGGTAGTTTCGGGCACGGGGCTTATAAGGCAGAGGCAGATCGGAAGCGATAAAGTGATTGAGACGAGGGTTTCGGGGGACGACATTTCGATGGTTTTCATGCTCCCGGGATACACTCACAGCATAGAAAATACGTCAAAGAGCGAAAAACTCGTGACTCTTATGTATGCAAACGAAATTTTTGACAGCGAAAGACCGGATACGTTCCGCGAGCCTGTCTGACAAAAGGAGGGAAACATGAGCGGGAAAACAAAGAAACCTGACGGAAGCAGATACGTGCCCTATGAGGAGCGCATTGGCGATGAGTCGGTCGTATATTTTACGAGAGATCTTTCCGAATACGGACTCTTAAAAGCGTTTGACGCGGTGAGCTCATGCCTCAAAGGAAAGGTCGCAGTGAAGCTGCATACGGGCGAAAAGAACGGTCCGAACATCATTCCGAGGCCGTGGGTCGAAAATCTTTTTAAGGAGAGGCTTGACGCAGATGCCGCGATCATCGAAACCAACACCTTCTACAAGGGCGACAGGTACACGACGGAGCAGCACCGCGAGACCATTGCCGTAAACGGATGGACATTCTGCCCGGTGGATATTATTGACGAGGAGGGCACTGAGATGCTCCCTGTCGAAAACGGCAGATGGTTTACGGAGATGTCTGTCGGAAGTCACCTTTCAAACTACGACTCGATGCTCACACTCACGCATTTTAAGGGCCACATGATGGGCGGCTTCGGCGGCTCAAACAAAAACATAGGCATCGGCTGCGCGGACGGCAGAATCGGCAAGAAAATGATCCACCAGAAGCTCATAAATCCCTGGGGCGTCATGCACGAGGAGCTCATGGAGAAGATCACCGAATCCACCAAGGCGACAATCGATTTCTTCGGAAAAAACGTCAACTACATAAACGTTATGAGGAACATGTCGGTGTCGTGCGACTGCGAGGGCGTGAAAGCTCAGCCTGTCGTGACTCCGGACGTCGGAATACTCGCATCAACGGATATATGCGCGATTGACACGGCCTGCGTTGACCTCATCTACGCGATGAAGCCGGAAGACAGTAAAGCTTTAAGGGAGCGCATCGAGTCAAGGCACGGCCACAGGCAGCTGACTTACATGGCAGGCCTCGGGATGGGCAGCATAAGGTACAAACTCATTGACCTTGACAACGGGGGCGCCGGGATAACACCGGGAGAGGCTGTGAAAGACGTGAAGCCTTTCGGAACGTAAAGTAATAAATTTCCGGAAAATACCGGCAATTCTGATGACATTGGCGGTTTCGGATATTTCCGGAAAATCATACACACATAAGAAAAATCTTAATTTGAAAAGGAACGGACAATGACTCAGAAAGAATTTGAAATGAATGACAAACTCGCCTCGATAGGCAGAAAATTCCTTATCCCGGGCGAAATTTACGCTTTCTCCGTGATCAAGAGGGGAAACATTAACGCCACATACAGGGTCAGCTTTGCGCAGCCCGACGGCGCCATCGACACATATATTTTCCAACGCATCAACACCTACGTTTTCAAGAACCCGGTGGAGATCATGGACAACATAGAGCTCGTGACCTCGTTTATCGAGAAGAAGAATGCCGCCAAGGTCAGCCTCAAATTCCGTCACACGAAAGACGGCAAGAACTACTGCTACGACGATGACAGCTCCTTCTGGCGCGTTATGAACTACATCGATTCTGTGACGTTTGACATCAGCGACGACCCCAACGTCATTGTCTCAACGGGCGAGGCTTTCGGTCAGTTCGTTATGCTTCTGTCGGATTTTGACGGCTCGAAGCTCCACGAGACCATTCCGAACTTCCACAACACGGGAAAGCGCCTTGACACGCTCTTCTCGCACGAGTCGCTCGCTCCCTACGAGGTGCTTGATGTCTGCGAAAAAGAGCTGCGCTACATACACGAGGTCGCAAACAAGGCGAGAAAGCTCAGCGACAAATTCCTTGCCGGCAAGTTCCCGGTGAGAGTCACGCACAACGACACAAAGTGCAACAACGTTCTTTTCGACAAGGACACAAAGCGCCCGCTGGTTGTCATCGACCTTGACACGGTTATGCCCGGCATGGCAATGTACGACTTCGGCGACGCGGTAAGATTTATCGCCAATACGTGCCACGAGGACGAGCCCGACGTCAAAAAGGTTTCTTTTGACACGTCAAAGTTCAGGGCTTTCTGCAAGGGCTACCTCGGACAGGTCAGGAACATACTCACAAAAGAGGAAATTGACAGCCTCGTGCTCGCAACTTTCTCAATCACAATCGAACTTGCGGCAAGGTTCCTTGACGACTACATCCTCGGAGACGTCTACTTCAAGGTCGACTACCCGGGACACAACCTTGTCAGGACAAGGTGCCAGCTCGCGCTCGCAAAGGACATCATGAGAAAGTACGACGAGCTTCAGAAAATAATAGAGGAAACGGTGAGCTGACAGGAAGGCCGGAAAAAATCAGGAAAGAGGGATAATAATGACAAAACAGGGTATTGGGGTTAGAATTGCGGTCATTGCAGTTCTTTCCGTTATGGCTGCCGCACTGCTTTTCAGCGGATGCACAGGCAAAAACGGCGGAGAAAAAACTTCAGAACCTACAGGACAGACGTCTACGGCAGAGCCCGGCGGAAACACTTCGGAGCCGCTTCCGACGCCGAGCGAGATTGTGCCTTTCGAAGACACCTATAAGGGGGACACCTGCGAAATGAATAAAAAAGCTCTTGAACTTTACCTTGGCGAGAAGGACAGCCTTGAACTTAAGGATGTGACCGCAACGGTGAAGTGGGAAACCACGGACCCCGGGGTTGCCGTCGTTGACGAGACCACCGGTGAGATCACCGCCGTGGGCTGCGGAAACTGTGTTATAAGAGCTAAAGGAAACGATATCAAGGCTTCCGCAAGGGTCTACGTTGTGGAAAAAGAATTTTCGTTTGACGACAATATCCTGATCTCCATCTTCTGGCCGCCCACGAAGGAATATGTAAACGACGAGCAGTACAAGCTCCTTGGCGATGCACAGATAGACTGGGTCATGAGCGCCGGCGACAACCTCAGCGAGGAAGAGACCCAGCTCAAGATGCTGGAGCTTTGCTACAAATACGGCATGCACATGACCGTGGCGGCGGAGGGCTTCGGAAGCTCCCTTCAGAACAAATCCGCTGCTGAAATCAAGCGCCTTGTGGAAAAATACCGCAACATGCCTGCCGCCAACGGCTACTACATACTTGACGAGCCCATCAACCCCAACGTTTTTCTGAAGGCCTACGTGGCTTTAAAAGAGCAGGATCCATCCGCTTATATGCACCTGAATTTCCTGCCCTACGGAGCCTACAGCTCAGTGAAAGCTTATATAAGCCAGATGAACGACTGGGCAAAGCTTTGCGCCGATGCAGGCTACCCGGTGGAGTACCTGATGTACGACCTGTATCCTTTCGGGCTTGAAGCCGGAAGCCTTAACAGGACCGCGTTTCTTCTCAACCTTAACGCCGCAAGAATCGCCGGTCTTCGCAACAACGTAAAGACCGGAAACTATATCCAGTCTGTGGAGCAGTCCGTGGCATTCCGAAGCCTGAACCGGGAGGAGACTCTTTACGAGATGAATATGTCTCTGGCCTTTGGAATCAAGCAGCTTTCCTACTTCACATGGTTTACGCCCCACGACAGAAGCGAGCCTTTTGATAAGGGGATCATCTCCAGCAAGGGTGTGCCATCGGATAAATATCCTTTTATCTGCGAGCTCAACAACTACGTTCACACCATAGGAAAGACACTGGTCCGCTGCGACGCTCTTGAAGTCTACCAGGGTAAAAACACCCAGAACGTCATTGACCTTGTGCCGAATGATTTCTTCGTGCAGTTTAAGAGCAAGGCCGACTTCACTCTCTCTTATTTGAGAGACAAACAAAACGGAAGAAACTACCTGATGCTCGTTAACAACAGCTTCCAGAAGGAAAAAAGCTGCAGCCTCGTTTTTGACAGCTCCGTCAAGGGCGACATTTCGGTCATAGATGAGAAGACGGGGGCATTGGCGGTAAAGGCTAAAGAAGCCGACGGCTCTTACGCTTTCACACTGGGCGCAGGCGCTGCCGCGGTTATTGCTCTTCCGGAAGGCTTTGACTACATGTCCGGAAAGTCATGGAATCCTTCAGAGGGCGAAAATCTTGCTCTTCACGCCGAAGTTTCCTGCAACAGCTCAGCGGGAACAGGCGGCTGGTACATAGACAATCTTAACGACGGCGACCGCTACGGCAAGACCGCCAATGGCTGGCAGTCGGACACCAAAAAGGCTTCGGTTATCACTTTCGCCTTCGAAAAACCGGTGGAAATGAACCGTGTTGACGTCTATCCTTTCGGCAATCTGGTTTCCTACGGTGACAGCGCCCCGGAGACATTTAAGGTTTATGTTTCGGATGACGGAAAAGATTTCAGAGAGATCGAAGCGACTGTCAACGGTGTTGAAGGCTTTGAGGCCCTGAAAAAGATCACTTTTGAGAAGGTTACCGCAAAATACCTGAGACTTGAGTGCGACAGCAAGAGCCACAAGATTAAGATATCCGAAATTGAGGTCTACAACGACAACGGCAATGTGGCCGAGCCCAATCCCCACGACACGGCTTTGGGCGAGGCCAGGGGAAAAACCGTCGTCAGGTATAAGGCTAACTCAAATATTGCCCTGAACAGGCCTGTGACCGTTTCCTCCTATCCTGCAGGGGCGGAATACAAGAGCTGGGGCTGGTGGCCGGAATTCCTCGTTGACGGTACCGACAAGGGCTGGACATCCAACGTCAAAGCCAATTCAAGCCAGAACTCCACGGAATATGCGGTGATCGACCTTGGCGATTATTTCGAGATCGACACCGTTAAGGTGAAACCTAACGGCTGCTGGCCGAAGGATTTCCAAATCAAGGTATCAAAGGATATGATAAACTGGACGGTCATTGCCGATGAGAAGAATTCAAAGGCGCCGGACGGCTATTATATCGCAGAGAACGGAAAGACTTGCGGCCGCTACCTGATGTTTATCGCTACAAAGCTTAGAAACACTTCTTCGGACGGATACATGCTGCAGCTTGGCGAGATCGAGGTGTACGGAAAGCCTCACGTTAACTACGAAGAGGCTGAGATGCTTGCAAAGAGGTTCATTGACCTTGGCGGCAGTGCGGACAACAGCTCGTACAAGTCGGTCATGAACGAAATAGCCAATGCGGCGGGCTCGGAAAGGGCCAAGGGCACGCTCACGCAGTCAAAGCTTGACTCGTATTTTAAGGCGATGCTCGAAAAAGTCGGGACTTCAATTGAGGAAGAACTCATAAAATAAATTTCATTCCGGAAAGGATAAAACTATGGATTTTAAGCAGATTTTTTCAAGAGATCCTGAGGAAAAGCCTCTTGACATAATCAAGGACGACGGCGGATTTACAAGCATTTTCAGGCAGATTGTCGTTGTCGGCGACTCCCTTGCTTCGGGTGAGCTCGAGTCGATGGACGTCGGATGCCCGAGGGGCTACCACGACATTTTCGACATCTCCTGGGGCCAGTATCTTGCGAGAATGAGCGGCACAAACGTTCTCAATTTCTCAAGAGGCGGCATGACGGCAAGCGAGTACATGAACTCCTGGGCCGCCGCAAACGGCTGCTGGGACAAATCCAAGGCGGGCCAGGCATATATTATCGCGCTCGGCTGCAACGACCTTGACGGTCTCGGACAGGCGGTGGGGTCCGTTGGCGATATCAACGAGGACTACCACAGGAACGCGGACACTTTCTGCGGCCACTACGCCAAGATCATCCAGGAGTACAAGCGCATCCAGCCCGACGCGGTTTTCTTCCTTGTAACCATGCCACGCGAGGACGAGTCCTTCCCGGCTGACATCAAGGCAAGACACGACGCGCACGAGCAGCTCATGATCGACCTTGCAAACTACTTCACGAACACGTACGTCATCGACCTCAGAAAATACGGACCGGCTTTCGACAACGAGCACCGCAAGCTTTTCTGGACCGGCGGCCACCTCAACTCGGCGGGCTACTACATTATCGCCAAGATGATCGGCTCCTACATCGACTACATCGTTCGCCACAACATGGAAAAATTCAACCAGTCGGGATTCATCGGAACCCCCTGGAAATATTGCGAATAACGGAGGCACAAAATGGACTACGGTCTTCAGCTTTACAGCGTAAGGGATTTTACAGGTAACGATCTCCCCGGCACACTCAAAAAGGTTGCGGAGATGGGTTATGAATTCGTCGAATTTGCCGGATTTTTCGGCTATACGGACGTTCAGATAAAGGCTATGCTCGACGAGTACGGACTCAAGGCATACGCGACCCACTGCGGCACCGGCATGCTCCTGCCCGAGAACATTGACGAGACTATCCGCTTCCACAAGGGAATCGGCTGCGGGAACTTCATCATCCCCGGCGACGATTTTTCGACAAACGCCAAGATCGACCGCTTCATCGACATCATGAACTTTGCACAGCCGAAGCTTCTTGAAAACGGCATCAAGCTCCACTACCACAACCATTCATCCGAGTTCTTCCCTAACAGCGAGGGCGGGGTCGTTCACACGGAGCTCGAAAAGCGCACCAACATGCTCTTTGAGATTGACACGTACTGGGTCTACAACGCAGACCTCGATCCTATCGCAACGCTTGAGCGCTTAAAGGACAGAATCGAAGTCATCCACTTAAGAGACGGTCTTAAGGGCGGTATCCCGACGGCTCTCGGCGAGGGCAAGGCGCCTGTCCTTGACGTCCTCAAAAAAGCCAAGGAGCTCGGCTTCAAGATGATAGTTGAGGCCGAAAACGAGGACCCCGACGGACTTGCAGTCGTAAAGAGATGCATTGACTGGCTTAAGAAAGTCGACGGCTGAATAAGTTAAAGCTTATATGAAAAAACCGGTGCCCCTGAAGCGATATTTGGGGGCACCGGCTTTTCCGTTATATCAGGGCAATTTTAACCGCCGAGGTATGCCTTGAGGTTTTTCTCGTAGGCGGCAAGCCTTCCCGACGTGATGAACTTCCTGAGGTCGTTTACCTGCGATTTCCAGGACGTGTAAGACGTTCCCCAGCGAATCCTGTCGCGCTCTATGTCGCTTTCGATGATCGCTTCGTACTTGTCGATCATGGCGAGTATATTGGCGTCAGAGAGGGCGCCTTTCTTTAGTTCCTCGAACCTGTCAAGAATCATCTTTTTGAAGCGTGAGGTTTTGAAAAGGGCCTTGAAAATCTCGTCGTTTGTGTTGTTTACGTACCACTTGAAGGTGTCCTCGTTTACCCTGTCGACAAGGAACGACCAGTCAAGGTCAAAGCAGATGTAGTGCCAGACATTGTCGTAATCAGCCGCCTTGAACATTCTCGCGTTGCCGATGTCGTGGTCGCCGACGTACGAGCGGCAGATGAACCAGTCGATAAGACCGCTTAGGTCAACGCGCTCTTTCACGTAGTTGAAGTATTCCTCAACGTTGAGGTCGTGATTTTTGCAATAGCTCACAAGCGAGTTGAAGTCCTTGGACTCGCCCGCCGTCACGAAAAGGTTGCTTTCGACAAGCTCAACCTTGTCGGCATCGGCGCCGTAATGCTCCTCGACGTAGTCTTCGTTGATGCGCTCCCTGATGAAGTAGACGCCCCAGTACTCACCGCCAATGTAAAGCACGACGGCCTTTGAAGCCTGAACGTTAAGAGCCGTTAGACCGTCAAAAGCATCCGC
>Ga0310786_10006738_pt1 | contig 15181 bp, 12 predicted proteins | sample AusTroGonzalo_MG_FD_203881 | JGI IMG/M metagenome (GOLD analysis project Ga0310786, IMG submission 203881) | Bovine rumen microbial communities from tropical cattle in Woodstock, Queensland, Australia - Gonzalo_03 (v2) (version 2) | ecosystem: Host-associated > Mammals > Digestive system >... | reverse complement strand
TGTTCCGTTTGACGACAACCAGACTGCTCTCATGGATTTGGACAAGGGCGGTGTCGATGCCGTGTTCCTCGACGAAATCGTGGCCAAGTACTGGATTGTTGAAAACTCCAAGGACTACGTTGTCCTCGAAGAAGGCCTTTCGGACGAGGTCTATGCCGTTGGTTTCCGCAAGAAGGACAAGGCTCTCCGCAATGCGGTGAATTCGACTTTGGCTGCAATGAAGGCTGATGGCAAGTTCGACGAAATCTATGCCAAGTGGTTCGGTAAGTAGTGTCTGACTTAAGTTCTCTATTGCCCATTCTCTGGGGCGGCTTCTGCACGACGCTCGCCATTTTCGGGCTTACGCTCCTGTTCTCGATTCCGCTGGGCCTGCTTATCGCGGTCCTCAAGATGAGCAAGTGGCGTGTGGTGCGTTACCCGGTGTCGTTCTACATTTCGGTAATGCGCGGAACGCCGCTCTTGTTGCAGATTGTGGCAATTTACTTTGGCTCGTACTACCTGAGTGAATATTCGGGACTCGGTTTTTCGTTTGACCGCTTCCCGGCGGTGATTGTGGCGTTTTCGATAAACTATGCGGCGTACTTTGCTGAAATTTTCCGCGGGGGCATCCAGTCCATACCCAAGGGGCAGTACGAGGCTGCCTACATGCTGGGCATGACCCGCACGCAGACGTTCTTCCGCATTATCCTCCCGCAGGTGGTGAAGCGCGTGGTTCCCGCGAGTGCAAACGAAGTGATTACCTTGGTAAAGGATACATCGCTTGCGCAGGTGATTGCAGTGACGGAACTTTTTGCTTTGGCCAAGAAACAGCAGGCGGCATACGCCAGCATTTATCCGCTGTTTGTGGCAGGTGTGTTCTACTATGTGGCTAACCTTTTGCTGAGCGTGCTTTTCGCCTATCTGGAACGCAAGCTCGACTACTATAAGTGAGGTCCGTGATGCCGATTCTTAAAGTGGAACATGTCAAGAAATTGTTTGGCAACTTGAATGTGCTTAAGGATATCTCGTTCGAATTGAATGCGGGTGAGGTGCTTTCGATTATCGGTCCGAGCGGTTCCGGCAAGAGTACGCTGTTGCGTTGCATTACCCAGCTTGAAACGGTGAACGGCGGCTTGGTGCAGGTCGATGGCAAGGATATGGTGCAGTCGGGTGACAAGGGAACTCCGGTGTATGCGCCGGCAAAGGTGCTGCGCGAAATCCGCCTCTCCACAGGGCTCGTGTTCCAGAACTTCAATCTGTTCCCGCATTTGACGGTGCTCCAGAATCTTTGCCTGGCTCCGGTGCGTGTGCTGGGAGTTTCCCGTGAACAAGCTCGTGAAACGGGAAAATCTCTGCTCAAGCGTATGGGCCTCGAAGGCAAGGAAAAGGCTTACCCTTGTGAACTCAGCGGTGGCCAGCAGCAGCGAGTGTCCATTGCCCGCGCCTTGGCCATGAACCCGAAGATTCTTTTCTTTGACGAACCGACTTCTGCGCTGGATCCGGAACTCACCGGCGAAGTGCTCAAGATTATCAAGAAACTTGCCGAAGAAAAGATGACGATGGTTATCGTGACGCATGAAATGGCTTTTGCCCGCGATGTGGCGGATAAGGTCATCTTTATGGATGGCGGCTATATCGTCGAACAGGGAACTCCAGATTTCGTGTTCAACCAGTCTGGGAACGAACGCTTGTCGCAGTTCTTGTCAAGATTCTCTAAAAATTAAACTCATAGCATATAGCTCTTTTTGCAAATATTTCTTATCTTTTAACGCAAAGGAGCTAATATGAATAGGTATTTCGCATCTGCGGCCTTTGTTGCCGCTATTGCTTTTTCCGTTGTATTTTCAGCTTGTAGTGAAAAGAAAGATTCTACACTGAATCAAGATCAGTCTTTTGAAAATGTGAAAAATGCTGGCGTTCTGGTAATGGGACATATGGGTGATTTTCCGCCCATGGTCTTTACGGATAAGGACGGTAATTTTGTTGGGTTCGATGTGGACCTTGCAAATGAAGTTTGCGCTCGCTTAGGTGTGAAACTTGAATTGCGTTTGATTTCTTGGTCAGATAAAGAAAAAGCTTTGTATGATGGAAACATTGACTGCGTTTGGAACGGTATGAGTGTCGATGAAAAGCGTGCTTCGGATATGAATCTGAGCGACCCTTACCTCACGAACAGACTGGTTTTCATGGTAAAGAACAAGGCTTATAATAGTCTTGATTCCTTGAAGGGCAAAAAGGTCGCTGTCCAAAAAGCTTCTACGGCTTGGTCTATGCTGGAACAGTCCGAAATGAAAAAGGACATGAAGGAAATTGTGCTGTTCGAAACGTTGAGCCTTGCTTTGGAAGCCTTGGTGCAAGATTCTGTTGACGCCGTGTTCGGAGACGAAGTGTCCGCCAAGTACTGGAATGTTTTGAATAACAAGGATTTCGTTGCCTTGGAAGATGGCTTGCACAATGAATTTTATGCCGTCGGTTTCCGCAAGGCGGACAAAGCTCTCCGCGATACAATAAATGCCGTCCTTACTTCGATGAAGAAAGACGGCAAATTCGTTGATATTACAGTCAAGTGGTTCGGTAAATAGTTACCGGTACTGAGCACTCCAGCGGCGCTTGAAGCGGGGCTCGTCTAGGACTTTGGCCCAGATGAATCCCTTGCGCACGTCGGTGAGACTCCTGGTCGAAACAAGGGGCGCACGTCGCGGAGCCTGATCGGTTCCGCTTGCGGTATCATTTCCCATGAATGCGGCTGCAGATTCGCGTGCAGACTTGGCACGTTCTTCGAGAGCATTTAATTCTCGCTGGCGTTCCAGTTCCTTGCGACGCAGATCTTCCATTTCAGAATCCGAGTCACCCTGAGCCTGTCGAAGAGCCTCATTTCTTTCTTGCTCGGCACGCTTTTCGTGACTGAGTAAGTTGTCGAGTTCTTCTAAGTCATGCACGAGCACGTCGCAGTCGCCTTCGCCCATGTCGTGGCCCACAATGCGGTGGGCTTGCAAATCCATCAGCATTTCGGCGGCGGTATTTTCGTCAACATCGAATTCTTCCATCAAGAATTCCAAGTTGATAAAATCCACCCCGATTACGACTTCGGCAATGTCGCGAAGTGTGAGCGGCTGATCCGGATCGCGCCTTTCCACAGGGGGCGTGGGCGGCTCGATGTTGCCTTGGGTCGCCTGACGTTGTGCGTTTTCGAATTGGCGAATCAAATCTTGCAGGGAACGCGGCGGCTGATTTCCTTGCGGTTCAGCCGGCTCTGCATTACGCTGGCGGGGGAGCGGCTTTTGCTGCTCCTTGGCCTTGTTCGCCATACTCTGGATTATCGCAACAACGACTGCGATGCCTATGAAGATTAGGGTTTCCATATTGCCCTACAATCGCTTACTTGGCCTCGGGTGCGCTGCCGATTTCCTTGCGCATCTGCGTGTCGGCTTCGATATTCTTGAGGTTGTAATAGTCCATCACGCCGAGCTTGCCGTCGCGAAGGGCCGATGCCATTGCCATCGGAATCTGGGCTTCGGCTTCCACGAGTTTGGCCTTCATTTCCATGACCTTAGCCTTCATTTCCTGTTCGGCGGCGTATGCCATAGCGCGGCGTTCTTCTGCCTTAGCCTGTGCAATCTTCTTGTCGGCTTCGGCACGGTCGGTTTCAAGGATAGCACCAATGTTCTGACCCACGTCTACGTCGGCAATGTCGATAGAAAGAATTTCGAATGCGGTACCAGCATCAAGGCCAGAGGCGAGCACCTTCTTAGAAATCATGTTCGGGTTTTCGAGCACGTCTTTGTGGCTCTTTGCAGAACCGATAGAAGAAACGATACCTTCGCCCACGCGAGCGACCACAGTGTCTTCGCCTGCGCCACCCACCAACTTCTGGATGCTTGCGCGTACGGTAATGCGGGTCACGGCATGTAGCTGAATACCGTCGAGAGCCACAGCGGAAACCTTCGGCGTTTCAATCACCTTCGGGTTCACGGACATCTGCACGGCTTCGAGCACGTTACGGCCTGCAAGGTCAATAGCGGCGGCTTCCTTAAAGTCGAGCTTGATGTTTGCCTTGTTGGCAGCAATCAAAGCTTGAATCACGCGGAGCACGTTACCGCGGGAAAGGTAGTGGGCTTCGAGCAGGTTGGTGTCTACGGGCAGGCCTGCCTTGCAGCTAAGAATGCGGGCTTCCACAATCACCTGCGGCGGAACCTTACGCAGGCGCATACCGATAAGCTGGAAAATGCTCACGTTTGCCTTGGAGAACAAGGCCTGCAGCCACAGGCTGAAGAACTTGCCGATAAAGGCGAGGAGGATGATAACGGCAATAGCCGCGATAATGATTCCGACGATTAAAAGAGTGTCCATTTTTTTTCTCCGGTGTTATTTTCTTTAATTTACGTTATTTGTCTTCGTCAAAAAAAGATTCTTTGATTTTTTTTCGAATTCGAGGAACATAGAAAAGATAAAATATTGAGAGACCGTCAATGATGATGGCGGTTATCAGCCATTTCACATGAATTAAATGATATAAATCAAACAGTTCTCCAAGTATCGAACATGTTAGAACAAGAGCGAATGGAACGATGAATATTTGTATCCATATGGAGGGGAAAAAAATCAGCTTTCGTGCTGTGTCCGCACTGATGTTTTTCTTAAAGACCAGTAAGTGTAGCAGACTGATAGGGGCGCCTAATACAATTGGCAATGTTAGAAGCAGAAGAAGTAGTACTGTAAAATCTTCGCTTTTTCTAGTGTTCAATATTGCCATGGAATAGAGAGGCGCAATGGAGAGCAATATAGAGCTCACCATTGATAGGAATATTAATTTTTTACTCTGAAATTTTTTCATTTTTCGCTTGATGAGCTGGCCCCGACCCAGATGTGTCCTTCCTGTATGGATTCTACCTTCACGGGAGTGCCTGCTTCGATGATTTCACCATGGGTCTGCACGTCAAACAGCTTGCCGTTAATGAGCGCTTGGCCTACCGGGCGTAGGAACGTCTTGGCGATGCCTTCGTCACCAATTGCAACTTCTTGGATTGCTTCGGTGGGCGAGGCGGCGGTTTCCAAATCGGTCTTGAGCATGGGCGTCCAGCCTTCGGGCAAAAGCGGAATCAGGTACTTGCTTGCGGCGATCGGGAATACGAGTGCGATTGCCGCACAGCTTAACATATAGAGTAGCCCGATTAGCCAGGGCGTGGCGTCAAAAGTCGTTTCGATGGTTTCGGGCACGTATTCGGGCATTTCCGAGGGCTCGAACGAAAGCGCGAGTGCAAGAATCATGCACACGATACCGCCGATGCCGAACAGGAATGTTCCCGGCATCACGAAGATTTCGACCAGGAACAGCACCACGCCGGCCACGAGCAGAATCGCCGGAATGTAGCCGTCGAGCTGTGGGGCGAACTGTCCGAGGAACACGATGCCGATGAGGATGATGCCGATGATTCCGAACAAGCCGAAGCCCGGCGTCTTGAATTCGATGTAGAGCGCGCCGAAACCGAGAATCAAGAGAAGGCCGGAAATCGCGGCGATGGCCGAGGCTATGTCTTCGCCGAGGGTGGTTTCGACTTCGCTCCTGCTTTCGATGGCGAGCTTGGTTTCAAATTCGTCGCGGCTCTTGAAGGTGCCCTGCGAGAATCCGAGTTCAAACGCTTCTTTGTCGGTCATGGTCAGGAGTTCGCCTTCTTTCACGAGAATCTTCGGGGCGCCCCAGAAGGCCTTGGTCGCGCTGTCGAGGACTTCGTACTTGGAGCCTTCGATAATGAGCGTGGTGTCGCGCTGAGACTTTTTACCCTTGTCGAGCGTGGCGGTAAGTTCAAGAACTTGAAGTTCCGGCGTCACGAAGGCGGAACTCAGGAGCTCCGGGTAACCGTTACGCTGGGCAAGGTTCCTGAATTTGGCACGGAGCGGGGACTGAATTTTTTCGCCAACAATTTGCGGAGTGCCGTCGCCACCTTGCACGATGGGGGCGCAGTCGCCGATCGTGGTAGCTTCGAGCATGTAAAGCTTCTGGCAGGCGAGTGCGATAAGGCTGCCCGCACTGATTGCTTTCTTTTTCACGAGCGCGATGGTGGTCGGGCCCTTGACTGCCATAATGGTGTCCACCAAGTCGAAGGCTGCATCGAGGCGGCCGCCGAAGGTGTTGATTTCAAAGACGATGTAGTCCGGATTTTCCTGGAGAGCGTCATCGATGGCGCGGGCGCAGAAATCGTACATCGACGGTTCCACATCGCCTTCCAACTTAATCCAGACGGCATGCTTTTTAGTTTCTTCAGTAATGACCGAATCGCTCTTGTCATTCCCGGCTAGACCGGGAATCCCATTTGCAGAATCGACTGGGGCGATTGACGTGGTGTCGGCAAAACAGAACGCCGCAAGCACCAAAAGGGTAGAAAAAATACGCTCAAACAACTTCATACCTTCAATATATGAAGATTTTGGCCTAAAAAGTGTGGAATTCTGCGAAAATTCCCTTAAAAAGATCATGGGAAGACCTTCCCGGCCCGCTGTCATGCCGGATTAGCCAATAGCCACTTGCAGCTTTGCTGCTTAGTGGATATGGTCCTCGGAACGGGGAAGCCTGCACCTCCTTTGATGCTTGCTAAAGGGGCCACACGGATTGTACTAAAGTACTAAATGCTAGGCTCGGAAGTAGGATTGCGAGCAATCCTGTTTCGCTCGCCTTACGCATTTATCGAAAATGCCTAACGGCATTTTCATAACCTTTTGTTTTATCACAACAAGAATCACGTTAGTGATTCCCAATCCGTGTGGTAATTCGTTAGATTTTACTGATTTCTATAATTTTGAGAACATTTTGAAATGTAAAATCTTCAAAAATATCAAAAAAATATTGATTTTTGTATTGCTTTTGTCGGGTTTTGAGTGTATATTTTGAGAAGAAATTTGAGAACATTTTCAAAAGGGATGGATGAATATGGTTTCAACAGGTTTCAAAATGGCTTCTAGAGTGGCGCTTGGTGTTGCGTTGCTCGGATTCGCAGGGGCTTATGCCCAGGTAACCCTCAGCACTGCTGAAGGCTGGCTCGAATCGGCTTTTGCCGAATGGTCTTCCGATGGTTCGGACAGCTACAATGTTTACTATTCGGGCGCAGGCGCGAGCAACGTCAAGGTGGACGGCCAGCTCGTTCGAAAGTACGGTTCCAAGTACCGTGTCGACGTGGTCGGCCTCAAGGCCGGTAGCTACACACTCAAGGTGGCTTCTGTCAAGGGCGGCAAAGAAGGCGCTTCCACAACTTCGAAGTCCCTGACCGTCAAGGCGCATGACCGCGCGGGCTTCGCTTTTAGCAACGGCCATGTTCCGGGCGCTTACAAGACTGATGGTACGCTCAAGAGCGGTGCCGTGGTTCTCTATGTGACCGAATCAACCAAGAATACAATCAAACTCGATGTGGTGACGAGCAGCAAGGGTGCTGTTACGGAATGTGTGGGTCTCCAGAATATCTTGACTGCTTTCAAGAAGGGCTACGACACGCGTCCGCTCGCGATTCGCCTGATTGGCAACGTGACTGACCCCGAAGTGACTGACAAGGGCGACATCTTGATTGACATGGGCAAAAAGGAAGGTGGTGCCATGACGATCGAAGGTATCGGTAACGACGCTACGGCAAACGGCTGGGGCATTCGTATCAAGAACGCTTTTGATATCGAAATCCGCAACATCGGTATTATGAATGTTGATTCCGACGAGGGTGACAACATTGGCTTGCAGCAGGACAACAAATACATTTGGGTACACAACTGCGATTTCTTCTACGGCCATGCGGGCAGCGACAAGGACCAGGTCAAGGGCGATGGCGCCTTGGACTGCAAGAAGTCTACCTACGTGACCTTCAGCTACAACCACTTCTGGGATAACGGCAAGTCGAATTTGCTCGGCCTTTCCGAAGGCACGACCGACGGCCTCTACATTACCTATCACCACAACTGGTATGACCATTCCGATAGCCGCCACCCGCGCGTACGTTTCTACAGCGCCCACGTGTACAACAACTACTACGATGGTAACGCCAAGTACGGCGCCGGTTCTACGAAGGGTTCTTCCGTGTTCATGGAAGCAAACTACTTCCGTAATTGCAAATACCCGATGATGACTTCGATGCAGGGGAGCGACGTGTATGCCGGCGGAACCACTCGCGATACCAAGAACAACCCGACTTTCAGCAGCGAAGATGGCGGTACGATTAAGGCCTACAACAATCACATGGAAGGTTCCTTCACTTTTATTCCGTATGGCGCTAGCAAGTATACGCTCAAGGGAACTGAAACGGCTGCGGGCTCCATCGATACCAAGGCTGACTTTGACGCCTACGTGGTGACCTCTCGCGATGCTCAGGTGCCGTCTAGCGTGAAGTCTTACGCCGGTGCAAATACTTACAACAACTTCGATACCGACAAGTCCATCATGTACAGCTACACGGCCGATTCTCCGGAACAGGCTCTGGCAAATGTCCGTACCTATGCGGGCCGCGTGCAGGGTGGCGATTTCAAGTGGAACTTTGACAACTTGGTCGACGATGCCGCTTACGAAGTGAACCAGAAGCTGAAAGATGCCCTGATGGCTTACAAGGGTAGCAATGGTGAAGTCATGGAATACTCCAGTTCTTCTGTGACGCCGGCATCGAGTTCTTCGTCCGTGGTGAGCTCCAGTTCTGAACAGTCGAGCAGCTCCGTGGAATCAAGCTCTTCTGAGCAGTCTTCTAGCTCTGTTTCTTCGAGCAGCGTGGAAAATCCGGAATCTAGCAGCTCGGTTGACGGCGATTCGACCACAAGCATTGCTGCGACGGTAGCTTATGCCGGAGTGCCGATGCTCTATGTGGCCCGCGATGCCCGCCTCGAAATCTTCGCCGATGACGTTCGCAAACTGAGTGTGGTTGGACTGAATGGCCGCAAGGTACAGCTGGCGACCGAAGCTGTATCGCAGTCTAGTGTGGATTTGAGTAGCCTTAAGCCGGGAATTTACCTAGTGCGCCTGGTGGCAGGCGGCAAGGCCTACCAGCAGAAAATTGTGAAACGGTAAATCCCCGTTTCGCTAAAGAGTCGCATGGTTCTTGCCGCGTTTTCTGAGGTGTTCGGGACGGCAAGAACTTTGTGTGGAGTAGCTCCCGGGCGTGCACGCCCGGGAGTTTTCAATTACTCTTGCCAAAAATCCTTACTTTTATTACCTTTCTGCACATGAACAAGATTTTGGATCTACGACTTATTAACCTACTAGGACATTGCGCTGGAGCGCAAGCCGGTTTTTAAGCATAGGTTCAAGACGATTTTAGAGTTTTAACCCAAGGATTTAAACCATAAGGCCCGCTCCAATGAGGATGCGGGTTCTTTTTTTAGGTCAAATTTCTATTTTTTGAACGTAAAAACGAACTTGAGCCTTGTTGGACAGGCAAGGAGATAAGGAAAAAATGAGCGAAAATACGAATGCAAGACAACCCTTCTTCTATGACGTAACACTGCGCGATGGTAACCAAGCGCTTCCGAAGCCCTGGAACAATGCGCAAAAGAAGGATGTTTATCTTCAGTTGCTCAAGTTGGGCGTGCAGGGTGCCGAAGTCGGTTTCCCGGCTTCGTCCGAGATGGATTTCGAATCGTGTAAGGAATTGGCGCAGCTCACTGCGAAAATGGCCGAAGAAGGCGACGAAGTTGCAAAGCGCGTCGTGGTGTCCGGTCTGGCCCGCTGCGTGGAAAGCGACATTCAGCGCTGCTGGGAAGCGGTGCAGTACGCTCCGCATCCGCGTATCCATACCTTCCTTGCCACAAGCCCGCTCTCTATGGAACATGTGCTGCACCTGACCCCCGAACAGGTCAAGGAAAAGGCCGTTCATTGCGTGAAGTTTGCGAAGTCGCTCGTGGGCGACAAGGGCGATGTGGAATTCAGCGCCGAACACTTTGGCGACTGCCTCGAAAACATGAATTTTGTGATTGACGTGCTGAAGGCTGTGGTCGAAGCCGGAGCAACGACGTTGAACCTGCCGAATACGGTGGAACGCTACCGCCCCTCGCTGTACGTGAACCAGGTGAAGCAAGTTTGTGAAGCAATGCCGAAGAATATCACCATTTCGGTGCACTGCCATAATGACCTGGGCATGGCAACTGCTGCCACGGTCGAAAGCTTCTTTGTGGGCGCAACCCAGCTGGAAGTGGCCTTGAACGGCCTCGGCGAACGTTGCGGTAACACGAACTTCTACGAAGTCGCGGTGGGCCTGCACAATTCCGGCGTGAATACGGGCCTGCACATGGAACGCATTTACGAAACGGCCATCTTGATTTCTCAGTGGTCTGGCATTAGCATTTACAGTCGCGCCCCGCTGATCGGTGCCGAAGCGATTGTGCACCGTAGCGGCATCCATCAGGATGGAGCCTCTAAGACGAAGGATATGAAGAAGGGAGCTTACCGCCCCATCGACTACTCGATTATCGGTCGTCATCAGAACGATTCGCTCAGCTTTACGAGCCAGAGTGGCCGTACCGCCGTGTATGAAATCATCACGAAGTTCGGTTACAAGATGTCGCTCGCCGAAGCAGCCGCATTACAGCCGATTCTGAAGGCTTGCAGCGAAAAGGAAGGCGAACTGTCTGCCGAACGCGTGCTGGATGTGTTCCGCGAACATTTCGTGAATGTGAACGGACGCCTGATTTTCAACAACATCGAAGTCGTGCCCGACGAAAACCGCTTTATCTTCCACTTCAAGAAGGATGGCGAAGCTTTGGTGAAGTCCGTGACGGCCGAAGGCCCGATCGAGGCTGCACTCATGCTCATGCGTGAAATCGGCATGCCGGTCGAACTCGTGAAATACCGCCAGCTCGTTGTGCCTGAAAAGGACAAGATGTGGGCGGGCCGAGGCCTCAGCCGCATTGTGCTGAAGGCGAACAACGTCGAAGTCGAAGGCCGCGGTGTGTCGAGCGATACGCTCAAGGCAAACATGCGCGCTCTCTTCGGTGGCGTGAACTTGCTGTACAAGAAGGTGTAGAACGTCATTGCGAGCGAAGCGAAGCAATCCATGGGAGAATGACTATGCTCGAACAACTCAAGCGCCCATTCAAGAAACGCTACGACAAGGTTCGCGAAAAAGCGAGCCAGTACGTGGGGCCTGTGAAGGATTCGGTGACCAAGCTTATGGCTATGCTCCCGAAGATGGACGCCTTCGCTGGTTCCGAAGATTTGGCCGAAGGCGAAGTCGTTCCTGCTGAAGGTCAGAAACCTTCCGGTATCAAAGGCTTTGTCGCAAAGTTCAAGGATTTCAAAAAATCTCTCAAGGGCCTTACCGATTTCCAGAAGCTGTTGCTTTTGACTATTGCTGTGGTGCTCCCTGCCGGGATGTTCATCTCGGTGGCGATCATCGGATTCTTAAATAGAAAGAAGTAATGCTCTTTGACTCTTATGTAGTCATCCTATGTGAGTAGGGTGACTTTTTTATATTTGCAAGTGTTCGAGGAAAACAAAATGAATAAAAGATTATTGTTGCTTAGTGCTATTCTTTGGGCTGTTCTGTTTACCGCTTGCGGTGACGATAGCTCGTCGAGCCCGAGTGACCCGAGTAAGCCTAGCAATACGGATGGTCCGAGCGACAACGGCAAGACCGGTTCCGTGTGCGACTTTAAGAAGTCTGATAATGTGTGGAAGTTTTCTTACTCTACATGGAACTTTTCTGAAGAATATACCTGGGTCGATGAATCTACGGTAGAGTATAAGGAATACATGAACTCTTACCATATGGATGAGGACGACACAACCTACACGGATGTGAATCGTGACGAGTTCTTTGACCGCATCATGGAACGCTGCCTCGACCTGAACGACCTGCTGGATGAATCTAGCTCGAGCAGTGTAGACAAGGCCCCTGAGCCTGCCGAAGGGCCCAGTAGTGACAAGGCTGCTGACGTTTCTAGTTCATCGATTACGTCGAGTTCAAGTGAAGTGTTGATGACTTCAAGCTCTAGTGAATCCGACATTTCAAGCTCTAGCGATAATGTCTTGAGTAGCAGTTCTGTGACGCTTGTTCCTCCTTGCAGGACCGATAGCACCGATACCTGCGAATACGGAACGTTGACGGATGACCGCGATGGTCAGATCTACAAGACCGTGAAAATCGGTGACCAGTGGTGGATGGCGGAAAATTTGAATTATGCTTACACGGACGTTCCGCTTGATTATAGTCAAAACAGCACTTCTTTCACCTCCGATTCTACTAGTTGGTGCTATAATGATTCCGCCGAGTATTGCGCCAAGTACGGTCGTTTTTACACCTGGTCTGCGGCTATGGACAGCGCCGCAAAGTTTTCGGATAATGGCAAGGGTTGCGGTTATGGCTTATTGACATGTGAGCTGAAGCATCCCGTGCGCGGTGTTTGTCCTAGCGGCTGGCATATTCCGAGTGTTCAAGAATTTGAGACTCTATACGAAGCTGTTACAGAAGATCACTTTGCGATTGAGTATAACGCGGGCTTTGTGCTGAAGTCTACGGATGAATGGCTCCGTGGTGGCAACGGTAGTGACTCTTACGGGTTCTCGGCTTTGCCCGCAGGCCAAAGGCATATCAGAGGGGTTTTTGTCGATAAAGGGTACTATGCGTACTTCTGGACCTCTGATCCGGAAAGTCTTAACGGCGCGGATTATTATTTCTTGACCTACACCTACAAGAGCTGGCATCCAGGCGAAATCATGTACACCGGGCTTTCCGTCCGCTGTATCAAAGATGAGGATTGATGCTTTCTTCCCGCTTGCCTAAAGATCTTTCTCCGTCTCCGTTCTTTGCAGAACTGGAGCGTGCGAAGGCTGAGTCTGCTCCGTTTATCGACATGACGGTTTCTTCGCCTGTGAAGGCGGGGTTGCCGGTGGAAATGGATGTGGCGGTGGAGTCGGCTCGAAACGGTTTCGGTTGCTGGAATCCGGATGCGGCTGGGTGGAAGTCTGCACGCGAGGCGGTGGTGGAGTATTACCGCGAACGCGGTGGCAATTTTACCGCGGGTCAGGTTATCCTGACCGCAAGCACTAGCGAAGCTTACTCCGTTTTGTTCAAAACATTCTGCGACCCAGGCGACGTGATTCTGACGCCGATGCCGGGGTATCCGCTCTTGGATACGCTTGCTCAGTTGGAACACTTGGAGTGCGCTCCGTATTTCTTGCAACTGAAGCGAGAGAAGTCTTCTTTTAGATTTGTTCTTGATTCCGACAGTCTGCTGGCAGCTCCGGAGAAAGCGAAAATCTTGCTGCTAGTTTCGCCGCATAATCCGACGGGACATTGCGTTTCCCGCGAAGAATGGAATGTGGCGGTCCGCTTCTGCGAAGAGAATAACATGATTCTCGTGGTCGACGAGGTCTTCGGCGATTACGGCTTTTCGAAAAAAGTCCATCGTTCGTGGGAATATCTTTTGGGTGAGTCTTCCTCGACCAAGCGTAGCGCGGGAGGGGATCCATACATTTCTGGAAGCTCTTGCGATTTCTTTGATGCCGGCGAGGGCGACTTAATCAATCTGCCGGAGAATGGTCCCAGGTGCCCGATTTTCTGGCTGAATGGCTTAAGCAAGGCCGTGGGCTCGCCGCAGCTCAAGCTCGGCTGGATGGCTTTCTATGCTCCCCGCGAAAAGTTCGAAGAAATCCGCGCGGCTCTTGAATTTGTGGAAGACGCCTACCTGAGTGTGTCTGCTCCGGCGCAGGCGCTCGGCATGTCGCTGTTGCCCAAGGCCGCGGCATACGAAGCTCAAGTCAAGGAACGCCTGCTTGCAAATTGGCAGACGCTCCGCGAAGCATTCCCGGCTAAGTACTGTCCCGAAGTTCTGGGCGGCTGGTATGCAGTCGTGCGCCTCGGCGAAGACGATGAGGAACTCACGCTTCGCTTGCTTAAGGAAAAGCATGTGCTGGTACAGCCCGGATTCTTCTTCGATTTTGATGAAGACGGCTGGGTGGTAATTAGCTTGTTGCAAGAACCCGCGATTTTTAAAGAAGCGGTGCAGCGAATGAAAGACCTGTAATAGCAGGTTTTAAAGCTATAGGTTAGCCTTTAGCTTTTCGATAACTTCTGCAACATTAGTAAAAGCGCAGACAGGCAAACTAATTGCCTTCCTCGATACCTTAACTGAATTCGGATCGGGATGGTCTTCTTCTGTCCAAATCATGCCGCCCATGGGCTCCGGGCGATACGCTCTAAAGCAGGGCTGATTCCGCAGGGCGCTGGGGTAGTGGATGCAGTAGGGGATTTCAGCCGCTTTCATTTTCTGAATGAAGGCTTCGCGATTTTCAGCCAAAACCGTATACTGGGCGTAGGTGCTCTTGCACCCGATTTCAATTTTTTGCGGAACAATCTTTTCGCCGGCAGCTGCGGTGCGGTTGTATTCGGCGAAAAATTCGTCATACTTGGCCGCATTCTGGCGCCTGACCACAAGTTCCTCGTCGAGGTGCTTGAGCTTGACTCTGAGAACCGCTGCCTGCAGTGCGTCGAGTCGGCTGTTCATGCCGGCAATTTCGTGCTGGTAACGCCCGGCGCTCCCATGGTTTGCGATCATGCGGATCTTTTGGGCGTAGTCTTCGTTCGCGGTAAAGAGCGCGCCGCCATCTCCGTAGCAGCCGAGGGGCTTGCTCGGGTAAAAACTGGTGATGGCGATGTCTCCGAAAGTGCATGCCATCTGGTTGGTCCTAGCCCCAAATGCCTGGGCACTGTCCTCGATAATCCAGAGCTTGTGCTCCGTTGCGATTTCGCGCAGTTCCTTAAAAGGGGCGCACTGGCCGAACAGGTTTACCGCAATAATGCCCTTGGTGCGCGGTCCAATCAGTTCCTTGACGCTTTTAGGGGCAATTTGCTGGGTTTCTCGGTCAATATCGGCAAATTGGGGGATGCCGCCGAGAAGAGCAACGCATTCTGCGGGGGCGATAAAGGTAAAATCGGGGACAATCACCTCGTCACCAGGGTGTAAATCCATGGTCATCAGGGCGATAGTGAGGGCGTCTGTGCCGCTCGCGCAGGTAATCGTGTGGGTGTTTCCGCCCAAATACTCCGAAAGTTCCTTTTCGAGAGCCTGTACCTGGGGGCCTCCTATGTAACAACCGCTGTCCAATACCTCTCGTTCGGCTTTTTCCAGTTCAAAACGGTATTTTTCGCGTTGTGCAGTTAAATTTACAAAGGAAATCATGCGCCCAAAGATATAAATTTTTGCCCACCCCTTGAAAAATTTCCAATATTTACTAACTTTGAACCAA